>Ga0208767_1003940_pt1 | contig 10586 bp, 22 predicted proteins | sample VirMetDEL_Mar_21_FD_184514 | JGI IMG/M metagenome (GOLD analysis project Ga0208767, IMG submission 184514) | Aqueous microbial communities from the Delaware River and Bay under freshwater to marine salinity gradient to study organic matter... | ecosystem: Environmental > Aquatic > Marine >... | reverse complement strand
ATAGTTGTGCCGTGTATAGCAAGCGACTAGTCGTAGATTTGCCGCTTGAGTGCTACAATAAAGTAATATATTATTAAGTATACAGTTAAGTCTACTGGTGTCATCTTCTTTGATTTGCTTTAATATCTAAGTATACAAATGTTGAGGCGCATACTAATACAATGAGTGCTATTTTAACGTACTCTATCATCTAAATAGGTTTATAATTACTAGTAATACAATACACACAAAGCCACCTATCATGGCGATGTTCTCTACAACTTCAAAGAAGTTTGCTTTGGGTTTTCTTAGTTTCATAATATTATTATTTAGTGTAAGTTATCCCACACTAGTTGGTGTATTAACTCGTAATCTTCATTGAGGTCATCGAGTTGTTCGTCAGTCATTTCTTTACCGTCATAGTCTGCACTGTCAATGAAGGCATCGCAGTAATCAGGGTAGTCCCAGTGGTGAATACCATCAAGTACTACATTGTCAATTTTGGTGTATTCAAATTTAGTCATAGTTAATCTCCTTGTTCTATTAATTTGTTAATGTAATCTTTTTTGTAGTGATTGTACTCAGGTGTGTTGTTGTTCCAGAACTTACATCTATCACTAGTTTTAACGAAATGTTTCTTTAGTTCTTTATGTATTAGTTCATAGTGAGTGCGACCACGTAAGTATACTCTATTGTCATCACTCATCGCATGGTGATGGTCGTGGATTTGTATCTGTTCTGATAGTTCTTGTATAGTCATATTACTTGTTCTTTATTCTGTTATATAATTCTTTTACTACTTCTAGTTCCATTGCCTCGTAGTCTTTCATGAATTCATCATCTGACTCATCATAGTTACCAGACTCATACATGTAATATTCTAGTGATTCATATACTTTATCTAGTAGAGTATCTACTGTTTCACTTACTATTTCATTCTCTATTTTCTTCAACATATTATTTAATTTAAGTTCAGTTATATTATCTGTTAGTGGTCGTATTTAATTTGTTTACCTTTTTAAGGTAGAGTGAATATCTTTATTAAATGTTAGTCTGTTCTTGAAGTTTTGTAAGTCAAACGAGTCAGAGTGGTCGTTTAAGTTTATATAACAGTAACCTTTATGGTTAAAGAAGTCTGTTTTAGAACGGTCAAAGAACTTTGGTAGTTGGTGTAATTGATAAGGTAAATAAGTTGAATTATTTAATTTAAGAATTTTAATTTGAGTATTTTTAATAGTATTAGACAAGGTATAATAATTTAAAGGTTAATATTTATTTTGATTACAGTTTTATTATCTGTAGGTAGTCGTTTTCAGTTTGTAAAAGTAGTTGTATTGTTTATCACTTAAAATATATGTATAGGGTATTGTACACTATCTCTCAATGAGTAATGAAATTACATTTACAAAAGTGTGACAGTAGGTAGTTAAACTAATAAGAGTAACTACCTTGTGTCACTGTTTTTATTTAGTTAGTGATAGGTGTCGAGCGAAGGCAGGCACCGCGTTACTATTAGTGTAGTTACCATATTGTTGGAAACAAGGCATCGACTCGAATCTTTCTTGGAAGGTAGAATATACTTCATCATGGTTGTAAGTATATGTTTCACCTTTTTTGTTAGTGAAGGTAATGTTAGTGTCAGTACCGATTAGAGTTTTTCTAATAACAAATCTTTTAGTAGTAATAGAATTTAATTTTGACATAGTAATTTAATTTTAGTATTAATTATTTATTTTAGTTACAGTTATATTATCTGAATATGTCGTAATAAGTTTGTGTGGTGGATTGAAGCAAAAATGCTATACAGCAAGTGCTATACACCGCCCTTGCGGGCGGCGATATTAAGCAGAGACTATTTAGTCTCCACTTGATGTTCTCTAGCCCATGTTGGTAAGTTGTTACTGTTAGTGTAGTTACCATACTTGTGCCAGCAGTCCATGTTACTTAGTTTTTCTTGATTTGCAGAGTACACAGCATCATGATCATACGTATACGTTTCATTTTTCTTGTTAGTGAAAGTGATGATTGTGTTGTTACCAATTAGTGACTTTCTCATTACGAATCTTTTTGTTACTAGTGTTGACATAATATTTAATTTAAAGTTATTAATTTATTTATAGTTATATTATCTGGTTAGGTCGTTTTTAGTTTGTGACCAGATCGTACGTTCGATCGTTTAAAAAATCGTTGAAGTCGTCGTCGTTATCGATTCCCATTCCGTCGTACAATTCGATTATTATTTCAAATAATTCGTTATATAATCTCTCGTTCATAATTTTATTATTAAGGTTTATAATTTGTTTACGGTATTATTATCGATCAAAGTCGTAATAAGTTTGTGAGCGTGGCGGTTGCTATACATAAAGGCGCCCTGGCGGGCGGCCGTTACCTAAAACTTCTATCGCAAATGTATTATCAAAACTAGTCGTAGTAAGTTTGTGCTTAGGTAAATGCAAAAACGTAATGCAAAAACGTATATAACAAGGCGGGGCTGGGCAAAAACATTTGGCTTTGCAAATCGGCGCTATGCTTATATATGTATATGTTGCACTAAACTTCTATATATCTCATGTAATAATATTCGTATGGGTTCACCGATTAAATTAAAACAAAAGTTATCGCCTAAGGCTGCGGCTGCTAAGAAACGCAGAGATATAGCTGCTGCTATGACTCCTAAGCGTAGAGCCCGTAAAGCAGAGAATCAGAGAATAGGTCAATCATCTGAATACGATCTACATCACAAGTCTGACGGATCTGTAGTTAAGATGAGTAGAAAAAATAATAGAAACGTGTGGAAGCACGGTGAGAGATAATTACAAAAAGATGAAAAAATCAGGATTTAAAATGAAGAACGCTTCTATGGTTAAGCTAGCTAAATCTGCGGGTACGCCACAAAGCAGACTTAAAAGAGCTGACAAGCCACAAAGCAGACTTAAGAGAGCTGATAAGCCAACGATGAAGGCTACCATTACTAGTAAAATATCTAAAAAAGCTAAAGACAATAGACCTAAGCCACCTCAGCCGCCAAAGCCAGGTACTGTTAAGGGACTAACTCAATTTCAATATGACACGTTGCCTATTAATAGTATTGGTAATAAGTATTTAGGAAAAATTCGTGGTAAAGTTCGCGATAAAATTAAAAATTATTTCTTTACAAAATAAATATAAAAAATGAAAAGATCAGGATTTAAAATGAAGAATCCTTCAATAGCTAAATTAGCTAAAGCTGCAGGTTCACCAATGCGAAAAGACAAGCCTACATACGAAGAGGCTTGGGATAACATGGAGTCTTACGAGTCAGAGAGAGGCAAGTTTAAAGACAATATGGCTCGAGGCGGTACTGTTTATACAGACGATGAGTTTGGAAAAGCAGAGTTTATAAACGACGCTAAACTTTATAATGCTAAGCAAAAAAACAAAAACGTAAAAAGAGTAGAGCCTAAAAAGCCTACAATAGTACCTAAAAAACCTACAGACACTAAAAAAACAATGAAGACTGTAACTGTAGCTAAGCCAAAAGCTAAGACTAAAGTCGGTAAGTTTTTATCAAGAGTAGTTGGAACTGGAGCTAAAAGAAAAGCTAACGAAGCTAATAAAAAGAAAAGACAAAATAGAAGTGTTACTGGCCGTTTAAAAGCTAAAGCAAGTAAGTTCGGTCGCATGGGCACTTGATAATTTAACGGAAAGACCGTTAACCAATAATAACTAAAACCAATTAAACAATGACGTATTTGTATTACAAATCGAACACATGGACCCACGGAGGTTCAAAAGTAGATGACAACACCAAACAACAATGGGAGCATTTATCTACTAAATCAAACTGGAGAATTACCCAACTACCAAACGGTTACTACCAAACGGAAGTTACTTATCCAGACAAACCTGATCAATGGGCTGACGTTACAAGACGTGAGACATTAGAAGGCGCTGAAAAAGCTATAGACGGAAGTGTAGAGCATTTTAGCAAGAAACTTGAAGCCACTAAAGGGCCAAAGGTTGTAAAAACATTTGAAAAATAATCTTAATTTAATTAAATTTAATCTAATACCATGGAGTACAATCTACCAAGCGAGATTGTCAAAGAATTAAACTTTGGCGATAACGCAAAATCAAGAATAACCGCCGGTGTAGACAAGCTTGCCAAAGCTGTCAAGTCTACATTAGGCGCCTCTGGCAAATGTGTCATATATGAAGACGCTAGAGGCAACCCGGTCATAACAAAAGATGGTGTAACCGTTGCGGAAAGCGTAGTCTTATATGATCCGGTTGAAAACATGGGTGCTACATTACTCAAAGAAGCAGCCAGAAACACAGTGCGCGAAGCCGGTGACGGCACTACTACGGCGACTGTATTAGCAGAAGCGCTACTAAAAACAGTAAATTCAGACGAATATAGCGATTGTGAGCTAAGAGAAGTCAAAGACGGCATTGCTAGTGGCTTAAAAAAGGTTAACGACTACTTAAATAGCGTTAAAATTGACGTCACTGATGATAAGTTAGAGCAAGTAGCTACTATTTCGTGCAATAATGACGCTGTTTTAGGTAAAATTATCGCGGAAGCGTATAAAAGCGTAGGAAAAGACGGTGTAGTGCTGATGGAAACGTCAGAAACTGAAGAAACTTACGTAGAAGTTGTTGATGGCGTACAGTTTGACTCACCTTTAACCTCTCCTCACTTTACTACTAATCAAGAAAAGCAAAAAGCAGAGCTAGACACGCCGTTAATATTGATATGCATGTCTGAAATACCTAATGTACGTAAGATACAAGGTATATTAGAGCATGTTATTAAGCAAAACAGATCTTTACTTATAGTAGCTCCAGTATCAACACAAGTTAAATCTGCGCTTTTGATGAATAAAGTAAAAGGTAATATTAAAGTTAACATTATCGACTTACCTGGCTTTGGCCCTACTAAAAAAGATTCATGTGAAGACTTAGCTGCTTTAACAGGCGCTACGGTTATAAATGAAGAGCTAGGAGATGATTTAGACGGTATAACCTTAGATATACTAGGAGAAGCAGAATATGCTTCTACAGACAGCAGTAACACAGTAATAACAACATTAGAAGAAGTAGACGTTGAAGATAGGATTGATCAAGTCGCAAAACTCATTGCAGACGAAAAAAGTGGTTTCCTTAAAAAGAAGCTGGAAGAAAGACTGTCTATGCTATCGGGTTCAGTTGGTATCATCAAAGTGGGTGCTGACTCTAAAGTCGAGCTCAAAGAAAAGAAGGATAGGGTTGAAGACGCAATATACGCGACTAAAGCAGCGTTGAAAGAAGGTATAGTACCAGGAGGCGGCGTAGCACTCTTTAATGCTTCTACAAAAATCTCACCCACTAACGTGGGCGAAGAAATACTCTTAGCATCGATACTAGCACCTATAGCTACTATACTAGATAACGCTGGCATACCAACTAACATTGATCTACCACAAGAAGAAGGTGAAGGCATAAATGTAATTAATGGTGAGTTTGTAAATATGATAGAAGAAGGTATCATTGATCCTGTACTAGTTACTAAGACAGCTCTTAAAAACGCTGTATCTGTTGTAACTACTATTATATCCGCTGACTGTGTAATTTCAAACATACGAGTAAATGAAAGCAGTTAATCATTATTTAGTAATTGAGCCAATTAAACAAGAGCTTAAAAAGGTTGGTGGATTAATCCTTACTGACGAGGTCAATGAGGATAATAGATATTTAAAAGCAAAAGTCATATCAACTGGCAACCTTGTAGAAGGTATTAACGAAGGCGATGTGGTTTATTACGATAAACACGCTGGACATGGTATTCAGCATAGAGATAATTTTTACGGCGTTATCAAACAAATGGACGTTGTATTAATTGATTAAACCTAAACCACAAACAATAATCCACAAAACACAAACGACAAACAAATTATTTATTAATCATTAAAAATTTTAAAAATGGAAAAGTATTTTTATGTAAGAGTAGGTGGCGCAACTGCTACTGAAGATGATGAAGCTACGGGATCAACAGTCTACCCTGCAAGTTCTTTCAGAGGAATGTGTGCTGGTACTTCAGATCAAAAAGGCGCCGTAACTGACGATGACGATGCGTTGTCTTTATTCTTTACTCCTAAAGCTTCTACTGGATCTGGTGGTGACGCTGATGATGTTCAGGGTGATAACGTTGATGTTATTGTTTTAGCTTGTGCTCAGTATGGTCAAAAAGCAGTTATGAGAAATTTAGTTGCTGCAATGAAAGGTCATCCGCACGACGTAGGGTTTATTACTCTATTTGACGGCTATGCTGACAAGCCAGCTAACGATCCAACAACTGATATTGTTGGTGTAACTGGAGCGACAGTATTCCACGTAGAAAACGCTGACTAATCTTGAATGAGATTAACTAGTCACGATTTACGTGAATTACAAATCCTAAAGTATTACAGGCTCACTAGAAAGTGGGTCTGTAAGACTTACGGGTTAACAGATGCCGAACTTGAATTGCTAATATACTTAGACTGCAAGAAACGGTTTACAAGACAAGAGTTTATCGATGGTACTTATACCATGAGCTGGGACAAGAAGCGTTGGGATAAACTAAGAAAAGAAGGCTGGATAGAAGTATGGCGACACAGAAACAGAACTACAATAAAGTACTCTGTGTTTAAAACATCATTTAAATGCGGCCAAATAATAAGCAGAATATATAGAATACTACTAGGCGAAGAAGATATGCCTACGTCAGAGAGAAGCGTGTTCTATAATAACAAATCATATACAGATAAAGTTTATAATAAAGCTATAGATGATATGATAAAAGACAAAGACAGGTAATGAGCTTTAAACTAGGTAAAGGTAGAACACCAATAGCAGTAAACGGACAAATTTCCAAGAAGATGAGGTTTGGTCAAGAAGCTGGAGATGCAGACGCATCTGTGCCTGGAACACCTGTTATAAGAAAAGATTTAGAAGAAGGCGTTATGGGTGAAGCTAATATGGATGGTAGCATTTATATTAGTAATGACATAGAGCCTGGTAGTGAAGTGGAAAGACAAGTTATTAATCACGAGATGAGACACTCAACTGATATGCGTATAGGTAAATTAGCTTATGGCGATAACTTTGTACAATGGAACGGTAACACATACCCAAGAGTTACAATGGACGGTAAAGATATGATAATCGTTGATGGTGTAGCTAAAGAAGCTGGTGACGGTAACTTTCCTTGGGAAAAAGAAGCAAATAACGGAAACGCATATGGTGGGTAACATATTTGGAGGTATACTAGGTAAAGTAGTTGAAAACGCCGAAGGTATACTAGATAAAGTAATAACTACAGATAAAGAAAGAGACGCAGCAAAGCTAGCTATAAAAAAGCTAATGCTTGAAGCAGAAAAAGAAGCTTTTGCAAAAGAAGTTGAAGATCGTAAATCTGCACGTGATCTTTATAAAGACGATGCTATTATACAAAAAGTATTAGCAACGTTGTTTACAGTAGCGTATTTTGGTATTACATTTGTAATGTTTAATTACTTTGTTACTAAAAGCTTAGAGCTAGGTGAATTTGAGATTAGCTTTATATCAACAATATTTGGCGCTATGAGCGCTAAAGTAAATACAATAATCGACTTCTTCTTCGGTGGAAGTTCAAATAAAAACGAAAAAACAAAATAAAATGGCGATAACACAAGACACGGCGTACAGCTTTGGACAACTAGGTTCTTTATTTTTAGACGCTTCAGGAGCTGCAAGTCCTCCAACAGGTAAGGTTTTTGTAGCTATTACATTTTTAGCAGACACAGTGTTTGATGCTTCAGGTGGATTAGTTGCAGACACTACTAGCACAGCTAGCTTAGGTTTAGAATACGCAGGTACAGAAGCAGCTGCTCATAATCTATCAGATGGTAGTGAGACAGCAATATCAGGATCTGGTGGTTTGCAAATTGATGCTTCAAATACTTTTCCTAAAGGAGTTACTATTTACGGTAGATATACAGAAATAGATTTAACTTCAGGTATGTGCATAGCTTACATAGGCGACTAATGCTAGGACTAGGTAATAGCATATCTCAAGCTGGCTCTATATCTTTTACACCTACAGATATATCTGGCCTTCAGCTTTGGCTACAAAACGGAGTTGGCATAACATCTTCAGGTGATCCAGCGGTTATTGACGCTTGGGCCGATTCTTCTAGTAATGGGCTTAATGCTACAGCAAGCGTTGGCGCAAAACCTTACTTAGTAGATGGTGGAGGTGAATGGGAAGGCGACAGTGATGCTGACGCTTTACAGTTATCAGCAGCGCAAACGGTAAATCAGTTTCACATATTTTTTGCTATAGCCTCCGATGAGCACTCCACAAACAACTTGCTAGCTAACGCAAACACTGATTTCTTGAGAATAGGTCAAGGAGGTAGTAGTACTCAGCATAGGCTTAGGGCTAACGGCCAAACAGTAACTTTAAACGCAACTACAGCTATAGCAACCGACGGTACTAAGCAACTATTAGAGTATGAAGTTGCTGATGGAACTTCTAACAACGCATTTTTAAGAATTAACGGAAGTTTAGAATCAACTGGTAGCCACGATGGTGACAACAATCCTTTTGACTATGGCTTTGTAGGTGCATTAACAGCAGCTGGTACCAGTAGTTTTGACGGTAACATATACGAAGTATTAGTTTATAACAAAGCGCTTAGCTCTGCCGAAGCTACAGACGTTAGAAATTATTTAAACGGCAAATTAAATATATATTAACAATTAAATTAAATTAAATTATGGCAAAAGTGAAAACTCCTAAGAAGGAGAAAATGGTAGACCTTAAACCTAAGGCAGAAAAAATTACAGACGAACAATTACAAAAAGTTCAAACAATAGTTAACACTTTAAATAGAGTTCAACTAGAGCTTGGTATGCTAGAAACTAAAAAGCACGGCATGCTTCATAATATTCAAGCTGTACAAGATCAATTAACTTTACTACAATCAGAGTTTGAAAAAGAATATGGTACTGTAAATATTAATATTCAAACTGGAGAAATAGACTACACAGATGGCAAAGCTGATAAGAAAGATTAGTATAGGTAAAGACTATAAGAACGAAGCTATGCACTATGCTGTTGGGCAAGAAGTTTACGGTGGTCATACTATTTGTGATATTATAGAAGAAAAAGATAAATTTTCTGTTTATATTAGAAAAAACAAAGATGTATTACCTTGGAAAGACTTTAATAAGAATATGGCTGTTTCAGTTGAATACAACTTAGAGTATTAGTGAAAGCTACACATAGTTTTGTAATAGAGCCTTTAGGTAATAGATACAACAACGTGAAAAAAGTTGGCGATTCAGATTTAATATTAAATTCTGAAATATTTAACCATGAGTTTGTCAATAGGCAAGCTGTGGTTAAAGCTACGCCTACAGCTTTTGATACAAATATAAGAGTTGGTGATACTGTCATTGTACATCATAACGTCTTTAGAAGATGGCATGACACATACGGTAATGAAAAAAACAGTAAAGCTTTTTTTGATGAAGACACTTATATAGTTAGTGAAGATCAAATATTTCTTTACAAGTCAAAAGACAAGTGGAAAGCTTGTAATGGCTACTGTTTTGTTCAGCCTATAAAGCAAAGAAATAATCTTGCTGAAGAAGTCGAAGAACAGTGCGTAGGTATTGTCAAGTATACTGACGGTGTAAATGATATTGGCGAGTTAGTTGGCTTTACACCTTTTTCAACTTACGAGTTTATAATAGACAATACTAAGCTATACCGCGTTTTAAATAAATTTATTACAATTAAATATGAGTATCAAGGAGACGAAGAGGCGTATAATCCTAGCTGGGCGTAAAGCTGTTGATGAATTAATTAAAGTTGCAGAAGAGCAAATTATAACTAATACTGAAGAAGATGTTTCTGCTGATAGATTAAAAAACGCAGCAGCTACAAAAAAGCTAGCTATATTTGATGCTTTTGAAATACTCAACCGTGTACAAGAAGAAGAGAATATATTAGAAGGTAAAGAGCCTGAAGATAAAAAAGAAAAAGTATTTAAAGGATTTGCTGAAGGAAGATCTAAATGATAAGCGAGCAAACACTATATAAAATTGTTGAACCTATTAAGAAGACTACTATTAGTCGGCTTAATAAATCTAAAAAATGGGAATATGGATACAATAAAGAACATGATATTGTCGTTATATCAAAAACTGGAAAAATTGGACAAGTGGTGGAGATTCAAGGTTTGCGAATTGGGCTGCCGTCTGAACCGAAATCAGTGTATTTGTCAGATAAAAGAAAATGGCAAAGGCTAGAATATCCTAAAGAATTAGGTAAATTAAAAAACATATTTGATTGGAGATCATATCCAGAAGAGTCAAAAGAGCAGTGGTATGATTATATAGACGAAGAGTTTAAGCGTCGTGACGAAGGCTTTTGGTTTATGAATAATAATGAGCCTACATATATAACAGGTAGTCATTATATGTATCTTCAATGGAGTAAAATAGATGTTGGTGCTCCTGACTTTAGGGAAGCTAACAGGTTGTTCTTTATATTTTGGGAAGCATGTAAAGCAGACAAACGCTGCTACGGTATGTGTTATTTAAAAAACAGACGTAGT
>Ga0208767_1003939_pt1 | contig 10587 bp, 9 predicted proteins | sample VirMetDEL_Mar_21_FD_184514 | JGI IMG/M metagenome (GOLD analysis project Ga0208767, IMG submission 184514) | Aqueous microbial communities from the Delaware River and Bay under freshwater to marine salinity gradient to study organic matter... | ecosystem: Environmental > Aquatic > Marine >... | reverse complement strand
CACATTACACGAAATTTGCCTATAATCATATAAATATTTAGGCTTACTTCTCAAGGCCAGCCTCCTTGCATAAAACAATCGCATAACATTGCAAATAGGAGATTATGTTTAAAAGTTTTTTTAGAAAAGTTAGAGATGTAGCGAAAAAAATAGCACCTATTGCTGCACCGATAGCTGGTATTATGACAGGCAACCCTTACATTGGTGCAGGTATTGGTGGGTTACTAGGACAATATGGTGGTAAAGAAGGTGCACTGCAAGGCGCTATGCTTGGTGGTCTCGGCGGCCTCGGCGCACGTGCCATGCAAGGTAATCAATTATTTTCGTTTGCTAATACGCCAAAAGCTATAACTCAAGCAGTAACACAACCAATCGTAGCAGGTGGACCAGAAGCATATAAAGCTATGAAAGCTGCTCAAGACGTAGCGGGGAAAACAGGTGGATCTGGTTTCGGTTTAGGTTCGTTTAAAGATATAGCAGAAAAATTTTACAAAGATGGTGAACTTACAGGCTTAGGAAAACTCGGTGCAAGTTTTGCACCAGCATTAGCAACATACTTTGCGTTAAAAGGTGATGTACCAGAAAGTCCTGATCCAAATGCATACAGAAGTCCTGTTGATGAGTATTACGCAGCAAGAGCTAGAGGAGAAAATCCTAATCCTGCTGACTTTGGTTTAGCTCCAACACCAGAGGAAAGATTAATTGGAGACTTAGATCAACCTAATTTTAATATGGGTGGTTTAGCAACATTAGAACCACAATCTCTTCCAATGGATGATGTTATGAATATACATCAACAAGCAACAATGGGAAGAAACCCAATGAATAATGTTATGGGGGTTGCTAATTTAGCAATGGGAGGTAATCCAATGTTTCCAAGAAAAACAGGAGAAATAACAGGACCTGGTGGACCAAAGGATGATAAGATACCAGCAATGTTAAGTAACGGAGAGTTTGTCTTTACTGCGAAAGCAGTAGACAATGCAGGCGGACCTTCTGTAATGTATGACATGATGAATAAATTAGATCCACAATCATCGAAAGGACCACAAAGTGGCTGAACCAATTACACAAACAAGTATATCCAGAGAAGCACCTTTTTTAGAAGATTATAGACGTCGTTTGATGGACTCTGTCTTCAAAGCGACAGAAGGAAAAATAGATCCGTTAGGTAGAAAGATAGAAGGTTTTTCTCCTTTTCAACAAGCAGGTTTTGGACTAGGTGCGTCTCAGTTAGGATACTCTATTGATCCAACAACAGGAGCCTTATCTAAAACTGGTCAAGCTATTTTTGAACCAGCAATGGCTAAAGGACAAGCGACCACGGAACTTGGTATTCCAGCATTAGCAACGGCACAACAACAATATGATCCTACAACATCAAACTACAAAGACTTTTTTAATCAATATCAAGCTGATGTTACAAAAGAAGCGTTAAAACAAATCGATGAAGAAGGAGCTAAAGCACAAGCACAACTTGCTGGACAAGCAACGATGGGTGGTGCTTTTGGTGGATCACGGTACGGTGTACAACAATCGGAATTAGCAAAAAATATACAAGATATAAAATCAAAAAGAATTGCAGAAGATCTTTCAAGAAACTTTATGCAAGCACAACAATCAGCAATGGGAACTTTTGAACAAGCAAGAGCTAGAAACTTAGCAGCTGCTCAAGGATTAGGTGCACTTGGTAGTCAAATCGGATCTTTTGGTGCGCAACAGTTTGGATTAGGTCAACAAGGATTAGCAGGTATAATGGGTCTTGGACAACAACAACAAACATTAGGTCAAGCTCAAGCTGATGAAGATTTAAGATTTAAAACTGCTCAACAACAAGAACCTTTCCAAAGACTAGGTATTGTAGGAGACTTTTTATCACGTGTTCCTTCTGTTCAAATGGGTATATCTCAACAACCAATACCTTATACTAACCCTATTGTGGGTGCTGTGGGTGCTGGTATGACAGGACTAGGTGCTTTAATGGGAACTCAATAGGAGGGTTTTATGGTTACAAGACCAGATCAACAGGTCGGTATGGAAGATATATTTGAAGACAATACCATCACTATACCTGAGAACAAAAGAATGCCTACAAATCTTCCAGGGTCATTACTTAAAACTCCTGAGATGCCTCCTGAGATGCCAGCTTTTGACATCAGTGATATGCTAGTAAACAGAGAAAATTTTGCTGAAGCTTTTACTCCTGACAAACTAACAGCAGAAGAGTTAAACGAATTATTTCCAAAGCAGGATTACAAATCAGATAAATACTTTGCTTTAGCAAAAGCAGGACTTGCCTTAATGCAACCACAATTAGGAGGAGCTATTGGACCAGCTATCTCTAATGCTGGTGCTGTATTACTAAATGACATTGGTCAAATAAGAAAAGAAGAAAGAACAGCAAACGCTGAAAGAAAAAAATCAATGCTTACTTACAGACAAAAAGAAGAAGCTGATAGACTTGGTCTAAAACTTCAAGCTTTCGGTATTAATCAAAACTTATTACAAGAAGCTGCTTTCAAAGAATATGAAGCACAAGCAAAACGTAACGCAGAAATGTGGGAAAATTACAATAGTATTGTAAATACTAATATGAAAGAAGCTTTAGAATATGGAATAGAAAATTTTAAATCAGAACCTGTAACTCTTAGATACACAAATAAAAACGGTAAGAAAGTTGAAGATGCAGGATTTTTAGTGGGTAATCAATATTATATACCAACAAATCAAAAAGATACTAACGGTGAATGGATTTATGAACTTGTTCCTGATCCAAGAACAGTAGAAATTATATCTACAAAAAATCAAGATGTTGATAACGTTACAAAAGGTATGTCACAATATCTGCAAGTTAGAGGAGCTTTTGATACAGTGGATAAAGCGATATACTCACTAGATAAAATTATTTTATCAATTGAAGACGATCCAAGCCGTGCAGGTTTTATCGCTGGTTTAGAAAAGAAAATTCAATCATACGCAAAAATATTCAGTGATTTTACAGATCAATTCTTTGAAGGAGATAATGCTTATCTAGGTGCAGATGGAAAAGAAAAAACAAGAGCTGCTTGGATAACAGACATGGTAGATGTTATTAACTACTCTAACGATTCTAGTATAACACCTGAAATGAAAGAAAAGTTTAAAGGACTAGATAGAATATTTGATCAATTAGAATCAGAGGGTGCGGCACTACTTAGAAGAGATTTTGAATCAGGAAATCCTCTTAACCCAGATGGACAAGCTTTTGAAAACAATGAACAAAGAGATTTAATATTTGGTAGATTACAATACGATAAAAAATTACCTGAGAACGAAGCAAGAGCAAGAGCTATTATTTATGCACTAGCAAGAGCACGTAAATCATCAGGAAGATTAAACTTAGATGATATTAACAAAGCAGCACAAGACGTTAACATTTATGGTGATGACTCTATTGGTGTTATTGAAAAATTAAAAGTTGTTCGTGAAGACCTTATGAATGACAGAAGAAATCAAATTAACAACTTAGAAAGAATGTTTCCTGATTCTATTGCTGAATTAGTAGATGAGAGAGGAACAACCGATTATAATTTTGATTTTTACGAAGACTTCTTTAAACAAAATCAACCACCAACAGGTGTTCAAACATACACAGTAGAATTTGATGAAGATGGTAATGCACAAATAATAGGAGCAGTTAAATAATGTCTACAACACAATATAGAATAGTTGGAGCTGAGCATGGCATACCAGGACAAGATGCTGTTATTACTATACCTTCAACAGTAGACGGTAAAGGTATTAACCAGTTTCCAAGAAATGAAATGGAACAAAAAATGCTTGATTCCGTTCTTGATGCACTAACAGAAAAAGCAGGTGTTAATAAATCAAAACTTTCTCCTGACGGCGGTACTTATGCGGGAGCTGATATTCAACCTGATGAAGGGGAAGCTGCTATTCAAGGTTTTGAAGAATCTAGAATTAAAGATCCAATTAGAACAGATTTAAATTTGGCGGAAGCTTTGGCTGAGCAATCACCACTAGGATTAGGAACGGCTTACGAAGAATTTAAAAACATCATGCCAGGCGGTGATACGTTTAGACCTGACATCATGACACAAAGTATACAAGATTTTTTCTTACGAAAAATGCCAGATGATCCAAAAACAGCAATGGGGGATATGGCTGTTATTGCGTCTGATTTATTTTTAATGGGTCTAAGTATTGGTAATGTAAAGTTTGCTGGAAAGAAAAACTTTAATATTCCATTATTTACAAACGAATCAAGAAGAAATGGACTTCGTGGATTAGCAGAAAGAAAGCCTGTAACAACAACAGTAGCTGCAAACGTTGCTGCAAGGGCAGGGTCAGATGCTTTGTATGATTCAATGAATGAAATTTACAGATATTTACAAGGTATTGATCCTGATCAAAGTGATGATCCAGCAGTAGAAAATATTTTAAACGCAAGAAATGAATTGTTATGGTCTGGTGGTGCGGGCGGACTTGCTAAACTATTTCCTTACATAAAACCATTTATCGGTAAAACTTTATTGGGTGCGGGTAAATCAGAAGCAGATAGATTAGCAACACTTGGTAGATTACATGGCGTGCCAATGAGTGTATTTAATGTATCTGATAGTGGTTTAGTGCAAGCATTACCAAGCACTATTGGTTTATTTCCTATTGTAGCGGGTAGAGCAAGACAAATACAAAATGCACAGATGGCAGCTGCATATAAAAATGTTATTAATGTAATGGATGAAATGTCGCCTGTAACATTATTAGCTGACGCTGGTTTATTAATAGATCAAGGTTTTAGAAAAACAGTAGCAGACTTTTCTACAATGAAAGGAACGCTATTTGCTAATGCAAATAAATATGCAAAGGCATTAGATAAAGAAGAATTTATACCCACTAAAAAAATAAAAGAGTTAGCAAACGGAGTTAGACAAACAATAGAGGGAAAACAAATACAAGTAGAAACTCGACCTATAGGTCAAGATTCATACTATTATAGTGAAAAAAAACCACTTGATGAGTTATTAAAAAATATTGCAGGAAAAGAAGATGAATTAGCAAAAGGATTAGCAATGCTAGATGGCTTACCTGACTACTTAAATGCTAATCAATACATGGCTTTAGTTCAAAAATTAAATTCAGTAAAAAGAAATTTACCTGAACTACGATTAGATTCTGCTTCTGATGAAGCATTAATGTTAAATGATTTTCACGTAGAAGCTATTCGAGTATTAAATGATCCAGCTTCTTGGAACTTATCGCCAAACGCTGTAAGCTCTGGAACAAGAGAATTAGCAGAACAATTTTCTTCTGCGTATGCACTAGCGAATGACTTTTTCTTTAAGAATGCAGATACTATAAAGGGTAGAAGTTCTATTCTACTTAAACAAACAGATCCAAACATAGATATTGCAGGAGCACCAAATGTTCCTGGTTTACTATTTGCAGATCAAATGGCAAAAATATTTTTAAATGACAACACTGTTCTTTCTCCAATGGCACTTAAAGAAATGAGAAAAGCAGTTGGTGATGATGCTTTCTTTGCAGCATCAAGAACATTCTTTGATGACATTATCAAAAACAACACAGAGTTTGTCTCAGGAAAAATACGAGTGCCAACAGAAGCAGCGAGTATATGGCAACGAACAAAAGCAAAAATAACAGGAAAACCAATTCGACAAAAATTTCAAACAATAGAATACAATATACCTGTTATGGACGTTAAAAAAATTAAAGAAGGTTTTGGGTTGGGTAATATTAACAGAAGAAAAGGAGTAGAGGAAATATTTGATGCCAAAGGATATGATGGCAAACAAATGTTGAATAAACTTGATGAGCTTTTTGAATTAACAGAAGCTGTTATGAAACCTAATTTTGGTGATGTATCCTCATTCGTTAAACGTCGTGGTTTTTTAGGTGGCATAGGTTCAATTGCAAACTTGTTTACAGGTGGTGCATTATTAGCAGATCCTATTTCATCTGCTGGTCTTATGTTAATGGGTAGATTTGGTATGACATCTTTAGCTGATCCAAGATTTTTAGATGGTATGACAAGAGTTATGGATCCTACTCTTGGAGATGTAGCTAGAAAAGCAGCGTTGGTAACGTTAGGTAGATCAGTTTTTGATCCTGAAAGAGCAGTTGAAGAAGGATACGATATTAATGAAATTGGAGATATTATAGAACTAATAACACTTGGTGAAATGAGCCAATCCCCTGCTTACAATACAAGAGGAGAGGAAAAAGAACAAGCAGCAGCGTCGGCAAGAGCAGGAGCTGGTGTACCAATAGAAGAAGTACAAGTTGCTAAAGATCCTTTCTTAAAGCCAATGGAAATACCTCAAGTACAAATGCCAGATATGTCAGTGGCAAAAGCACCAACACAATTAAATCCTGAACAAAAAGTTGCAATGGCAACAGGTGATCTTGATTCTGCAATCGCTCTTCGCGGCTCAGGGAACAAAGGTCTTGGTAGTTTAAGGGGGACAGCGTAATGCCACACGGAGGATATCACGGAACAGTCAAGATAGGCAATACAACCGTTCAACAATCAAGTAGACCAGATGGTAAAGGTGGACAAACTGGAGGTGGACAATACAGAGCTGAAGGTTATAACACATCAAAACCGCAAAGAAGAATATTAAAAAATAAAAATGATATTGAAGACAACAGGTCAAGATATATTGCAAATCAAGCACAAAAAGCTGAAAATCAACGAGCTCAATTTTTAATTAATCAAGAAAGAAGAAGAAATGACATGGCTCAGGCTTTTAAAAATGCTCCTGGCACTGTTAATAAATCTGATTTTACAGGATACACAGGAGGACTTTTTGGTTTAAGAACTGGTAACTATCAAGACACTAACATACCTAAGCTACGAGAAGGTCTTACTTCCGATGAATATTCAAAATATATGAGTGGGCTTTATAATGCAAATCCATCTTTAATGGAAAAAATATTTCCTTTTGCTAGTGGTAAAACAATGAGAAACGTTTCTAGATTTATGCCAGGATTAGGAACATTGCAAACAATTGCAGGAAATGTTTTTGGAGGAACTAAATCATTTATAGGAGATAAATTATCAGGGATAATGAATACTGACGTTGGAAGAGACCTCGCAGCGGCTCCCAGTGGTTTTCTTAATGATTTACAAACAATGTTGGGAATGAATAAAAGTAAAAAAGAAGGGGCAACAACGGCAACGGAAACAAAAGTTTTAGATGCTTATCAAGATGGTTCAATTACACCAGGAAGAATAGAACAAATGGCTCCAGGTGTTGTTGATAATATGGATATATTTGAAGGCAAAAGCATTGATCCTACAAGACAAATAATGGATATGGAAACATTAGTTAAAAAAGCGGAAGGATCGGGACTAGCTTCTTTAATTGAAAATAATAAAATAAATCCTGTTAGAAAAGAAAAACCACCAATGCCTAAATCAAAACCAATGAGCGCGTATGAACAAGCAGTAGCGGAGTATATGAACACTTACGGTCCAGGTAGTGATCTTTTTCAAAAAGAAGGGGACTTTTTTGATGAGTATAAAGGATTTAGCTATGATCAGCTGTCTCCTAGTGACAGAGAATATATACAAAGAATTATTCAAATATCAGGACAAGGCCCTTCTTACGGTGGCGGTGTTCTTAATGAAATGCCTCAAAATATATTAAAAAGATTTGGTACAGACGGTGGAACTGATTACGGTATGTTCCAAGACTCTCCTTTTAGAACGGACAACATACCTGCAGAAGCTTTTAGTGGCGCTAGATCGTCTCTTATACCACAAGCTGCAAGTATTATACCACAAGCTTTTAAAGGTGGGGGTAGCCCTGAAAACTATGACGTGTTAAAATCAATTAACGATACAATGCATGGATAAGATGAAAGATTTAACTTTTAGAGACGCTGTTTGGTTAGCACTTATTATTTTTGGTGCTGGTGCTTCTTATATGATGCTATCATCAAGATTGGAAGCCGTTGAACAAAAAGCAAACACACTAGAAGGAATAGTCCTAAAAGAAATACCAGAAATGAATGAACGATTAGTAAGACTTGAAACAAAAATGGATTTGCTTTTAAAAACACAATCCGCTTCACTCAAATAATATTTTCTTAGGATCTTCACCCATCACTTGACTAGCTAAATCTATTTTAGCGTTTAATGCTTTAACAATCTTTTCATCTATCGTATGATCTGTTATTAAGTCTACGTATGTCACTTTCGATGTTTGCCCTATTCTATGCGCTCGGTCTTCTGATTGTAATCGTACTTCTAATGAGTAATCGTTAGAGTAATACACAACAGTGTGAGAAGAAGTAAGAGTGAGGCCATAGCCTCCAGTCTTGGGGTTTCCCACAAAAAATCTAAGATTGTCTTTAGGATCCATAAACCTATCAACAATAGACTGACGTATGCTATCTTTAGTATCCCCGTAATATGTTGCCACAGTATCTTTACCATATTTTTCTCCTAATGTTTTTTCTATCTCCTGTATGTCATAACGGTACACGGCCCAGATAATAACCTTACCATCTGTTTCCTCTAGTACCTCTAGTAGTTCTTTTATGCGATTACTTTTAATTGGTTTTAGTTCTCCGTCGTCTGTTTTCACATGACCACAAATAATTTGATGTAAGCGTATCATTTGTGTCAAAACGGAGGCAGCAGTCATCACATTTTCCTCAAAGAACGTTATTGCCGCTTTTTTCATCTCTGTGTAAGCTTTTACCTGTTCCGCGGTCAATGACACAGAGCGCTTCGTATAAACCTTCTCAGGTAGGTCTAAACAGTCACTTTTTAAGACACGAGTCGAAAAATTCTGCAATTTTTCCTGTAATTCGTCTAATCGTTGGTATCGGACGATATGTTGGAAAGAATGTGTGCCAACACTACGTTGAACAATCACAGCATACCTTGCACGGAAACTATAATACGATTGTTGGTCCAACAACCACGGATCAAGGAACTGAACTTGCGAAAACAAATCAAGAGGTGACTTCGTAACAGGTGAACCTGTCATAATACGTCTATACTTTGCTAGTTCTGCTATCTTAATTATGTTTTTTGTGCGTGCTGCGGAGTGATTTTTTATTGTTGTCGATTCATCAACACACATTAATGTGTTGTTACGTGTTAAAAAACTTTTTGCGAAGTCACGACCACGAACTGTGGATAACGCTTCTATGTTCATAATGAGAACGGTTAAGTCATCAACGCTCACGGACAACTGATCAAGCTCTTCTTTTTCTTTTTTCTTTGGTGATGCAGACCAAACACCTACGCGATAATTTATATGATCGGCTAAATGTATATTCAATTCGTTGCGCCAGTTACGTTTAATACCGTTTGGTACAACTATCAAGGCAGCATTTATCTTGCCTTTGTCGTACAAAATAGCAATATTATCAATGCAAACCTTTGTTTTACCTGTACCCATCTCCATGAATAAGGCCCAAACTTCTTTGTTCCAACTCTCTGTCAATGCATCTAATTGATGTTGAAAAGGTTTTGTTTTAAATCTGTATTCCATAATAATCCATTTATTTCTTTCTAAGAATGATATATACTACTTGCATTATAAAAATACAAGTATAAAGAAGTGGGATAGAAAGTATGATTGATACATATAAAAAAGAAAAAACAGAAGGTAAACCAACTGTATTTTTAGTACAAGAAAATCCTTACATCAGTGTGTTAAGTGCAGCTGATTATGGCGAGATTGTGGTATTGTTTGAAAGTGGTCAACAAATTATGTTTAGTCCACAGCCTGCAATACGTAAGTTAAAAAGAAAACTAAAAGATTTTAATGATGATGATTATTTATTGATGATGGGCGATCCTGCAGCGATGGGTATTGCTTGTTGTATTGCCGCTGAAATGAACAGAGGTAAATTCAATATCTTAAAGTGGGATAAGAAAGCACAGCGCTATTATCCTGTAAGTGTTAACCTAAATGAGAAAGGCGAAATAGATGAGCAAGATAAACTTTGAGGAAGATGTTGCTAATATAGATCAAACAGGATTGGAGTCTGTTGCAGAATTATTGCGTAAGCAATTGCAAATGGAATCTGAGATTGAGGATACAGAAGCAGCATTAAAAGATTTAAAAGAACAACACAGAAAATTATCTGGTGAGGTTATACCAGGTAAGATGCAAGAATTAGGAATGACATCCACTACCATGATGGATGGTTCTAAAGTAGATGTGGTAGAAGATATTTATGTATCGATACCCAAAGATGCTGATAAATCTAAGGCTTGTTATGAATGGTTAGAAGACAATGGCTTGGGTGATATAATTAAAAACCAAGTAGGTATAAGTTTCGGTAAGGGAGAAGGAAACATGGCTAAACATCTTGAAGAAGAGATAAAAAACATGGGTCTTATTCCTGAAGTAAAAGTTTCAGTGCATCCTTCGACACTGAAAGCTACTATTAAAAAGTGGCATGAAGAAGGGAAATCTGTCCCAGACAATACGTTTAGTTTGTTTATCGGACAGAAGACAAAAATAACCAAGAAAAAATAAGGAGTAAATATGGCAAACGCTGTAAAGACTAAAGAAGCAGGAAACGTTGTTGCATTTG
>Ga0208767_1003938_pt1 | contig 10589 bp, 10 predicted proteins | sample VirMetDEL_Mar_21_FD_184514 | JGI IMG/M metagenome (GOLD analysis project Ga0208767, IMG submission 184514) | Aqueous microbial communities from the Delaware River and Bay under freshwater to marine salinity gradient to study organic matter... | ecosystem: Environmental > Aquatic > Marine >... | reverse complement strand
AAACACAAGTAACACCATATTCAGGTGCTAGTGATATAAATATTTTTGACACAAATGCTGCAATAGATACATCACAAAAAATTATAGATAATGTTAGAGAAATATTAAAAGGTTGCAGAGGTTATCTACCATATACAAATGGAAAATATAAATTAATTATTGAAACAACAGGAAGTGCAGCAATAACATTAACAGAAGATGACATTATAGGTGGATATAATTTATCTATTCCAACAAAGAATGAAAGATACAATAGAGTTATTGTTGGTTTTGTTAATCCAGCTAGATCATTTCAAGTAGATGAAGTTCAGTACCCAGCAATAGATGATAGTGGATATGCAAACGAAGATAAACACGCAACTTTGAAAACTGCTGATGGTGGATTCTTATTAGAGGGTAGATTTAATTTTAAAACTTTAACATCTCCATATCAAGCAGAAGAAATGGCAGAAGTTATTTTAAGAAGAAGTAGAGAAGCATTAACACTTGGTATTAATGTTAGTTTTGATGCTTATGATTTAGCCATAGGAGATATTGTAAATATCACACATAGTTCATTAGGTTTTTCTGCAAAAGCATTTAGAGTTATGGGTTTAACTTTTAATGAAGATTTTACAATAGGATTATCACTTGTTGAGTATCAGGCTAGTCATTATACTTGGGCAACAAAAACACAAGTTAGTTCTACACCATCTACAAACTTACCTAATCCATTTACTATCCAACCACCAGCTAGTGTTACTTTAACAGATACATTAATTGAATATAATGATGGAACTGTAATTGTTGCTTTAGATGTAGCAATAGGTGCTTCTCCTGATAGTTTTATTGATTATTACCAAGTAGAATATAAATTAAGCACAGATTCAGATTTTATAATTTATGCACAAGGTTCAGGATTAAACCACAGAGTCTTAAATGTAATTGACCAATCTACTTATGATGTAAGAGTTAAAGCTGTTAATACATTAGGAGTATCATCAACTTATGTATCTGCACAAAGAAAAATAGTAGGTGCTATTGAACCACCTAGTGATGTTGAGGACTTTGCTTGTAATATTGTAGGTCAAGAAGCACATTTAAGTTGGACACAAATACCAGACTTAGATTTAGCTTATTATAATTTAAGATTTAGTGAAGAAACTGATGGAACTGCTGATTGGCAAAACTCAGTAGCATTAGTAGAAAAAGTATCAAGACCAGCAACTTCAATATCTGTACCAGCTAGGGCTGGAACTTATCTTTTAAAAGCAGTAGATAAACTTGGTAACTTTAGTTCTAATGCAACTGCAATTATTTCTAATGTTACAGGTGTTACTAATTTTAATTCAATAGCAACCCAATCTGAACACCCTGCATTTGCTGGAACTTTAACTAATACTGTTATTACAGATGATGCAATCGAATTAGACTCATCAGAATTATTTGATGCAGCTAGTGGAGATTTTGATGATGAAACAACTAGATTCTTTGATTCTGGTGTTGCTAATGCAGACTTTTTTGCAAGTGGTAATTATTTATTTAGTGATGTAATAGATATAGGTGCAAAACATACTGCTAGAATTACAGCTAGTTTAACTCAAACATCTGATAACCCAGATGATTTATTTGATAATAAATCAGGATTATTTGATGCTGCTTCTTCTAACTTTGATGGAGATACACCTGCTAATGCAAATGCACATTTAGAAATAGCAACAAGTGATGATAACTCTACATTTACATCATTTCAAAATTTTGTAATTGGAGATTACACAGCAAGATATTTTAAATTTAGAGTAGTATTAATTTCAAGAGATGGTGCTTCTACACCAAGAGTTTCAGCAGTAACTGTAACAATAGATATGGAAGATAGAATATTTAGTGGAAATGATATAAGTTCTGGTGCAGGAACTAAAACAGTTACATTTACAAATCCATTCAAAAGTGCTAATTATGCAGTTGGAATTACAGGTCAAGGAATGGCAACAGGAGATTTCTTTTTGGTAGAAAGTAAAACTATCAATGGATTTAATGTAACATTTAAAAATTCAGGTGGTTCGGCTGTATCAAGAACATTTGATTTTATTGCAAAAGGATTTTAAAAGGAGTATAAAGAATTATGGCACAACATGACATGAATATCGCTAACCAGTCTTTTCCTAGTTTTAGGACTGATTTAAACAATGCACTTACAGCAATCAATTCAATGCAATCAGGCACATCAAGACCAAGTGGTGCAGTTGCTGGAACTATGTGGCTAGATACAACTTCTGCATCAAGCCCAACTATTAAGTTTTTTGATGGGTCAGATGATATAAGTTTTGCAACAATAGATTATTCAGCAAATACAGTAAATTTTATAGATTCAACAGTAGCAACAGATTTAGTTAATGATACATCTCCACAATTAGGTGGTAATTTAGACACAAACTCTCATAATATAGATATTGATGATGCACATGGAATTAGAGATGAAAATGGTAATGAACAAATAATATTTCAAACAACAGCTTCAGCAGTTAATCAATTAGATATTACAAATGCAGCAACAGGTAATCCACCTGAAATATCTGCAACTGGTGGAGATACAAATATAGATTTAAAAATAACACCTAAAGGTTCAGGTAAATTAAATTTAGATGGTATTAAATTTCCAAATGCAGATGGGTCAGCAGACCAAGTATTAAAAACAGATGGATCAGGTAACTTATCTTTTGGCGAAGTATCTGGTGGAGAACAATGGCAATCAGTTAAAACTTCTACATTTACAGCAGTAGCTGGAGAGGGATATTTTGTTAATACTACAAGTGGTGTTATTACAATGAATTTACCAGCAGGTACTTTAGGAGATTTCGTAACTTTTATAGATTATGCTGGAACTTTTGATTCTAATACATTTACAATATCAGCTAATGGTTCTGAAAAAATAAATGGTTCAACAGATGATTTAACTGTATCAGTAGAAAGGTCAGCCAATACTTTAGTCTATACAGATAGTACACAAGGTTGGTTGTTAAAGGCTAAATAATCATGGCTACCTATAAGCAAACAGTTGGAACTGCTGTTACCAACTATGCTGGAGATAAACCTAGTGTTGTTGAGGGAGAACTTTGGTACGATAGCACCAATCAACATTTTAAATATCAATATCCTAATACTACTTCTGCATGGTCTAGTGGAGGAAATTTAAATTTAGCTAGAGAACAAAATACAGGACTTTCTGTAGGAACTCAAACAGCAGGGTTATTATTTGGGGGAGATAATCCAACACCTGGTGGTACAGTTAATACAGAAACATATAATGGAAGTAGTTGGACAGAAGTAAATAATATGAACACTTCAAGGAGAGCAGGAGGAGGTTATGGAACTCAATCATCAGCTATGTCTGGTGCTAGTTTTGCAGGTAATACAGGAGAAACAAATAAAACAGAAACTTGGGATGGAACATCATGGACAGAAATTGCAAATTTAAATACAGCAAGAGCATATGGTGCTGGTGCAGGAACAGCTAATACATCAGGAATATTTTTTGGTGGTAATGATGGAACTGCTAATATTGCAATTAATGAATCTTACAATGGTAGTTCTTGGACAGAAGTTGCAGATTTAAATACTGCAAGAAATGGTTTAAGTGGCATAGGAACAGCAACATCAGCTTTAGCTTTTTCTGGAAATAGTGGTTCTATAACTGGAGTAACAGAAACATGGAATGGATCTAGTTGGACTGAGGTAGCTGATCTTAATACAGCTAGAACAATTGCAGGAGGAGCTGGTGCAGATAGTACATCAGCATTAGCATATGGTGGATATACTTCTACTTACGTAGCAGTAACGGAAGAATGGAATGGATCAGCATGGACAGAAACTACAGATATATCTACAGTAAGATCATCTGGAGGAAGTAGTGGAACAGCAACTGCTGCACTATTTTCAGGTGGTCAAAATTCATCAGGAAAACTAACTACAACAGAAGAATTTAACACAGGTATTGCAGTAGGTGCTTGGTCAACTGGTAATAATTTTAACACACCAGCATCAGCTAATAGAGGTGCAGGAACACAAGGTACTCAAACAGCTGCACTTGCAACTGGAGGAGGTAGCCCTGTATATGCTAATGTAGAATCTTATAATGGTTCAAGTTGGACAGAAATTGCAGACTTAAATGTAGCAAAACATCTTGCAGTTTCGATAGGAACTAATACAGCAACTCTAGTTGCTGGAGGTAATAATGGTTCTGCTTTAGCAACTAATGAATCTTGGAATGGTTCATCATGGACTGAGGTTGCTGATATGGGTACAAGTAGAAGTACTGGAACTGGAACTGGAACAGCAACAGCAGGATTAGCAGTAGGAGGAACACCATCTCCAACAAAAGCTAATTGTGAAACATGGAATGGTTCTAGTTGGTCAGAAGTTGCAAATTTAAATTCAGGTAGATATGGTTTAAATGGTATAGGTACTAGCACCGATGGATTAGTTTTTGCAGGATCGCCAGAACCTGCTGGTGTTGCTTTAACAGAAAAATGGAATGGCTCTGCATGGACTGAGGTTGGAGATTTGAATACTGCAAGAATGCAGCCTGGAGGAAGTGGAACAAGTACAAGTTCAGCAATAGCTTTTGGTGGTTTGAATCATGCAACTTACCATGATTTGACAGAAGAATGGAATGGTAGTGCATGGACTGAAGTAGCAGATTTAAATACTGCAAGATTTGCTGTTGGAGCAGCAGGATCAGCTACTGCAGGTCTTGCTTATGGAGGTTCTATTCCTGGAGGAAATACACAAGTAACAGAAGAGTGGAATTCACCATCAAATGTGATAAATACTTTAACTGATTAAGGAGGAAAAACTATGGCAAAAACATATCAATACTGTGTAGCAGAAAACTGGGGTAAAGGTTTTATAGATCATGTAGAATCTATGAGAATTACTTTTAAAGGTTATCCAGCTAATGTTTGGCAAGTTCCAGCATACAACAAACATGGAAATCTTTGGATTTCTAAAGTTGGTGGAGTTGTTAAAACAAAAGATGAAGCACAAGCACTTGTAGATGTAGAAGTTCAAGCAGCACAAGCTGAGTGGGATTCACTACCAGATGAAGAAAAAACAGAAAATAATCCAAGACCAGAAGATATAACATTAGAGGAATAATTTTAAATGTCAGAATACAAAGGCATAGTCGGTCAAAAGGTTGTAAGCTATACTACTGATCCTGATAATCCAATACAGGGTCAAGTATGGTATAATGCAACTGCGAATACTTTAAAGCTAGAGGGTGCTACTACATCTGGCTCTTGGGCTAGTGGTGGAAATTTAAATGTTGCTAGGGCAGAGGGAGCATCTGCTGGAATCCAAACAGCTGCAATATTAGGAGGTGGATATAGTGGTTCTCCAGGTTCAGGAGAGGGTTTAACTGAATCTTATAATGGTAGTAGTTGGACTGAAGTAGCTGATTTAAATACTGGAAGATTTGCAAATACAGGTCTTGGATTATATACATCTGCTTTATCAGTAGGAGGGTATGTAGGAGGAGCATCTGCTATAAATGAAAGTTGGAATGGTAGCAGTTGGACAGAGGTAGCTGATTTAAACACAGGCAGACATTATTCAGCAGCTGCAGGAATTACTACTGCTGGAATAGCTTTTGGTGGAGCAACTCCATCTCCTACAGCAAACACCGAAACATGGAATGGCTCTGCATGGACAGAAGTTGCAAATTTAAATACTTCAAGAGGTAGACTCACAGGAACTGGTACATCAACATCAGCTTTAGCATCTGGTGGTTCTCTACCAGGTGCATCAGCAGTAAATGAGTCATGGAATGGTTCATCATGGACAGAGTTAGCAGATTTAAATACTGCAAGATTTTTTTTAAGTTCTTCAAAACAAGATGTAAATAATACAACATCTTTAGTTTTTGGAGGAGAAACACCTCCACCTGTTAATGTAACAAATACAGAATTATGGAATGGATCAAGTTGGTCAGAACAAAATGATTTAGCAACAAAAAGAGCCTACATAGGAGGAGCAGGAACAAGTACATCTGCCTTAGCTTTTGGAGGACAAGTTCCACCATTTTCTTCATCAACTGAAGAATGGACAGGAGCAGGTTCTCCTTTAACACAAACAATAGATACAGATTAATTATGGCAACATACAAAGAAATAATTGGAACAAATGTAGAATCAAGATCATCTGATCCTAGCAATCCTGTTGATGGTCAAGTTTGGTATAACTCAACAACAGGTGCTTTAAAAGGTGCTATAATAACAGCAACTGGTTCTTGGAGTACAAGTGGCAGTATAAACTCAGCTAGAGATACAATGGCAGGATCAGGAATTCAAACAGCTGCTTTAATTTTTGGTGGACAATCACCCAATACAGGAAAAACAGAATCATATAATGGTTCATCATGGACTGAAGTAAATGATTTAAATACTGCTAGAAATGGTCTTGCAGGTTCTGGAACTTCCACATCAAGTCTAGCTACAGGAGGAGAACCACAAACAGGTGCAACAGAATCTTGGAATGGCTCTTCTTGGACAGAAACATCTGACTTAAACAATGCAAGAACAAATTTATCAGGAGCTGGTGTTGATAGCACTTCTGCTTTAGTTTTTGGTGGACACCCAAATACACAAACAGAATCTTGGAATGGGTCTTCTTGGACAGAAGTTAATGATGTAAATACTGGTAGAGGTTATGCAACAGGTTTTGGAACTTCTACAGCAGCAATATTTACTGGAGGATTACCTGCAACAGCAGTAACAGAAAGCTGGAATGGAACTTCTTGGACAGAAGTCAATGATTTAAATACAGCTAGATACCATTTAGCAGCTGCTGGTAGAGGAACAAATACAGCAGGATTAGTTTTTGGTGGATCACCTGGAGCATCTGTAGCAGATTTAACAGAGTCATGGAATGGAACTTCATTTACAGAAGATGGAGATTTAAATACTGGAAGATATGGTTTAGCTGGAGCAGGAAATCAAACATTAGCTTTAGCAGCAGCAGGAAGTAGATCAACACCAGCAGCATTGGTTTCAGAAGAATGGATAAATGCTGGTGCATCATTAACAAGAACTTTTACAACTTCTTAACACTTTACAAACTAACTAAAAGGTATATCAATATGAATATGTCAAATAAGAAAGACTTAAAAGACTTAATACAAAAAGAAGAAACACACTTAAACAATTTATTAGAACAAGAAGATTTAAATTCTTTCAAAGGAATGGTTGAAGAATTAAGAGATACTTGGACTAAGAAACAAATGTTTAGAACAGAAACAGAAGCTAGATTTTCTGTATTGCAAGATAATCGTTATCCTACAAAAGCTGCAAAGTATTGGCAATGCGTTAGAGAACAATCATCATACTTGGACAACCTTATGACTTTATCATTTGATTATAGAAGAAACGAAGCAAAAATTAAATGGTTAGAAAAAAAAGTAGAAACTGAACAAGACGAATATAAATTAACTAAATACCAAATAGATTTAGACGAAGCTAGATTTGGTAAAGCATCTATGGAAAAGGTTGCTAAACATAGAATGAGAGAAATTAAAATGTGGTCTGGATTAAAGAAAGAATTTAATGATGGATCATTTAATGACAAAGATGTTAATCAACATCAATTAGAATCTTATGGATTACAGTATGCAGCTAAAGCTAAAACTCTAAATGCAAACTCATCTGAAGCAGAAGTATTTAATGTAATGGGTCAATTACAATCTTTACAAAGAATTAAAAAGTCTGGCGAATTAGAACAAAGTAAGAAAGAAGAATTGCCAAAATCTTAATGAATTTTGATTTTGTATTCTTAGGTCAATCTATTCTAAAGTATCAAGTACCTTTAGATATATTTCATTCTATTAATTATATTTATGAATCTAATTTTAACAATCTAGCACCTGCTAATAATCAATTAGTAGGTAAAATAGAAAATGAACATTCTTTGTTTTATAATGGTGCAGATCAATCTAAAATGAAAAATCATAATATGCTACCTACAAATGTTACAGATTATTTTATGTCTGTATTTAAACATTATTTAGCTTTTAATAAAATTAGAGATTACGATACACATTTAAATTCTATTTGGGTTAATGAAATGAAACAACATGAATATAATCCAGCACACATACATAGAGGAATGTTATTTACAGGTTTATCATCTGTTATGATTTTAAAATTACCATCTACTTATGGTAAAGAATATTCAGCAGGACACATACAACAAAATGGAAGATTACAAATATTAGGAGCAGCTAATGGTCAGTTTGCTAAAATAGATTATCAACCACCAATGAACCTTAGAGATTTTTATATATTTCCTTATGATATGCGTCATTGTGTTTACCCTTTTAATGGTACTAATGAAACTAGAAGAACACTTGCTGCAAACTGTGATGTGCAATTCGATCCAATAAAAAATAGAGGAGCTGTATGATAACTGAACCTAAATGGAAATCTTTAATTGTAGAAACAACAAAACCTATATTTACACCTAAACAATGTCAGATGATAATAGAAGCTGGAAGATCAGAACCTAAGCAAGAAGCATATGTTGGAAACAAACAAGGAACAAAAGGTGGAATATTAGATACTAAAACAAGAACATCACATATCAGTTGGATACCATTTAAAAAAATGACAGATATGTATAAAGACATAGAAAGAATTATGAAACAAACAAATGGTAATCATTTTGGTTTTGATGGCATGACAATAACAGAAATGGCACAATACACAGAATATCCTGAGGGTGGATTTTATGATTGGCATATAGATAATGATGTTAATTGTTTGCATGAACCACCTGTAAGAAAAATATCTATGACTTGTCTGCTATCTCCAGAAAATGAATTTGATGGTGGAGATTTAGAATTAATGGCAGAGGGTAAGATTGCTAAAATAAAACAAGGACACGCAGTATTCTTTGCATCATTTATAAGACACAGAGTTAAACCTGTAATAAAAGGTAATAGAAAGTCATTGGTTATGTGGTTTGGAGGAACACCATTTAAATGATTAGAGAACTACATTTTCCAACACCTGTATATATTTTAGATATTAAAGATAAATCATTAAACGAACAATTAGAAAAAGATATTTTAGCTTGGTGTGATAAAGACAAAGGAGTATCAAGAACTAATGTAAAAGGTTGGCACTCAACAACTGATATGCACGAAAAACCAGAATATCAAAGACTAGTAAATGCTTTATATGAAGCACAAAATAAAATTTATATAGAAGAATACTTAGATAGTGAACCATTCTTAGGTAATATGTGGGCTAATGTTAATCCTAAAGGTGGTATGAATAGAACACATATACACCCTAACTCATTATGGTCAGGTGTTTATTATGTTAAGACTCCAAAAAATTGTGGTCATTTAAAAGTAGAAGACCCAAGATCAGTTGCATTAATGTCAAGACCAAGAATGAAACCAGAAAAACCACCTACAAGATTATGGAGAGAAACCCATTTTGAACCTATTGCTGGAAGATTAATTATGTTTCCCTCTTGGCTAACGCATTGTGTTGATCCTAATGAATCAGATGAATTAAGAATATCAATATCATTTAATTTTATGCAAAAGTGCATGATAGTATAGGAGGTATATGTTTAAATATAAAGTTATAAAAAATGCAGTTAGTTATGAACTTGCTAATTTCTGTTTAAATTATTTTTTACTTAAAAGAGATGCAGTAGAATTTATGTATAAACACAATATCCATGCAGAATCTAGTTTGCTTGGTACTTGGAAAGATCAACAAATACCTAATACTTATTCTCATTATGCAGACTTTGTAATGGAAACTTTATTAGTTAAGATGTTACCTGTAATGAAAGAACATACAGGATTAGATTTATTACCAACTTATTCTTATGCAAGAGCATATAAAAAAGGAGATATATTGAAAAGACATAAAGATAGACCAAGTTGTGAAATATCTACAACACTTAATCTAGGTGGAGATAAATGGGCTATTTATATTGATCCAACTGGTAGTAATAATGTTATAGATGAATACAAAAACATACATAAACCTAATGCACCAAAAGGAGATAAAGTCGTGCTTGAAGTGGGAGATATGTTAGTTTATAATGGCTGTGAATTAGAACATTGGCGAGAAGAATTTATGGGTAATATTTGTGGACAAGTGTTTTTACATTATAATCAAGTAAATGGGAAATTTGCTGATTCTAACAAGTTTGATGGGCGACCCATGTTAGGATTACCAAGTTTTATTAAATAATTATGAATCTATCAAAACATTTTACATTAGAAGAATTTGAGAAATCACAAACTGCTACTAGAAAAGGTATTACTAATAAAGCTGGTAGTGGAGAGATTAAAAATCTAGGCGATCTTTGTTATGAAGTATTAGAGCCTGTAAGAGCAAAGTTTGACAAACCAGTTACTATTACATCAGGATATAGAAGCCCAGAATTATCAGAAGCAATAGGTTCAAAAGCAACATCACAACATTGTTTAGGAGAAGCAGCAGACTTTGAAATAGCTGGTGTATCTAATTTGCAAGTAGCATTATGGATTGAAAACAATGTGGACTTTGACCAATTAATTTTAGAGTTTTGGA
>Ga0208767_1003935_pt1 | contig 10595 bp, 6 predicted proteins | sample VirMetDEL_Mar_21_FD_184514 | JGI IMG/M metagenome (GOLD analysis project Ga0208767, IMG submission 184514) | Aqueous microbial communities from the Delaware River and Bay under freshwater to marine salinity gradient to study organic matter... | ecosystem: Environmental > Aquatic > Marine >... | reverse complement strand
GCAAGGCGATGCATTGGTAGCCTTTGAGATCGACCCAGATGCGGACGACATCATTATTGATTTTGATCAACCAGAGGTTCGCATTCCACGGCATCCGGCGTTTCGATTTGGCGTAAAGGGCAAGCTTGTGGGTTCATTTGGAACCCATATCCCAATGGACGTTTTGTACAGTGACCTTTTGGCAGAAGTCACCGAGCGATCAAAAGAGGGATCAAACCCAAAATTTTTAATGGAGCGTCTGCGAGGGACCGACCGGCAGATCGTTACTGATGAGATCGTTGACCTTGCTGAGCAAATTGAACAGCTGGACGACTATCGCGCTGCGAAGGCGTTGGTGGCGGGCGCTCTCGGTCAGTGGAGAAGCAGTGACGTTGATGCCAACAAAGGCGGCGCAGCGCCTGCGGAATTTGAGCAAGCGCTTGTTGAAAACGAAGCGGCTGTCACTCTTACGAAGTACACGCGCAAAGATGTGTTTGCGGGCAGAAGGTCAGGCAATCTGACAGTATATCAGCTTGGCACCGAGGTTGTTAAAAACGGCGGTTTGAATGTCTGGATGGGCGTCAAGAGAGACGTTGATTACCGCGATGAGTATCCGGGAGAGATAACTCAACAATTAGTAGACCAAGGCGTTATTACGGACAAAGAGGTTGCGCTTGTCGGTGTTGCAAATAACGAGCTGGGCGTGCGAGGCATGGCAACATTTCAAGTTCTTAAGGGCATTGAAGAAGGCGTCACTATTTTAGATGCGTTTAAAGTGCGCTCGCCATCGAAACCCGATGGACTTCTGCCAGCCATTTATGCTACGCTTGGATTTGAAGAGGTCGGAGAAATACCATTTGACCCTCAATACTACAGCGACCAAGAGATTACTGCACTGAAGGCGGTTTGGTCACGACAAGGCTGGACGGAAGGTGACGGTTTCCCGGCCGTTGCGATTATGAAATGGAGGGGTGACGATGCCTTACGATCAGGAGCTACTGAACGCTTTATTCTTGAGAGCCAAGCAGGTCTTGGGATACGAGGCGAGCCAGACGTTGACCAGTTCGACACAACGGCGGCAAGCCTTCTCGATGGCGATGTTACGCGCGACGAAGGCGATGGGCGGCCCAGAGAACGTGACGGACGAGCAGATCCTCGGCGCTTTGCAGATCGCGCACGAGGTCTTTCCGGTCGAGCTAGAAGCTTTATCGCCAATATTCTCGCGGCAGACGAGCGAGCAACAGACGCTTTAAAAATAGACGCGCCAGACGTTCAAGCGTTGCGTGACACATATGGTGACGTTGATCTAAAGCAGGATCAAGAACTAGAGGCCCCCGGAGAGCGAGGGCCTAGAGGTCTCACCCGTGTGCCCGGACCCCTCGGCACTGGCGCTGTTCTTGGCACGTCACCAACATTTGTTAAGCTGACGAAGGCAGAAAACAAAACTACATTTATGCACGAAAGCGCGCATGTCTTTTTGGAGATATACGCTGCACTTGAAGACACAAACGAAGCGGTTGCAGATCGCATGAAGCCGCTGCGTGAGTGGCTCGGTTGGGAAAAAGGCAAGCCGTTAACGCGAGACATGCACGAGAAGTTTGCTGGATTGCAGGGCTTTGAGGCGTATCTAACGAGTGGCAAAGCACCATTGCCAGAAATGGTTCCTATGTTTGAGCAGTTTCGTGGCTGGTTCCTCGACACGTACCGTCGGCTGCGAAATCAAGACATCAACATTGACGATCAGGCGCGTGAGTTTTTTGACCGCATGTTGGTGACGGAAGACAGCGTCGGTGCCGCAGAGCAGCAGTATCACGACAGCATGATGGAGACTATGCGCGGGTTGATGACGCCTGAGCAAGTGGCCAAACACAAAAGGTTTGCAGAGAAGGCAGCGCGTCTGGCGCGTGATCGCATATTCAAGAAGCACCTTGAGCGCATTGCCCGGCGTGATCGTAAGTCATACAAAGACCTTGAGAAAAAGGTGCGGGCAGAGGTTGAGGCGCTGGTCGCTGGTGATCCGATCGTCAAGGCGATGGAGATGCTGACCCGCGATAAAAACAAGGTGTTGTTGAACGCCGACAGTGTTCGTGATGTGATTTCCGACAAGGGATCATTAGACCTGTTGGAGCCATACATGTCGGCAGAGGGCGGCATGGACGTTGACACGTTTGCTGACATTGCTGGCTTTGCAGATGCAGATCAGATGCTCGTTGAGTTGCAAGGCGACTTTGACATGGAGCGGCTAATAGATGCAGAAGTGCAACGCCGCATGCAAGCATTGCCCGACGATCTGTTGGTGGACGAAGAGCGTGCAATGCTGGAAGCCATTGAGGCTACGTTCAACGATCCACAGGTGCGCAAGCTGGAAGTGGAGCGCGACGTTCTGGCCCAGCGCGCATTGAAAGAACCCATTCCGCTGCAAGCAATTCGGGCAAGGGCAAAGCGGCTGATCGAGGAAACGCCGATCAACGATATCATCAAGCCGGGACGTTATGCGATGCAGGCGCAGAACCTGCACAAGCGGGCGGTGAAGATGGCGGCTATGGGTCGGTTTGATGAGGCTTTGAGGCTGACACACAAGGCTATGTTGCAGCACGAGATGGCGCGCATGGCCTACAAAGCGCGGGCTGAAACAGAAAAGATCAACCGGTTCTTGGCACGTTTTGCACGCAATCGCAGCCTCGACCCTAAAAAGATCCAGCCAGCCTTCATTGAGATGATCCGGTTGGTTATGGCAATGCCAGCCAGTGGAGATCAAACATCAACACGCGCACGTCTGCTTGAGTTTGAAGATCGTTTGATCAGTGGATTTACGTACACGATCATCAACGAGAACGGCGAAGCGCAGGAGGTTGATACTGGGCCGATCGAAATCGTCATTCCTGCGATGGTTTACAACGGACAGGATTTGCCGGAACGCAGAACCATGACGTTGCAAGAGTTGCGAGACTTCCGAGACAGCGTGAAGTCGATATACAAAGCAGGCCGTGATCAGTCGGACATGACGCGCCGCCAAGCGTTTGCGCGCAACATGGAAGCGGCAGATATCATTTACGACACGTGGGGTGGTCGCAAGCGCACGCCGGAAGATTACAACAAGACCAAGGTTCGTGAAGCTGCTGACCGGTTAAAGCAAGGCGTTGATAACGGCATGTTGCGTCTGCCGTTTTTTGCGCAGATGCTAAATGGTGACCAACGGCGCGGTCCAATTGTAGACCGGTTATACAACAAGATAGCCGAAGCGTTTAACCGTAAGGAGCGGCGCTCAACTCAATTGATTGATAAGCTCGGCGAAATCTTTAAGGCGTACAAGATCACCGGTCGGGACTTGTCGCGGACGTTTGATATTCCCGAGCTGTTTACGGTGCCGGGAACGCGAGAAAACCTGTTCGTCATGCTGCTTAATATGGGCAATGAGGGCAACCTTCAGCGTCTGAAAGACAATCCAATGTGGGGGCGTGCTGCACGACACAATGGCGTGCAGAGTATACAGGGTGACGCCGACGCTATTTTGGCCATCTTGGAAACGCACCTTGAGCCGCGACACTTCCAAGCTGCGCAAGAAATCTGGAACCTGCTGGAGACGCAGCGTGATGCGCTTGGAGAAGTGCAGCGCAAAAAGACTGGTGTCATGCCGCAGTGGGTTGAGCCAGCGCCACTGATCACACGATATGGCACGTTCAAGGGTGGCTATTACCCGATCAGCTACGGCAATTTTGTGATCAACTCGAACGTCAACAATAACTCGCTGGAGGATGCGTTTGAGGCGGTGGCAAGAGGGCAGTCGCTGAAGGCGCAAACTCGCAGTGGTATGGCGCAGGCTCGTGCTGAAAAGGTAACTGCGGCAATATCTCTCGACCTCAACTATATCATGACGCACATCAACGACGTTTCTGCACGCATTGAGATGACAGAAGCGATTGATGATGCATGGAATTTGGCGACCAGCCCTGTGTATGAGCGAGCCATCAAAGAGACGTTTGGTGAAGCCTACATTGGAAAAAGGGGCATGACGCAGACAATTCTGCGCTTTGCTGCTGTAGACGCAATGGCCCATGAAACAGCCGATGGCATCATGAATGGTGTTTTGCGCAATGTTCGGATTGCGTTTGCTGGCAACATATTCGGTACGTTCAAGACGGCATTGGCTGCGCCAGCCTCATGGTTTGAAACAGTTATTCCAGAGTATAAGTGGAACGTCGCTGCTCGCGGTTGGATGGAATGGTTTGGGCGCGGAATTGCTGGCGTGTTTCGGCAGGGCGAAACGATGGAGCAACTGTCTCCGTTCATGGCGGAGCGCAAACGATTACTGAACCGTGAGGCGCATGACGTTGCAAAGCGTAAAGTGTTTGCGGGCACGTGGTCAAAGGCACAAGCGATGGCCTTTGTGCCAATGGTGGTCATTGAAAAATACTCGGTCAGTGGCCCGTTATGGTGGGGTGTGTACACGACATCTCTTGAGCAAGTATCGCCTCGGTTGACAAAAGAAGAGGCGATACAAGAAGCGGACAAGGCGGTTGCTAATACGCAAGGCTCAGGTCGGATCCTTGATCAGTCGGTGCTACAGCTCAACACCAACGAAATGGTAAAGATGCTTACAGTCGGGGCTGGGTTTGCCTCTGGCGTCTATGGTTTGCAACGACAAAAGCTCGGACAATCGCCAAAGGTTATGAGCAAGTTGATGTTCCTGCTGGTCTATTACGGCATTTACAAAGTGGCATCGGCGACAATGGAGACATTGATCCGAGAGGGCATGGCTGCGTTTGAAGATGATGACGAGGACGAATACGCATACGATCGTGAGGGAATGTATCTTGGCGATCTGTATCTCAACAAAGTCATGAAGCTGTATGCCAGAAACGTAAACGTGCTGCCGATTGCAGATGCGATTTTGGGTCAATATGACACGACAACGGCGGCAAGCGACATTGGGAAGAAGGGTCGCCGCGCATACGACGCATGGTTCGATGTTTTTGAGGAGCCAGAAAGCTATGGGTTTGATGACGAGAACGAAGTTCTGGATGCGGTCGCCAAGACCGCAGAGGTGGGCGCGTTAGCATTTGGTGTGCCGTTCTACCTGCAAGCAAAAAACAGCCTAGAGGCTGCGCAGGAAATTATGGAAGAAGGTGAGGATGTCTACACGTTCGAAAACCTGTATAAGATCTTAGTGACTGGACCGACGAAGTAAGGAGCGGACATGAGCATATCGTCTGAAACACGCAAAGCCGGTCCATATGACGGCAATGACAGCACCACGGACTTCGCGTTCGCGTTCAAGGTATTCCAAGCCAGTGACTTGCGAGTGATCACCACAACGGCTGGTGTTGAGACGGTACAGGCTCTGACCACCAACTACACGGTCAGTCTGAACGCTGATCAAAACACCTATCCCGGCGGCACAGTGACGATGCTGTCTGCTCCGGCGACGGGTAGTACGCTGACAATCACATCGGATGTGCCGAACACCCAGCCCGTCAACCTCGTCAATCTCGGTGGGTTCTATCCAAGTGTAATCAACGACGCGCTGGACCGTGCAACGATCCAGATCCAGCAGCTTGAGGATGCTAATGATCGGTCGATCAAGATCCCGGTCAGCAGCGAGGGCAGCGTAAGCGTTGATCTGCCAGCACCGGAGGCAAGCAAATACCTGCGGTGGAACAGTGGCGCGACGGCATTGGAAAACGCAACGGCTAGTGGCGGATCATCGGTCTGGTCTCTGACGGGATCAGATGCGTATTACACTGCGGGCAATGTGGGTGTCGGCACGGCTAGTCCGACTGTAAAGTTTGAGGTCAACGGCAACGTCAAGATCACTGGCGACGTAGCGCTTAACACGATCAGCGTCCTCAGCTCATCGGGTGCGCCGGAGGGTGCGGTGACGGCGACACCGGGCTCACTGTTTATGAGCAGCGGCGGCGCTGCGTATGTGAAAGCAAGCGGCAGCGGCAACACGGGCTGGGCACAGCTTACTACTGGCACGGTTGTCACGACGCTCAATGGTCTGACAGATGTCAATGCGCCTTCGCCGTCCGATGGGCAGGTTCTGTCATGGTCAGCAGCGGGCAGCGAATGGGTAGCTGCGACGGTAGGATCTGGTGGCGGTGGTGCGACGCAGCTTAACGAGCTGTCTGATGTCACGATCACATCATCAGCCAGCGGCCACGTCCTGATCCACAACGGATCTGTTTATGCGAACCGTGCCTTCACGACAGCGGATGTGGCGAGCGGTACGTTTGCAGATGCACGTATCTCGTCGAGCAGTGTGGTCCAGCACCTGCCTACGGTGACACTGGCCGGCGATGCCAGCGGTTCAATTGATCTGTCAGCGGCGACGACGTTGACGGTCAGCGTGGTAGACGACAGCCACAATCACATCATTGGCAATGTCGATGGATTGCAGGCCGCACTAGATGCGAAGGCTGCACTGGCTGGTGCCACGTTCACCGGAGCGGTGGTCGGCACCACGATCAGGGCCAAGCCAGCGCACACGTCACAGTCTGGCGCCTACACGCTGACAGCGACGGACATGAACACCACGATCAACACGACCGGCAACGTCACGATTGATGGCAGCGTCGGCACGGCTGGCGACATCGTAATAGTCTGTAACAATAGCGCGTCTCCGATCAGCATTGTTGATGGCACGATTACTACGATGCGGCTGGCTGGCACGACCACGACAGGCACACGCACACTGGCCGCACGCGGTCTAGCTTTCATCTACTATGTGAGCGCAACCGAGGTCAGCGTCGGCGGGAGCGGTGTGACATGAGCATTCTTGCCAGCATGATGGGCGTCATGTCTGAGGCAGGGGCGCAGGACGTAACGCCGGACACGATTGACTGGGCCAGTATCAGTGGCGCGGATGTGGTTGCCACGACTGACGAGACGGTCACCGGCATCGTCGGCACGATTGATCTGTATTACGAGACGATAAACAGCGGTTCGTCACCGACCGTTTACTACCGTGTCGATAGCGGGTCGTGGACCTTTATCAATGCGGGCAGCACTAACACGTTTACTGTCAGCAACAACCAGACAGTTGGGTGGCAGGTGGTCGCCTCTTTCGGAGCAGTGGACAGCACAATAACCGTAAAGAACGCAAGCGACTCTGGCGCCAGTATTGATACATTCAACGCTGACGTAAGCTACAGCCTATAGGAGCAGCCATGAAAGTCTTTCGTGATCTGAAGGGACACCTAATCAACATCGGTGAATGGACCAGCAGCGAGCCTCTGCCGGATGGCGCATACGAGGACGAGGCCGACATCGTTGAGGACAATGGGCTTTGGGAGCGCAGTGAGTGGCTCAAGCGGACAGCATCGCAGCGACTGCAAGGCACCGACCACGTACATGCCAAGGCTCGTGAGGGTGGTCTGATCCTGCATCCTGAGTGGGTCACATGGCGACAGCAGATGCGTGATACAGCGGCGGGACGCAGCACGGATCTGCCTGCCGAGCCGCAGCGGTTCCTTGAATTTGCACAGCCAGTCATCGAGGAAGAGCAGGAAGAAGAGATCCCGCCGGACATCGCCGCGCTCATGCGTGAGAATGAAGCTTACTCGGACCCGGCTGTGTTGCTGGCCAAATACAACGAGCTGACCAACAAGATCATGATGACACTGGCCACGGATAGCGAACGCGCTATGCACACACGGTTACATAACAATCTGCCGTGGCTAGAGCGCAAGGCCGCAGAGATCCTGTAATGTCTTCTGACAGCTATCCGTTCAGCGATCAGCAAAAACTGTTCGAGCAGAACGGCTGGCTGAAGGCAGAGCTAGAGCGCTTGCGTGGCGACATGGTGCGCGAGGCTGACTTGCTGCGGCTGGAAAAGAGGCTGGAAGCGTTTATTATCAGCCGCGACGAAGAGCGATCCAAAACGCTGATGGGTGAGCTGGACCGTGCGTTCGAGCGTGGGATACCGGGCACCCAGCAGCTTGTGCAGCGCGAGGTGATGGCGGTGCAGGAGCGTCAGGCCAAGGAGTTCGAGGAGAGCTTGGTCAAGGCGGGACTTGAGCGCAAGGAAGATGGGACGATTGCCCCAAAGGTCCACCCGATCCGCAGGGCCATCGTTCGCAATGTCAACATAATCATGGTGATTATACTGGTGGCAGCAGCTGCCAATCCCGAGCAGGCCATTGGCCTATTTAGACTGGCTCTAACACTGGTGTTCTGATGGCTGAGAAAATTACAACTGTATCAACGCTCAAATGGTTCCGCGACAGTTTCGCGGCATGGTTTACGACCAGTTGGCTCTACGCAATTCTGTGGGCGGTGGTGGGCATCGCGTTTGCAGTGTTGCTTTATATTGACGGGATCTTCTCCAGATCGCTGGCACCGGAAAGCATTGAGCCTCTGTCGTTTCAGGCGATGGGCTGGGCCTATAGATTTTTCGCGGCATCGTTCCTGATGGCGGCGGCGCGGTGTGCCATGAAAGACATCCCCGGCAAGTGGACGTTTCGCCTGCTTGGTGCGTTTGCGTCTGTGATCGTCGTTCTTCATGCGTTTGGGTTTGGGCTGGAGGCGCTGTCAGAGCGGCGCGATCAAGCGTTCGCTGCGCGTGACGTCAGCACGGTGCAGGTTGATACCATTGCTGATCAGCGTGAATTGCTGGAGGCCCGCAAAGCGCAGATCGACACTGATCTGGCGGCACAGGTAGCGGCTTTGGATGCAGAGATCAGGCAATATATAACTGATGGTATCGCAAATGACTTCCTCAGTGATGAGACCCGCGAGCGCCGCACTGCCATTCAGGATAAGGCGGCGCAGGACAAGGAAGCCATCGACCAGCAGATCATGGCGTTGGTGTCTCAATCAGCAGATGCACGGGCAGAAACCATTGAGACAGAAGCCGATGAGCAACCGTGGCATCCGTTGTTCATAGGGTTGGCGCAAATTGCTTTTTTGACGTGGGAGCCAATTGATCAGGAGATCTATCTGGCAGCCGTGGCATTCGTCTTTTTCTGGGTTCTCCTAGCTGAAAGTCTGGTGATCTTCCTGCCAGAGCGGATTTACATCATGCACATGAGGGATGCTGACAATGCCAACGCACAAGCAGAAGCGGAGGCTGTGGAGGAGTTTGCCAAGCGCAGCGCAGCGGCGAAGAAAGGGGCAGCCACGCGAAGGCGAGGCATGAAGATCGAGAAGTCCAAGGTGTGGTGGAAGAACCGGGTGGAGACGATCCTGTCCATGCGTCGGCAGGGTTACACGACCGAGGAGATCGCCCGTTCCTATGGCTGGACGATTGAGGCCATGCGAATGTATCTGCGCGATTATGTGACGCGGGATGAGTTGAGTTTCATATTCCAGACGGATGCGAGTTCTGATACATCTGCGGATGTAGAGTCCGAGGAAGAGGTTGAGGAAACCGACGAAGCTGACGAAGCCGATCTGGCTGATGAGGAGGCTGTAGATGACGACGATGACGACGATGCAGACGACACCGCAGGCAGTTGACGTTATAAAAGCGTTCGAAGGCTTTCGACCGGAGCCTTACTATGACAGCGCAGGCGTCATCACCATTGGGTATGGCACGGCCCGGACATACAAAGATGGGCACCCAATCCAGTTAGGCGATCAGATCGACGAGCCAAGTGCAGAACTGGAACTGGTCGGTCATGTGCGTGAAAACGTTGAGCCTGCGATGGCTCGCATATTCAGCGGTGTGCCTTTGACGTTTCCGCAACGCGACGCGCTGGCGTCGTTTGTCTACAATCTTGGCGGCGGCAACCCTAAAAAATACGAGACCTTGGTGCGTCTTGTTAAAGATCGGAGACCAGATGCAGAAATTATGGACCAGTTGGTCAAATATCGGCTGGCAGGTGGTCGCAGGCAGCTTGGCCTTTATCGTCGCCGGTTGGCTGAGTGCTGTGTCTGGTTAGGCAAGCCGTGGGAGCCAGCGATGAACGCCACATGGAACACAAACTGGCGTGAACTGGCCGATTTTGACGACCCCGATCTGGTGATCCCTGAGCCGCCAAGCAGAAGGCAGCGTTTCCGTGGGCGTCCCCGGCGCGATACAGCACCGACCCCACCAAACCGCAAGCGGACACCGCCCACGCCCACGCCATCCCAAGACAGCCCAGCCGCGCCCATCAGTCCGAACACCCGGCAGGCAGAGGATGTCCCATACCGCATCCGTCGCGATGCAGGATTGAAACCGTTGGAGGAAAGCAAGCGGGCGATGGGGTATGTCTACCAGCAGGTCGGTACCGCTACGGTGCGGATCGGGGCTGGCATGGGGCTTGGTGGGTTTGGTTATGTGGCGCAAGACCCGGTGCTATCGACGGCACTGGTTGCGCTGTTCGTGGTGGGCGCGGTGTTTGTGACCGGCTGGGTGTTGACAGAATATGGGCGTTGGAAACGGCAGCGCGGTGAGGAGGAGGCCCAACAGGGTCTGTATTAATACGATGCTGGGACCGATATTCTCATTTTTTGCACGTAACCCAATTGCGCAAGGCATCGCTGGGGCGTTTGCGGTTCTGTTTTTTATGAGGGCAAATAACTGGAACCAGCGTCGGCAGGGACGCAATGAAGGACGGCAGGAGGCCATAGATGACATTAACGAGCAGACAGAAGAGCGGATCGCAGAAGTCAAAGCCGATCTCCAGCTT
>Ga0208767_1003934_pt1 | contig 10595 bp, 6 predicted proteins | sample VirMetDEL_Mar_21_FD_184514 | JGI IMG/M metagenome (GOLD analysis project Ga0208767, IMG submission 184514) | Aqueous microbial communities from the Delaware River and Bay under freshwater to marine salinity gradient to study organic matter... | ecosystem: Environmental > Aquatic > Marine >... | reverse complement strand
CAGCAAGTCGCCTCGTGCTACGGTTGTGCCTTGTGCGATGCGAATGACCATATCACCAGTCATTGCGACATTCATATCATTCCAATCGTCACTATCATCCCAATTTACAAAGACACCAGCAACATTAGCGTCACCTTCAACAGACGACACCGCCATCTTGTTTAGCTGTTCGTTGTCTTCAACATATGCGGCAGTCTTAACATCACCGACAGAAACGCCATCAGGCAATTCGTCTTCATCAGTCCAGTATGTTGTTTCGTGTGACCACTCAACCATCTCATCAAGGTTGGTCATCACTGTGCCTTTGACGATGCTTGTGTCTTTGCTGTTATCCGCAAGACGTGACCAACGTGCTAAGTGACCACCGTTGTAGGATACGGTTGTGCCGGAAACACTAATAGAACCCTCTCCAGTTCCAGCAGAGCGAAATGATACTAATGAGCCGTCTTCCTGTCGGTTGACATAAACAACAACACCACCACCATTTGAAAACTCAGCACGACTATTTTTTCTTAAAGCGTGTCCTTGCACATTAGAAGCCGCTGGATTATCAATTGTAGTACCCATCAGCACGTTACCATCGCTGTCGATGACAAAATCATTGCTACCGCCGATGCTAGGGCCGTTTTCAATCTTAAACTTATCGCCGTCAGAGTTATCAACGCCAACAGTCCAGTTTTTAACACCTGTCAGCGAAAACTGAATACCAGCATCACCAGTTGAATCTTGCTCAATAATTAACTGCGTATCTGATGTGTCATTTGCATATAATGACAAAGGTTGGCTAGGCGAACTCGTCCCAATGCCCACGTTGCCATCGCTGTCGATTCGCATACGTTCTGTGTTGCCAGTGTGAAACCGCATATTTGCAGTTTCACGCTGATTCAGTAAAACATCATTTGTGCTAGATTGGCTTACAATGCTAAAACCATCAGTTGCAGTTGCGCCAGTTGTCGAGTTGGTGATATGCAGATTATTGTCACCAGAACTGTTGTGCAGATGAACTTGCCTTGCAGGGCTAGCAGTCCCGATGCCCACGTTGCCAGCCGATGTGATGGTCATATGACGGTTTGAACTTAACACACCACCAGCATAAAAACGCATATCACCAGCAGTTGTTTCTATCTTGCCCTTGCTTGTGCCACTCTCCATAAAGCGAAACACTGGATTGTTACTTGCATCATCAAGTCTGATTTCTGCGCCACTGTCCCTAACAGTTAATGTAGACTCAGGCGAAGTTTCCCCCAGCCCTAATCGCTGTGTTGAGGCATCCCAGAAGAAACCTTGGCTTACCCCCGTTGAATCATAGAACGCAATATCGCCGCCCGAACCTATGCGTAGGCGGTGTTCATTTGCATTACTGGCAAAGTTAAAATCAGCAATAGCGGGGTCAGAGCCACCAACATTATCAGAACGTAAATACATACCCCAGTTAGAGTCACTGGAAATAGTGCCTATGCCAAAGTCTGTAGATGAATTTAATGACAAAGTATCAGCCGTCACAGTGCCAGTTACGTCAATACCTGTGGAGGTGGTGGCGAGTTTGGGGGCGTTGTCGTGGTAAAGCGTTACTGCGCCGTTATCTACAGCGGTCAAATATGTTTCTAGCGCAGTGCTACGGAAATTTAAGTTAGTGGCAGAAATGTATAAAGAGCCTGTTCCCTGCTCAGTGATAAAACTATTAGTTCCGTTGCTATAAATCTGAAGGTCACTGGCAGCACCAAAGATAGCCCTGTCGTTGTCGCCAAAGTTGATGTTGGCAGAAGTAGTCATACCGTCTGTAGTGATTACGCCAGTTACATCCACGCCTGTGGCTGTGGTGGCGAGTTTGGTACTAAGACCCTGCCTTAACAAAATAGGTTCATCAGCAAATGTGCTTATTTGTAAATTTCCACCAGCAGTATATAGAATTCGTGCGTCATAATCGTCAGAGGCAGGGGCTTTCATATCAATGTAAGCACCACTTGAACCACCCATTTCAATAAAGCCAAAAGTATCTGTTGAGTTTATCGTGAGTGATTTGTTTGTTACTACACCGCCAGTGACATCAAGCGGCTTATTCATAGTCCACTTATCGCCTGTCGAAGCATAGTTAAAAGTTGCGCTTGCGCCATCAACGGTTATACCAGCACCGTTAGCCGCCGCCGCGTCAGCCGCGCCAGACGCAAGTGTCACATTAAGATCATCAACGGTTAAGGTAGTTGAGTTAATCGTTGTGGTCGTGCCATTTACGGTTAAATCACCGCCAATAGTTGCACCACCGGTGGTGGTTAGTGTTGTGAACGCGCCAGAACTAGGCGTGGATGCACCGACAGTAGTGCTGTCAATCGTGCCACCATTAATATCCGCGCTTGTTACCGTTAAAGAGGCAACCGTTTCACCAGATATGGTTGATGCGATATTCGCGCCATCAACATTAGCCAAGTCAGCGCGTGCGGCCTCAACGCCACCAGCCGTTGCGCCATCGTGAACAACAGCCGACTTATTGGTTGTGTTGACAGTGATCTCACCTTCTGCACCAGTGAACCCAGTATGTTGCGCGGTAGTTCCGCGCCGTCTTTGAACCTGTTTAGTCATAAAATCACCTCTAGCGACATAATATCACAAATTAATCAATTTTCTAGTCTGGAACAGCAAACACCGCAACATTCGCATCAATCCGACCAGTTATTGTTATCCCTTCATAAAAAGTTGAACCCGATGGGAATGGTAAAGAAAACGATCTAAACCAACCAGCGCGACAACTTGTCGAGGACATTTCTTGCAAAACAAAATAATAAACGCCAGCCCCTGTTGGACTGCTTTCGCCAATGTCAATATGCAGGACTGAAGGCACTGTCACGGTAAATAAATAAGCTGGCTTATAGCCAGATTTAGCCGCGTTATGATTTATCGTGACATAGCTTCCGCGCGATATATCTTGAATATTTGGGATATATTGCGTGCCAAGCAACTCCGCATAATCTACCTCGCTTTGAAAGGTTATATTACCAGAAGTGTCATAAACAGCAATTCCATAACCGCTTGCGGCTGATGATTGAGCCGTTGCTGGGGCAATGATCCACTGCTCTATTGTTGCGCCGCCAGAGCCAGAGGCATTAGTTATGTTTAATGCAGGGTTTCCACTGCTATCAGAAGACAGACCGTGAAGACGGTGATTCGTGGGAAAATCAACCGCGCACAAAGCATCATCGCCATCAAATTTATTTGTTCCGCCTAATGAAGTATAAGTTCCGTGCGTGCCATCCGCTAAGTCGCCAAGATTGCGAATATAATAGCCACTTATTCCACCGCCGGGCGGTTGATAATTTTGTGGTGATGCTGGGTTTGTTTGCGTAAATTCATTGGCAAACGCTAAACCGCGAAACGTATCATCAACAACGATTTGTGAGTTTTCATCTAATATCTGAAACCCATAACCATTGGAAGGCGTTCCGCCGAACTGAAGACAATAGACTTGAACGCTTCTTTTTTGCGTTGCGCCTTGAATAAAATTCACGCCGCCAACAAACTGATTTGCCTTTCTGTCATTGTTTTGAAACGTCCAACTCATTATCTTTGTGTTATTGTTCCAGCTTAATGTTGGATAAACAGCCGCATCGGTTTCTGCGTTGCCTTGATCTGGATAGGCAAAAAATGCGCCATCGCTATTGTTGAAGTCTGGAATATACCTTGTGCCATTAGAAGTACCGGTTGAAAATGTGTCAATCAACCGTTGCAGTTTATCGGTATTAGAATTAAATAAATCCGTTTCAATACCAACAGCCATTATAATCTGCCTATTCTGACTCGAAGATTATTAGACGCATCAAACACGGATATCCGGTCATCTTCAATTACAACACGCTCACCGGATGCCGCAGATTGGAATGTGCCAATACTAGCCGCAACCGCCGACAATTCAGAAACGCTTATTTTATCAGCCGTAACCGCGCCAGCCCCGATCTTGCTAGAAATAATGGATGATGCGGCAATCTTGTTAGTTGTTATTGCTCCGGTGGCAACAGCACCAGCTTGAATAACGCCATCAACAAAAAGGTCAGCCGCGTTAATCGCACCAGCCGCAATCGTTCCAGCCGTTACAGCATCTGCGGCTATTTTCCCAGCCGTAATAGCATTTGTGGCTATTTTATCTGCGCTAACTGCACCAGCGTTTATCTTTGCCGCAGTCACAGCATTTGATTGAATGTTATTTGCCGCAACAGAATTAGCCGCAAGCAGAGGCGTTGTTATTGCGCCATCAGATATTTTTGTTGTTGTGATAGCATCATCAGCAATCTGCCCAGACGATATCTGACCATTAATGTCGGTTGCCGCAATATTAGCCGTCCAAGCGTTGCCAGTGTATCGATACAACTTATTATCTGTCGTCAGTAAGACCACACGCCCTTGCGTCAAATTGGTTGTTGGTAATGATGCAACCCTCTCAATCGGCCTAAGATCGTCACTAAACAGCCCCTCGCCTAATTCGCCTGTTAGGTCTTGCGTTGACGTTGCCGCCGTCCACGCGCTTCCTGTGAAGCGATACAGCTTGCTATCTGTCGTCAGAAAAACAACATTTGCACCTGTATAACCAGAAACCGATGGTAGGCTATCAACAATTCCGACAGGTTCGATGCCACTAGCAAAATTTGATATTGTAATTGAACCCGGCGTTAATGATGACTCTGTATAAAGTTCGCTTGTCCACTCTGATGCGCTAGAATCCCAGCGATACAGTGTAAGATCAGACTTTAGGAAAACAATCTGACCATCAAAATCGCCAGATGCCGGAAGACTTGTCACCGGTTCAATGCCGAACGCGCCAGCTTCTTGGAATAAATCATTGACCGCATCATTAAAGTCATTAGGCTGGATTAACGCCGTTGTCGCATTAACGGATGCGGTGAAATCAGATTTGTTTGTTGATAAGTCAACAGCACGCAACCAATAATAACGCTGAACATTATTTGCTAAGTTGCCGCGTATAAAGTTGCTCGATGCTGATGTTGCGATCAAGTTGGCGGTTGATAAGTTATCCGATGTGTTTTCCCATATCTCAACAAAATCCAAATCTTGATCGGCTGGATTTGTCCAAGATATTTCGATTGATTTATAAAGACCATTTGCGCTGACGCTTGTAGGTTCGCCCGGATCAGTCGTGTCGCCAGCCGATGCTAATGTTGCTGTTGAAAAAGCTGATCTTGCGCCAAATGCGTTTATTGTTCTGACGCGCACATTGTAATCATATCCATTTAGAACTGGTATAATCGTAAAGCTATTTGTGGAACTGATATGGCTAACATATTGAGCGTCTGGCGATAATATTGTTTCGTTGATTAATCCATAATCTTCTTCTGTCTCATCAGGCGAACTTGCGACACTTCCCCAGTTCTCACTATCAACAAATACGTCAGAAATAAGACCATAATCTTCCTCACCGCCCAATCTCTTATATTGGATTTCATAATAAAGAACGAAGCCGGCGGTCGTAACATCCCAATCCGCTTGAATAGCCGGAACAGTGATACCATCATTATTGATAACAGCCGTTGCAGTCAGATTAAGGTTTGTTGGAACTGGTGGCGATACCCCAGATGGCAAGGTTGTATTATCTTGTTGAAATGCGGTTTCTTCGGCGTTCCAAGAATAAACCGCCGAATTTGTTTCAACTAATACCAGATCAACATTAACGCCGTCAGTGCCAAAATTAAGTTGCCAATTCACAACCTCAAAAACCTTTTGAGAAAACCCAAGGCGTGAATTAGTGACCATAACCGTGTCGCCAACTTCAAACTGGAACGCTGTTAATTTGCATCTTGCGTTTATAACAACTTCCTGTCGGTTCTTATAAAGAACTTGCTTGGCTATTCTTTGCGCTCGGCTTGCTGTCGTTGTGTACGGAAGCGGCAAGTCAAGATAACGTCTTTCACTGTTATCTTCATTCTCAAACGTACTGCTTGTGATCTCTGGGTAGTCAGTCGGCTGATAGTCTGTTTCTGATCCTGCATACTGCCCCTTGACCGCATTGAAGCTATCTCTTTTCGATACAGATGTTTGTATTACCATCGAATCAACAAAATCATCTTCATTCAATGTAACGGTTGGGGTTCTGTACGCGCCAGCGATTAATGACCATTGACCATTTGAATAATAAAGCGACCCATTTAACGCTGTTAATAAACTTTCAATATTAGCCTTTGGCGTGTTGCCAGTATCAACAAGCCCATTAACCGTATATCTGTTTTCTGATCCACCGCCAGAAAGAGCAACGCTCTCATCGCATATGTTGGCGGCTGTAACGAAAGCAGTTTCATTTATTTCGGCTGAAGTTGCGCCCAGTCCATAGGTATCGTCCAGCAAATAATCCCTGATGACCATCGCTGGGTTATTAGAATAGGCGGTTGTGGATGATCGCGTATCATAAACTTTTCGCCCAGATATTTCCGCGCTGATGTTTGGCAGACCGGTTGGGAACGCATCAACATTATATTCTAATCGCAGATAAACATATGCTTGATCTGTTAAGATATGATCAGATGTCCAACTAGTATCGGATATAAGCGATGCCGGTATGTTGGCAACTGTACCTTTTGTGACTGGATAAACTTTAACATAGCCAGCATATTGTGATGGCGAGCTAACATTATTGCCGGATAAACTTAACGCTTCATCATTAAGATATATTGTATTAAAGTTATTGACTTCGTGCGCCGCCATAACAACAACCATATGAAGATATTTGTCATCATCAGTTGACTCAAGAAAAACAATAGTGCCGCCAACTCTTGTTCTTCCATAAACCAGCTTTCTTGTTGAATTAGGAACTCTGGCAGTGATCGTGTTTTTTTGACCGGAAAGCCCAAAGCTAGGCGTATCTATCTTAGGCTGTAATTGTTGGGCGGCGGCGGTAAGCGCAAGATTAAGCGCAAATGTCTTGGCAACAAAAGCCGTGGTGATCGCTGTTCCAGCGATGTATGACGCGCCAACAGCCGCACCAGTTGTGAATAAAGCTGGTAATACAACTTGTGGCATATCAAACTCTCCAAGTTTTCTTCGCCGCGCTTAATGGCAAAAACACCAATCCGTTTTCACCCATAGCGGCTAATTTATTCCCTATTACCAATGATAACGCATCGCCAGTAGGTGTGTCCACTAATGCTATATCACCTCTTTGCGCTTTTAGTAAATCAACTTCTGGAAGGCGGTCAGAAACCGTATCGGATAAATTCTTTTGACCATATTGGCGCAAAGCCTTAATAGAACCTTTTGCGGAAGAGTATTGCCCCAGAAACTCATCAAATCTTGATGTGCCGCACATTGCTTTTTCGGCATACAAACAAAACAACGCGCAATCAGACTTGCCCCACTCAAACTTTTTGTGTCGCCAATCCTCTATATGCTGGATAAGACGATCTGACCAATCGCTTAACCGCCCCATTCCAACACCGCTTCTTGCAAGCTGTTGACAAATTCAAACCCTTTATCCCCCGGATATAAAGACTTCTGATCCTCTGTTGTGTTGCGTCTTACCCTTGGACGCTCTAAATCAATCAATCGGCTTTCGGCAGTTAGCGAAACATCTGACGTATCGCCATTCTCTGTTATTGTCATAACATCCATTCTGCCGGAAAACGCCTTATAGCTTGACACTGTGCCGTTATCAATCGTGCCGACATATATATCAATAATTCTGTTTTGGTAGTCTTCATTAAGCGCATAAGACAAGATCGTACTATTAATTGACGAAAGCGTCACTGTTACGCCTTTAGCTGAAATTTCAGAATCTTCGGTAATGCTCGACACAGCAAGAAAGTTTCCACCACCAGTATATGTATTTGAATTAAATGTTAAGTCACCATAACCATTCCACAAACGAACAGTGCCGCTATCAAAAAACAGATCAATAGCCATAAAAGCAACTAGGCTGTCATCAGAAAATCCGCTAGGTACGTTCGTTCTGGTCATAACGCTTCAACCGCCGTAAATGCTATGCTGTAAAAACCAGCGTTATTGATAGCCCAGATTGCTTGATTGTCAGCTAGTCTAAAAACACCTTTAGCGTCAGAGACAACAACAGGCGCATTATCGCTTGGCGATGATCTTAAATCAGGCCATAAGTTTAATGTCGCCTCACCAGAGGCGTTGCTATCAGCGTCTTGTAATACTTTATATAAACGTGCAGATGATCCGCTTCCTAATTGAATATAATCACCAGCTTTAAGATATCCTGTTTGCGATGCCGGCAAACCATCAATATTTAATTCATTTCCTGTTTGGTTTGCGCCACTTACTAAAGGTGTTCCAGCATTTGATGATGCTGTTCCTCGTGGTGTCGCCGCATTTGGATCGCCTAACAGAAAAGTCCCAAATCTTCCACGCAACCGCAAACGGAAAGCGTTCCAATATTCGCTGTCATCTCTTTTAACTGCCGGTATTCTTATGCTTGCTGACCATCTTGCGCCAGCGTGCCTGACGACTTGCTGACTAAAGGTGAATGGACTTTCGCTAACCGCAACAACATCTGTTGCCGTTATTTCAACGCTTGCAACGCCTGTATGAGTTGGGAATGATAAAGGATATGTTTCAGCCATAATTAACCCCCAAATGCTCCGGCGAATGTACCACCACGCCGTCTAGCGTCAAGCACCGCCGCTTTAGTGCCTTCTGCGATCTGCGGCATCAGGTTTATTATTTCAGCGCGAACGGTCTGCGATACGCCAGTTGAAATGTTAATGGTTTGATGTACAACTGCGCCACCACCGCCTAGCTGGTTGCTTGGGATAATCGTGCCAGAACCCCCCGGAATGAAGAGTTCCGCGCCCTTTTCGCCAACCATATACGGTTTTCCAGCCGCAACAGAACCACCCATTGCTTTTGCGCCAGTTTTGCTTGTGCCGCCGGTTGATCCAAATGGCATCGCACCAGCAAGATACTCCGCTATCGGTGCGCTAATCTGCATCCGTATCGTCATCCGAATAATATCGCTGATGATCGATGCCGCCATTTGTTTGAACGCATCTTTTAACTTCATCGTGCCGGTTACTGCGCCCAAAAGCGCATCTTCAAAAGATTGGATGCCACGAATAACAACGTCTTCCATATTTTTGTTAAAGTTGCGTGCGTTCTTCGCAAGTTCTTTTAGACCAGTTCCGAACTCGTAACTGTTGTCTGTGCCAGTATTCATCACATCATTTAAATCTTCACCGGCCTCATATGCGCCTTTAATTGCATCTCTAATATGCGTGAATTGGATTTCAAAATCATCAGGAAGATATGGAACAGTTTTTAATGAAGTGCCTAGTAATTGATATGCGTTATTCAACTCTTCAACACGATTAAACAGTGATGTTATCGCTAATTTATTTTCTGTTGTTACCTCAGAAACATCGCGATACAATTCCATTGTATCCCTTAAATCTCGCTGAAGCTGTCTGCCAGCGTTTATGTTGTATTCTTCCGCAGAAGTTAATTCATCAAACCTTGTCATTAAATTTTTCAATGACGGATCGATTTGTTTGATGTCGTCACGAAGGCCACTAATCTGCTTTCTGCTCATAGAAATTGTATCATTAAAAGTTTCTTGACTCATTGTCGTGCCAAGAATGCTTTCAGTGATAAAATTGATAGCATTAATAAGTGTGTTGATAGCCCCGACAAGCAAGTTAATAATAAACGCCATTGTTTCGCCAAATGTTTGAATGGCGTTAACAAGGGCTAAACTAATATCCCTAGCAAATGCTTTAATACCACCAGCACCGTCATAGGATTTAATTAATTCTTCAATATACTTTTGCGCTGACTCAACCGCCATTTGAATAGCCGGCGCAAGAAAAGATACAACCGTATCGCGCAAACCTTTGAACAAAGCAAACAAGCGCGTGAAGCTATCGTTAGCGTCTTCAACACCCTTTGCCGCGCTTGCTGATAGCAACAAGCCGAACCGTTCTGCTTCATCGGATATCTGCGCTAAACCATCCGCACCTTCTTCCAGAACCAGAAGCATTTCAGACGCGCGACCGCCGAACAAGTCTTGTGCGATAGATGACCTGACTGCGCTGTTCTCTACATTGTCAAAGCGATCTGCTAGAAGTTCCAGCACTTTAAACTGGTCGCCCATAACCGCGTTTAGATCATCGCTAGTAATCCCAAGCGCGTCAAATGCGTCCTTGGCATCGCCAGTGCCACCTTGGAAGTCAACCATTACGCGGTTCAAATTACGAACAGCACGCGCAACCGTGTCAACGGATAGCCCAGATAAGTCAGCCGCATATTCTAGCTTTCGCAAGTCTGCAACGCTAATACCTAGCGTGCGTGATAACTTGCTGATCTTATCGATGCTGTCCATTGATGATTTAATTAGGAAGCCAAAGCCACCAGCACCGGCTAGAGATACAAGCGCGGTGCGGAAGCTAAAGACAGTTTTGCGAAGTGAATTAAGGCGACTAGCGACCGCCTTGAATATTCTTTGTGTGGTGTCGATGGCTTGGATTCTGATTTTGAGGTTTTGATCTGCCATCTTCTTTTATCCTAAAATAAGCGAACCACTCGTTCAATTCATCAACCGTCAATTCTTCTATTTCCGGTTGTGTCTTGTGTAAGCGATCACATAGCTG
>Ga0208767_1003933_pt1 | contig 10596 bp, 13 predicted proteins | sample VirMetDEL_Mar_21_FD_184514 | JGI IMG/M metagenome (GOLD analysis project Ga0208767, IMG submission 184514) | Aqueous microbial communities from the Delaware River and Bay under freshwater to marine salinity gradient to study organic matter... | ecosystem: Environmental > Aquatic > Marine >... | reverse complement strand
GAAGTACTACCTTTAGATGATTGGTATGATGAATCAACAACTACTTACGACATTACAGAATATTTAGACCAAACAAATAGTGAGGTAAGTTTAAAATTTCCATATTCATCTATTGACTTTAGGTATCAAGGTAATGATACATTTTTTTCATCTTTCCACACTCAATACAACAATCAAGAATGGGGAACATTAAGTTATAAAAACGAAGCTGATTTTACAGGTGATGAATACAAAGTAGAATTACCGTTTGAACATCACAAGTTTGAAAGACTAAAAGATGTTACAGCAGGTACTTATACGACTGCACAATGGGGGTGGTCAGTAAACAAAGAACAAGAAGCGTACTTAGGCAAACCATTATTGTTTTATGCACATAAAATAACAAGTGGTACTGCTATTAGCTTTTTAGAGTCAGCAGGTGGTACTAAACATTCACTTACAGATTATTTCATACCAAGTAATAGTTCTGATCCTACAAGCGATACACAGACAATACACTTTGGAGTAGAAAAAAGCGAGTACACAAGAAATAGTAGTAACAAATCTTTATTTGAAACTTACTATAAAAATTACATACAAGAAGTTTTTGATGATTCTAGAAGGTTGTTCAAATACAAAGCATATCTTCCTCTTAGTATTTTAATGAATATTAACCTTAATGACAAGGTTATAATATTTAACGAGTTATACAAGATTAACAAGATTACAACCAACTTTGAAAACAATCTTACTAACCTAGAACTCGTAAACGAAGTACAAGACTTTGACATTGCAATAGAACAAATAATTGCAGAAGATACAGAAACAGTAGATAGTGGACTTGCAACAGCAGACACAACATTAGTAACAGCAGACACAACAGTATTTAGATGGTAAAACAAATATTAGACGTATTACCTTATTTAAAAGGTGAGACAGAGTGCATACAAATAGCAAAAGGCAAGTATCAACTTCCTAAAACGTTTAAAGAAGCATTTAACAAAATTAAAAAAGAATCAAAATGGCATCAGTAAAAGAATTTGTACTAAAAGTCGTTACAGGCGATGCTGATAAAAGCATACAAGGTGTTAAAAGCGGTCTTGATGACGCAACAAAATCAACAAGTGGATTAGCTAGTGGGTTTAAGAAAGCTAACTTTTCTGTAAAAGCATTTGGAAAAGCATTAATAGCAACAGGTATAGGTGCTTTCGTTGTAGCAATAGGTGCTTTAGTAAGCAACTTGCAAAATAGTGAATCAGGATTTAACAGAGTACAAAAACTACTTAAACAATTTGGAGTAGTAGCAGGTAATGTAACTGATATATTCTACTCTTTAGGTACAGCACTATTTAGTTTAGTAACAGGCGACTTTGATCAAATGAATAAGTCGTTTGAAGAAGCTACTAATCGTATTAAAAACTTTGGGGAAGAAACTAAACGTGAAATTGCATTACAAGGAGAATTAGCAGATAAACAAGCCGACTTAGTTAAGCTAGAAAGACAACTTGTAGTAGATCGAGCAGAAGCAAACAGAAAAAGAGCCGACTTATTAGAGAAAGCAGCAGATAAAGAAAACTTTACAGCTTCACAGCGTATTGAGTTTTTAAAAGAAGCAGCGAAGGTAGACGAAGAAATAACTAACGCAGAAATAGAAGCTGCTAAAATTAGACTAAGCCTTAAAGAACAAGAAAACACACTTAGCGAAAGTAGTGCAGAAGATTTAAACGAGGAAGCAAGACTAAAAGCTGAACTTACAAATCTAGAAACAGCTAGACTTACAAAACAGAAAACTGTAACAGCACAAATTACTTCAGCACTTAGAGAAGAACAAGCAGAACGCAAAGCAATAGCAGCAGAGGAAGCAGCAGAGCAAAAAGCTAAAGATGATGCAGAAGCAGCAAAAACAAAAGAGGAAGAAGCGAAGGAATTAGCAAGACTAAATTCTATTGATGCAGTACGAAAGCAGTTCCAACAAAAAATTGAAGATGCTGAAGCAGAAACAGAAGCGCAAAAATTAGAATTACAAAAGCAAAGAGATTTAGCAGCGTTAGATGCTTTAGGTGCTACTGAAGAACAAAAGTTAGAGGTTAAAAAATACTATGCAGGTTTAGAATCTGACTTACAGGATAAATTAGGCAAAGAAGATGTTGCAAGAAAAGAAGCCTTAGAAAAACAAAAACTACAAATAGTAGGTGGTGCTTTAGGTTCAGTAACACAGTTATTAGGAGAAAATAGCGCAGCAGGAAAAGCAGCAGCAATAGCACAGGCTGTTATTAATTCTTATTTAGGTTTTACAGAAGTGCTTAAAACACCTTCTACTTTACCACAACCTTTTGCAAGTATAGAAAAAATAGCAAGTGCAGGTACAATCTTAGCTTCAGGTTTACAAACTGTAAAACAAATAACATCAGTTAAAACACCTTCTTTTGGAAAATCTATTTCAGTAGGTGGTAGCGGAGGTGGTGGACGAGCAGCCATATCACAACCACCTGCATTTAACGTTGTAGGTGCATCTGACACAAATCAATTAGCACAAGCAATAGGACAGCAGGACAATCAACCTGTAAAAGCCTATGTAGTTTCCAACGAAGTAACAAACGCACAAGCGTTAGATAGAAATATTGTAGAAAGTGCTTCACTAGGATAGCAAAACTAGAAACTAATTACGTTATATATATATGAAGATTGTAGAATTAATTATAGACGAGTCTGACGAACTAAACGGTATTGAAGCAATTAGTATTGTAGAAAATCCAGCAATAGAGGAAGATTTTGTTGCACTAAAGGGTCAGGAGTACCAATTAGCGGAAGCAGATAAAGACAAAAAACTTTTAGTAGGTGCTTTACTCATTCCTAACAAGCCTATCTACAGACGTAATGGCGAGGAGGAGTATTACATATACTTTAGTAAAGAAACTGTTCGCAAAGCAGCAGAAAAATACCTTATACAAGGCAACCAAAATCAAAGCACATTTGAACACGAATATAAACTTAGCGGATTAACATTAGTAGAATCTTGGATAGTAGAAGACGAAAAGCACGACAAGAGCAGAAAGTACGGAATGAATGTACCTGTGGGAACTTGGATGGGAACTGTAAAAGTAAACAACGATCAAGTATGGAACGAGTTTGTAAAAACAGGAAAAGTAAAAGGCTTTAGTATAGAAGGCTACTTTGCTGACAAGTATGAAACACCACAAGACAAAGGTATAGAAAGTGAATTGTCTGCAATAGAAAACGAAGAAGCAGAATATCTACTAAACGTTATTCGTGGAATCATTAAAAGCGACAAGCGTTACAAAGAAGGCAAGACAATAGAAATGGAAAGCTACTCTGACTATCCTGACGCAGTTTCAAATAATGCAAAACGTGGTATGGAACTTAACGAAAAAGTAAACAACCGTTGTGCAACGCAGGTAGGAAAAGTAAGAGCAGCGACTTTAGCAGACGGTAAACCTGTAAGTGTTCAAACTATAAAAAGAATGTACAGCTATTTATCTAGAGCAGAGGAATATTATGACGAAAGCGACAAAGAAGCCTGTGGAACTATTTCTTATTTGTTGTGGGGAGGTAAAGCAGGACTTAGATGGTCCGCTAGTAAGTTAAAAGAATTAGACGAACTATAATGAAGTACCCAAGTAGATATATAGGCAACTTACCTATTCCAAAAGACAAAAGACGTGGTTGTTTGTGTAGGGACGGTACAACGTATTCTAAAGATTGCTGTGGTGATGATTATATGAACCAAGGAATAGGAAACATCACAAGAGGTTTGTTTTTTTTATATACAGAAGAAGGAGAAAAGTTTATTCAAGAAGATAATAGCAAATTATATCAATAATGGCAGATAAAAAGATTAGTGAACTAACAGCGGTAGAGGCAGCTAATATTACAGGTAGCGAAGATTTACCTATTGTACAAACAGGAACTACTAAAAAGACATCATTAACAGATGTACAGCACTACGTTGTAAACCATTTAGATCCTACTACACTTACGGTAACTGATGGTGGAACTTACGACTTGGGTGCTACTATTTATGATGAAGCAGAACTTATTGTATTGTCTTGGAGTGGTGGTGCAGGAACAGCTACTTTGACTTTACCCGATGTAACAGCAAGTAAAAACCTCAACCGTACTAAGCGTTTTATAACAGACTCTACATTTAGTAATTCTACACACGCTAACCTTACACCTTACGGTTCTCAAAATTTAGATGGTGATAATAGTGCATTTGACTTAAATAGATCATACGAAGGTATCAAGATATGGGGTAATGGTACAGAGTGGTTTGTTATACAGAAGAAAGCGTAACTGAAAACGCAAATTTTTTTAATTAATACGTTATATAAATATGAAAAACCCTTTAGAGATGTTAAAACAAATTAGCAATCTTCTAAACGTTGAATTATCGGAGGAAGTAAAAGAAACCGAAGTTCAAGCGGAAGAAGTAAAAGTAGAACTTGCGCAAATGACTTTAGATAACGGTACTGTTATTGAAGCAGAGGTGTTTGAAGCAGGTGCAGAAGTTTTTGTAGTTTCTGACGAGGATAGAATTGCACTACCTGTCGGAGAATATGAAATGGAAGACGGTCAAGTCTTAAAGGTAGAGGAAGAAGGTATCATAGCTTCAATAGGAGCAGCAGAAGAAGCACCTGCAGAGGAAGTAGAAGCTGCTGAAGAAGAAGAAATGGGATACGCTACCAAAATGGAACTTGAAGAAGTAAAAGAAATGGTCAAAGAAGTCAAGGAAATGGTGGCTGCTATGGGCGACAAAAAGGAGGAAATGAGTTCTGAAGAAGTTTCAGAAGAAGTTTCTGAACAAGAAATTTTGCGTGAAATATTATCACAACCTGCCGCAGAACCTATTAAGCACAATCCTGAAACAGAATCAGAAAAAAAAGTAAATTTTTATAGTCAGAATCGTCCACAAACTACTTTGGACAGAGTTATGGCAAGAATCGCAAACATTAAATAAAATAAATTTAAATTAGAATATAAAAAATGGCAACAACAACTACAATTACAAGTTCAAGTTACAATGGTGAATTTGCAGGAGAATACATTTCTGCAGCACTTTTGTCAGGAGCAACACTTGCTAACGGAGGTGTTACAGTAAAACCAAACGTAAAATTTAAAGAAGTAATTAAGAAGCTATCTACTGACGCTATCGTTAAAGATGCTACCTGCGACTTTGATCCTACGTCTACCATCACAACTACAGAAAGAGTGCTACAGCCGGAGTTTCAACAAGTGAACTTACAGCTATGTAAAGACGATCACATCGCAGATTGGGAAGCTATTTCTATGGGCTTTTCTGCACATCAGACTATGCCTAAAAACTTTACTGACTACTTAATCGGATATGTAGCAGATAAAGTAGCAGACCGCACAGAGCGTTCTATTTGGTCAGGTGATACTGCTAACAACGGACAATTTAACGGTTTCACTAAATTAGTTTCTGAAGATGCTGACTTACCAAGTGGACAAGAAATTGCTGGTACTACTGTAACTTCTTCTAACGTTATTGCTCAGTTAGGAAGTATCGTAGATGCTATCCCTTCAACTTTATATGGACAAGAAGATATGTATATCTACGTTTCACAAAACATCGCTAGAGCATACGTTCGTGCTTTAGGTGGATTTGGTGCTTCTGGACTTGGTGCTGCAGGTACAAACGCTCAAGGTACTCAATGGTGGAACAATGGCGCACTTTCTTTTGACGGTGTAAAAATCTTTGTAGCTAACGGATTAGCTGACAACGATGCTATTGCTACTCCAAAAAGCAACCTTTACTTTGGGACAGGTTTGTTAGCGGACCATAATGAAGTGAAAATTTTAGATATGGCTGACCTAGATGGTTCTCAAAATGTTCGTGTAGTAATGCGATTTACTGCAGGTGTTCAGATCGGGGCTATTGAAGACGTAGTAACATACGGAATTGCAAACTCTGCAAACTAAGAAGTAATTAATTAACCAATAAGGGGTAGGTGGAAACTAATCTACCTACCCTTTTTTAATACAAAAAAATATGGCTTGTACGCTTACAACAGGAAGAAAAGTACCTTGCAAATCGGCAGTAGGAGGTTTAAAAGCAGTCTACTTTGCAGATCACGGAACATTAGGTACAGCGACAATAGCAAGCGGTGAAATTACCGCTTTATCAGGTGCTTCTATTGAATGGTTTCAATATGACCTGAAAGGAAATAGCAGTTTAGAAACTACTATCACGTCTTCACGAGAAAACGGTACTACTTTTTACGATACTACCTTGTCATTGACTCTGACATTTTTAGACAAAGCAACGCAAGAAGAATTAAAACTTCTTACAACTGCTAGACCACACGTGGCTGTCGAGGATTACAATGGTAACTTCTTTTTAGTAGGATTAGACCACGGAGCAGAGGTTAATGGAGGGACTATCGTTAGTGGAGCAGCTATGGGTGATCTAAGTGGATTTACTCTGACTTTGAATGCACAGGAGACTGAACCACCACATTTTGTTACGAGTACTGTTATAACAGACGACGCTTCAGCAACACAAATTGATGCGACTGCATAAGGTCAGTACTTAGTAGTTTTAAAGGGGTAGCCACTTGGTTGCCCTTTTTTTTTACTTTTTTTTGTGTAAAAGTTTGCTTTATTAAAAATAGTTGGTATCTTCGGTATGTATAACAATTAAAACAAACAATTATGAGAAATTTAATTAAACAAGTAGTAACAAGTAACGGTGAATCATTAGATTTTGAAACCACAAATGATTTTGGGCATATTCAATTAAACCGTAACGAATGGTCAATTTTCTTCAATGCAAAATGTGTTCACGTTTCAAAAACACTTAATTCAGCAATTAATAAATTAGAAAAATTAGGAATAACTCAATTTGACTTTATCAAGTAAAACCCACAGGGAGCAGAGATGTTCCCTTTTTTAATTTTAAAAACAAAGATTCAAAAACTTAAAAAACAATAAAATATGAAAGTTTTAGAATTATTTGCAGGATCACGATCAATAGGAAAAGCAGCAGAAGACTTAGGTTATAAAGTTTTTAGTTCTGATATTAATAACTTTAACGGAATAGATTACGTTATCGATATACTTGATTTTGACGTAACAAAAATCCCTTTTACTCCAGATATAATTTGGGCTTCTCCTCCTTGTACTACTTACTCTATCGCTGCTATATCTCATCATAGACCTAAAGACAAACCATTATCTAATTTTGCTATAAAAAGCGATAAGATAGTAAAGAGAGTATTAGAAATAATATCTTTATATCCTAACGCTAAATGGTATATAGAAAATCCTCGAGGTCTACTAAGAAAGCAAGACTTTATGAAGGGTTTACCTAAAACTACCGTATGGTATTGTAAGTACGGTGATACAAGAGCCAAGCCGACAGATATTTGGTCTAATAACTTATATAGCCTTCTAAACCCTAACGGGTGGTCGCCAAGACAAGAATGCTTTAACGGTAATAAAAACTGTCATCACGAACCTGCACCAAGAGGAAGTAAAACTGGTACGCAAGGATTAAAAGGTAATTATAACAGAAGTAAAATACCTGAACAGTTGTGTATAGAAATACTTTTATCTTAGTTTAAATATAAGTTACACAAAATTTTTTTTCTGTTTCGTTATATTTGTATGAAGCTACTTAGTACAAGTACAGATGCACAAACAATTATAAATTTAAAACTTAAAAAACAGTAAATTATATTTTCATTTTAGATTAAGTTAGTTAATAATGCAAGAGGGGTTATACTGTTCCCCTCTTTTTTTTTGCTTTAGAAACAAAAGTACTTCTTATTTACGTTATATATATATGAAAGTACTAACAACTAGTAGCAGCGATCAAACATTAAAAATTATTCCTCGCACTTATGCGACAAATGTTACTGTGAAGTTAAAAGACGACAGCACAAACACAGAAACAAGTTATTCGTCTGCTACCACTACTGATAAAAATTACCTAGTAATTACAGATACGTTTACGCTTAAAGAAGGTCGTATTTACGATATGCAAGTGCTAGACGGTACAGACGTTATTTACAAGGATAAAGTATTTTGCACAGACCAAAGTATCAACCAATCAACGAACGCTTATTACAACCCTAATAAAGACGTTTACACAACAAATGATACATATGATAATGATTACATTTACGTATGAGTAATATAAGCGTAGTAAATTTAAGTAATTACTCCTCACCGAGAGTAGTAGAAAATAGAAACAAAGATTACGTTTCCTACGGAGACGACAATAACTATTTTAAGTACTTAATAGACAGATACAACGGCAGTCCAACAAACAACGCTTTAATCAACGGTGTATCAGAAATGATATACGGTAAAGGATTAGATGCTACTGACAGCAACCGCAAGCCTGACCAATACGCACAAATGATGTCTTTGTTTACTAAAGACTGTGTAAGAAAAGTTGTTTACGATTTGAAACTTATGGGTAATGCAGCTATGCAGGTTATATACTCTAAGGATCGCACTAAAGTAGCAAAGGTAGAACATATGCCTGTTGAAACACTACGAGCAGAAAAGTGCAAACAAGGTAGCGACATTGAAGCGTATTTTTATCACCCTGATTGGGCCAATGTAAAACCAAAAGACGAGTTAAAACGTATTCCTGCTTTTGGTAGTTCAAGTGAAGCTATTGAGATACTTTACATTAAGCCTTACAAAAGTGGTTATTACTATTATGCTCCTGTGGATTATCAAGGAGGATTACAGTACGCAGAGTTAGAGGAAGAAATAGCTAACTTTCATATAAACAATATACAGAACGGATTAGCACCTTCGATGTTGATTAATTTTAACAACGGTATTCCAAATGACGAGGAGCGCAAAATGATTGAGCAGCGTATCTACCAAAAGTTTAGCGGTAGTAGTAATTCAGGTAAGTTTATTCTTGCATTTAACGACAGCGCAGAAACACAAGCTAATGTAGAACCTGTACAATTAAGCGATGCACACAATCAGTATCAATTCTTGTCAGACGAAAGCACACAGAAGATACTTAGAAGCCACAGGATCGTTTCTCCTATGCTATTTGGTATAAAGGATCAAACAGGATTAGGAAACAACGCAGACGAACTTAAAACAGCTTCTATTTTAACAGACAACACTACAATAAGACCTTTTCAAAACTTAATAATAGAACACTTTGAAAGAGTACTTGCTTTTAACAATATTAGTCTTAATCTATATTTTAAAACATTACAGCCACTAGAGTTCACAGACATAGATGGCGAACTTGACAGGGAAACTAAGGAGGAAGAAACAGGAGTCAAAATGAGTAGTGATAAAGATTCTAGACCGTTTTTAAGTGATGAAGATGGAGCAGAACTTTGGAAGCTTATTGAAGAACTAGGCGAAGACGAAGACTTTGAAAACTACGAATTGTTAGACGTAGAAGCAGCAGACGATGAACCTGAAGATTTTGACGCAGAAAATTACTTAAATGGACTGCAATTATCAGCCACAGAAGATTCTACTCAAGACAATAAGTTATTTAAGGTGCGATACAAGTACGTAAAAGGCACTAGGAAGCAACCTAAGGGACTTTCTCGTGAGTTCTGTACAAATATGTTGTCAGCAGCAAAATTGTACCGCAAAGAGGATATTCAACAAATGTCTTTTAGAGGTGTAAATAAAGAACACGGACACAAAGGACAAAACTATTCCTTATTTAAGTGGCAAGGTGGTGTGAACTGTCATCACATATGGGAAAGACGTATATACAAAAAGCGTTTTAAGAAAGACGGTACTCCTTGGGGTGGAGATGCTTTGCAGGGTACTAAGTTTATAAATGTTAATGAAGCAGTTCGACAAGGATTCAAGTTACCTAAAAATCCTGAACAAGTAACTGAAGCTAACATAGACAGAGAAGATAGAGGACATCACCCAAATTACGGTAGATAATGGCAAAGGCACTATTTATAACAAGAACAGATTTAGTACGCAACACTATTATAGATGCTAATGTAGACACAGATAAGTTTATTCAGTTTATAAAGATTGCACAAGAGATACACGTTCGTAATTATCTAGGATCAAATCTATACAATAAAATTAGTAACGATATAGAAAGTGATTCACTTAGCGGTGATTACTTGACGTTAAAAAACGAATATATAGTACCAATGTTAATACATTACGCTATGGTAGATTACCTACCTTTTGCAGCGTATCAAGTAAAAAATGGTGGAGTATTTAAGCATACAAGCGAAAACAGCACTAGTGTAGAAAAAGCAGAGGTAGATTACTTAGTAAATAAGGAAAGGGATTTTGCAGAATATTATACAAGACGTTTTATAGATTATATGAGTTTTAACAATAGTAAATATCCTGAATACAATAGTAACAACAATGACGACATATATCCTGACAAAGACGCAACATTTCAAGGATGGGTACTGTAAAATATAAACCAAAAGATAAAAATGTGCGTTTGTTACAAGCGTACTTAAATGCAAATAAGAACAAAAAAAATGGCAAATACTATTAATTGGGGTCAAATATATTGTAGTTCTTGGTGGGGAGCATCTTCCAATGAAAGTACTATTGACATTGATAGTGAACCTGCTTGTATGAATTAGTAAT
>Ga0208767_1003925_pt1 | contig 10611 bp, 20 predicted proteins | sample VirMetDEL_Mar_21_FD_184514 | JGI IMG/M metagenome (GOLD analysis project Ga0208767, IMG submission 184514) | Aqueous microbial communities from the Delaware River and Bay under freshwater to marine salinity gradient to study organic matter... | ecosystem: Environmental > Aquatic > Marine >... | reverse complement strand
GTATGTGGGGTTCACCAGGTGCATAAGTAGTTTTATAGTTCTACTTAAAGCACTACCTCTGAAAAGCCTGGCTCCTCTCTGCTGGGCTTTTCTTTTTTAGGAGTATAATAAAAATATGAAAATTATAGACGCATTTAAAAGTAATATAGTTATGGTGCCTGTTGTGGTCTCTGTAGTTGTAGGTACGTTTACAGCAGTTAAATATATTGTTAACTTAACCGATACAGTACAAGAAAACGCCGAGTATATTGTAAAGCTACAAGACAAAATAATAACTCATAAAGAAAAACTAAATGATTCTAAGCAAGTCACAAATAAAGAAATAGCAGAAGTAAAAGCAGAATTAGCAGAATTAAGAGCCTCTATGAGAATGGGTGAAGATTTATATAGGGTGCTTGCAGATCAAGTTAGAGAACATTCCTATGATATTAAAGACCTTAATCGTTAGTGTTATATTCTTAAGTTTATGTGCTCACGCTCGTAATGACTACCTACAAGGATATTTTCAACAATGTCAAACAGGGGATGTATCTATTTATTCTGATTATAGACTAGATGAATCAGACAATATGAGTCGTTATAATGATAATGGGGGAAGTATAAATAATCGTATCGAAGGAAGAGATGGAAATTCAAAAAGCATAGGAGTTAGGTGGACTTGGTATTTAGGAAGTAACTGCACTGATACTACTAAAGCTTTAATTTTAGAAAACATGGAGTTAGCCCAGCAATTAGAATTATTAAAGATGTGCAAAAGATACAATAATAAAAAACTACCGCCACAATTTGCAACACTTGCGCGTAAATGCGAGGGAGTTATAGATGGAGTTGAAATTGATGATAGACCGCCTGAAGGGACTTCTTATTATGATGAGATAATGGAAGACATAAAAAACAATCCAGATAAATATAAAAATCCTAATACTTACTACAGTGAAGAGTTAAAAGATATATTGCCTGAAGAAGAACTTCGAAACACTAAACAAAGCAAACCACTAATTGTGCCTGAATTTGATTAAACTCATGAATATCCTTATTGCGAGTATTTACCAGATAGATACAATCAATATATCAGCAATGCTGAAATCTAAAATAAAGGAGAAATATTATGTGGACTAAACCAGCTGCTACAGAAATGAGATTCGGTTTTGAAGTAACAATGTACGTAATGAACAAGTAATTTTTTGTTTTAAACTAAGGGGCTTCGGCCCCTTTTTTGTTGTATAATAGTGTGAAAACGTGTAAGATTAATTATCTGGGAACATCCAGCTTATCATGACTGCCCCAGCAGACGCATACACGACAGATAAGCTTAACTTTGTATGGAGAAATACTATGGCTATAACCACATTTTCTGGTCCAGTCAGATCCCTTGGAGGATTTGTACAAGACGGACAGAATAACGCAATTGATGCAACCGCTGCTTTAGATGGTGGTGCACTTACTTTAACAGTTCTTCCTGTCGCAGCTTCACCTGATGGCGTAACACCCGTTGTTACTGCTTCACCTGGACATGCAGGCAAAGAACTTACTGTAACCGCTGATGGCGGTACATTTACATTACCAACAATTGTAGCAACTGTTGACAATGATCCTTCAAACCCTAATCAAGTAAGTAATCTTGGTATGCAGTTTAGGTTTACTGTGTTAGAAGATCTTACTACTGACCTTATTATTAACACAGGCGCACTAGCTGACGTAATTTACGGAACAGTTAACTTCTGTGATGATGCTAATGATGCAGGCGTAGCTGGATTTTTCCACTCACCTGGCACAGCAAATGCATTAACATTTAATGGTACAACTCAAGGTGGTGATGCAGGTTCTACAATTACTATGACTTGTGTTGGTGCTAACGCATGGAAACTTGAAGCAGTTTCAGTATTCCCAACAGCTTCTACTCCAGCTACACCATTCTTAACAAGAGTTTAATATAGGAGAATAGACATGGCTTTGACAACAGATATATGGGCCGTCACTCCTAGCTTTTCAGCTACGTTATATAGAGCCGCTGCCGCTATTGGTGGTGCTGGTGATATAACACTACTTACTAATCAGCCTCTAGATAATGGGGCTGGTTATAAGATTCTATTTACTTGTGCAGGAGACGCAACTGCCGCTACATTTACTATCACTGGATACGTAGCTGGGGATTTATCTCAGTCTGTAACCACTGAAACTGTAGCTGGTGTTGATACTGGAACTGCAACTTCTACAAACTACTACTCTAAAATTACTAGCATTTCATCAGATGCAGCGGTAGCAACCAATGTAAGTATTGGTAATGCTATTGCTGACGGCACTGCTCTACCCAGAGCAAGAATGAAAGGATTCTATTTTGTTGGTTCTGCAGGAGCAGGTAGTGTTACATTAACCTTAGGTGGTAATGCAGCGTCAGATAGAGTTTTACTAAGTATAGCTACTCCAGCTAATGTAGAGTCACAACAAATGTCTCTACCAGGCGACGGAATTTTAATTAACGGAAGTGAACCACAGACAACGTTTGGTGTATTAACTCAAACAGCAGCTGTGACATCATTAACGGTATTCTGTGGATAAACTATGGAAGAAGAGCCCAAACCAACTAAGAACGATGATCGCCTCGAAGAACTGAGGCGATGGTTTGAAGCATTAGGGGATTGTGTATAGATGGCAACACCTAGAAAAAAAGGAATGGGAATCAAAACTTCGGTTAAGTCAGGTAATTTTAGAAAGACTAAATCAGGAGCGGGGATGACAAAGAAAGGCGTAGCAGCTTATCGGAAAGCAAACCCAGGTTCTAAACTTAAAACAGCGGTAACAGGGAAAGTTAAAAAAGGTTCTAAAGATGCAAAGAGACGCAAGTCATTTTGTGCAAGATCTGCAGGACAAATGAAGAAGTTTCCTAAAGCTGCTAAAGATCCAAACTCTAGATTGCGTCAAGCACGTAAACGATGGAAATGTTAAAAATGGATGAAACAACAAAACACTTGATAGATTTATCAGCTATCTTCACTGCCGTGGGCACTATGCTTTCATGGCTTCCTCACATGGCTTCACTGTTTACTATTATATGGATGGGCATTCGTATTTGGGAAACCAATACGGTGCAAAAGCTATTTAGTAATAAAGAAGTTATTGAAGACGAAGGTACCAAACCAAGAAAACCAGAAGCTTCGAGTAATAGGATTAATAAGTAGTGCCACCTAAAACTAAAAAGCAGGTAAAGTTTATGCAAGCAGTAGCTAAAAACAAAAAGTTTGCTAAAAAAGTAGGGGTACCACAAAAAGTAGGAAAAGAGTATATTAAAAAACCGAAAAGGAGAAAAGCATGAATACTAAAAGAATGAACCGCCTTGAAGAATTAGGTCGCGTTGACGCAGAAAAGGGCTACACTGCTAAAGGCAAAAGAAATTTAAAAGATGAAAAGGAACGTGTAGTTAGCGAATTAAAAATGAAAAAAGGCGGTAAAGTCAAAGGGTACGATGAAGGCGGCAAGGTTACTATGACTTCTATGAAGAAAGATAAGAAGAAAAAAGCGACTGCAAAACAAGTAGCAGGCATAGCTAATAAAATGATGGGTAAACCCGTGAGCCCTCCTAAAAAAACAAACTTTGATAAAGTTATGGCAGATTCTAAAAGAGCAAGAACAGGTGGATCTTCAGCTCCTATGAAAGCTAAAGGTAAAAAAATGATGGGCGGCGGTAAAGTCAAAGCATACAAAAAAGGTGGATCAGTTAGCTCAGCGTCTAAACGTGCAGACGGTATTGCTAGACAAGGTCGTACACGTGGTCGCATCGTTTAAGGAGAACTAAAATGGCTTTAGATAGTAAAGGTAGAAAATTACCACCTCTTGAAAGGAAAGCGTCAGCTTATGAGGAAAGAAATATTAAGAAACGTGATGACGCATCTGCAAAAAAAGCAATCAATAATATGGTTAGAAATAGAAACCCTCGAAAGAAGGGGGAAACTTTTTACGCTTATACTAAACGAATAAATAAGTTAATTGCTAATAATCAAATAGATAGTAAACCTAAAGTTATTAAAACTGAAGTTGATAAACCTAAAGTTGATAAACCTAAAGTAAAGAAATCTGAGGTTAAAAAAGCCAAACCTTCTTTTGGTAAATCTTTTGCAGATGCTAGACGTTCTGGTAAAAAAACTTTTATGTGGAATGGTAAATCTTACACAACTAAACGTGCAGATGATAAAGCTAAAACACCAATTAAATCTCAAGACGCTAAGCCAAACCCGTCTAATGCTCCAAGACCAGACTTTACAGCTAAATCTATAGAAAAAAAAGGTGAGACTAAAAAAACAAATATTAAAAAACCTGTAAACAAAAAATCTACATTAGATAAAGTTAAAGATGTTATAGGTATTGGACGTCCTGCTACTAAGAAAGAAAAAATGGGTAGAAGTTTACAAAGAAAAGCTCAAGCTTCTATGGGATTTAAAAAAGGTGGCTCTATTGATGGCTGTGCTAAACGTGGTTTTACAAGAGCTAAGAGGTCTAGATAATGAGAGCTTCTCGTGGAATGGGAATAATAAACCCTAAGAAATTAAAAAACTGCGGGTGTAGTCACTCTAAACCTAAGAAGATGAAAGCTGGGGGTAAGGTCTTTAAGTCTCATATGATGTATGATATGGAGACAGGCAAAGGTGTAAAAGCTCCTACTATGGCTAAACATTTAGAGCTTAAGAAAAAAGGATATGGTCACACTAAACCTAAAATGAAAAAGGGCGGTAGTGTAAAAGACGCATGCTATCATAAAGTAAAAGCAAGTTATAAAGTATTTCCTAGTGCTTATGCTTCTGGTGCTATTGCTAAATGCAGAAAAAAGAAAGGTAAAAAGTAATGGCAGTCCGAAAGACAGCTAAAGGAGCTGCTTTAAAACGCTGGTTCAAAGAAGACTGGAAGGACGTAAAGACTGGCAAAGCTTGTGGTAGAAAAAAAGGTGATGGTAGGGGTACACCATATTGCCGACCTACTAAACGTGTTTCTAGTAAAACTCCAAAGACATCTGGAGAAATGACAGCAGCACAGAAGAAGTCTAGAATAGCTCAAAAAAATAGACTTGGGCAACCAGCAGGGAAGCCACGTAGAGTAGCTTCACTTAGGCGTAAAAAGACAACAAGGAAGAAAGCATAATGACTACAACGAATACACATGCATTTAATTTAGATCTAAACCTACTTGTAGAGGAAGCGTTTGAAAGATGTGGTGCAGAGTTAAGAACAGGATATGATTTAAGAACTGCAACTCGTAGTTTAAATTTACTTACAATAGAGTGGGCTAACCGAGGCATAAACTTATGGACTGTTGAACAAGGACAGATACCATTAGTTGCAGGTACAGCCACTTACGATTTGCCCGCGACTACCATCGACCTCATGAGCCAAGTCATAAGAACTGGGTCTGGAACAACTCAGTCAGACATAGCTATTTCTAGGGTGTCAAATCCTACTTATGCATCTATCCCAAGTAAGAACGACACGGGCAGACCGATACAAGTTTATATAGACAGACAAGCAGAGATTCCTAAGATAACTCTATGGCCCATTCCTAATGACACAAGTTATACTTTTGTATACTGGATGTTAAAAAGAATTGATGATGCAGGTACAGGTGTTAACACACAGCATATCCCATTTAGATTTTTACCGTGCATGGTAGCAGGGTTAGCTTATTATTTATCACTTAAGATTCCAGAAGCTGGAGACAGAGTACAATTTTTAAAATCAGAATATGAAGAGCAGTGGCTACTTGCTTCAACTGAAGACAGAGAAAAAGCAACTTTAACTGTAGCACCAAGAACATCGTATATATAGGAGATTAAGATGAAAGAAGTACCAGCAGATAAAAAGAAGAGTTTAGGGAAGTTACCTACACCTGTGCGCAACAAAATGGGTTATATGGAAGAAGGCGGCGCGGTACCAAAGATTAAAAAAGGCTCACCTGAAGATAAAGTAAAAAAGAAATTTTTAGATACTAACCCTTTATTTAAACTTGAGAAAAAAGTTAAAAAACATTTAAAAGACAAACTAGAGAAGAAAAAGAAAAAAGGTATGAATGAAGGCGGTATGGTTATTGTAGATAGAAACTATCTTAAAGGTAGATAATGAGCAACAAGTATACAACTAATAAGAATGCAATAGCTGACTGTGATGTATGTGGGTTTCAATTTAAACTTAAAGAGCTAAAAGATTTATATGTAAGAAAAACTAACACTAATATTAAAGCTTGTAAGGAGTGTTGGAACCCAGATCAACCACAGAATATGCAGGGGATGTATCCAGTAGAAGATCCTCAAGCAGTGCGAGATCCAAGACCTGACCAGAGTTTTAATGACAACAACGTAACTGGGTCAAGAGATATACAATGGGGATGGGAACCTGTTGGTGGAGCAAGACCTCCAGCTAATGAGTTTACGGGAAATAATTTAGTAAGTTCAGGAGTAGTAGGAACTGTTACAATAACAATAACTTAGGAGAAAGAAATGGCTAAAGAAAATCAAGAAAGAAAAGCTAAAATGGTAGACGGCTTTGCACAACCTCAAGATGTACCTGTACCTAACTTTGCAGGTTATCCTGAAAAAAATGTTAAAACTACAGGCGTAGAAACTCGTGGCAATGGTGCAGCAACTAAAGGCACTAAAGCTCGCGGTCCTATGGCGTAAGGATAGTTTATGACTTACGCAGAACTAGTCGCACAAATACAATCGTATACTGAAGATGAATACTCTACAGTAGACGTAAACACGTTTATAACTCAAGCTGAAAACAGAATTTTTAATGGAGTTAATCTTCCAGACTTAAGAAGAAATGATACAGGTACTATTAACTTTGCAAACAAGTATTTAAATGTACCAGAGGATTGGTTGGCTACTTATAGTTTAGCGGCTATTGATAATACAACTAATGAGTATACTTTTCTTATAAATAAAGACGTTAACTTTATTAGGCAATCATTTCCTGATACTGATTCAGCTCACTACGGAAAACCACAATATTATGCTGTCTTCGATGATACAACATTTATACTCGGTCCTACACCTGATAAAGCTTATGGCGCTGAGCTTCATTACTTTTTTTATCCTGAGTCTATTACTACTGCCGCTAGCGGTACGTCTTGGCTGGGAGATAATTATAGCTCCGTATTACTTTATGGTTCATTGTTGGAAGCAGCTACGTACCTCAAAGCCGACCCAGAAACAATAGCAAACTACTCCAATAGATATGAACAAGCATTAGCAGAATTAACTAGATTAGGCGAAGGTAAAAATACTCGCGATGCTTATCGTAGTGGACAAGCTAGAATACCTGTTAAAGGTAGAAGAGGGAGTGCAGTTTAATGGCAACTATTATACAAGGAATAACTAATACCTTTGTTGCTAAATCACTAGCTGGCGATATAGATTTTGATACTGATACTTTTAAAATAGCTTTATATACTGATGACGCAACGCTAGATTCATCTACTTCTGCGTATACAACTACGAATGAAGTGGTAGGCACAGGGTATGTAGCTGGGGGTAACACATTAACAGGCGCTACAGTAACACAAGATGATACTGCAGACGTAGTGTATATAACTTTTGATTCTCCTACTACTTGGACAGGCACATTTTCCGCAAGAGGAGCTTTGATATATAATAGTAGTTCTAGTAATTATTCTGTATGTGTATTAGATTTTGGATCAGTTAAAACTATTGCAGCTCAAACGCTAACTGTAACATTACCTGATAACACTGCAACAACGGCACTTATTCGATTTGAATAGAAAGGGATAACATGACAGGATTTTCGTCGCTTATAGCGGATGCACCAGAAGTAACAGTAGATAAAGTAAGACCGTTAGAAAAAGATTTATATAAAATGATGTGGGATAAACCAGAGTATAGACAAGTTGCTCCTGGTGAAAAAATAGCCCATGAGTTTTTAAAACAAGCTAAACCTAAACAAGGTGCTACAGTTCTTGATTTAGGGTGTGGTACAGGACGTGGAGGATTGAACCTAGCGTTCTTTGGCGGACTAGATGTGACTATGGTTGACTTTGCAGATAATTGCTTAGATGAAGATATAGTACCAATGTTAGAAACACAGAAGCATGCATTGCGATTTGTAGAAGCTGATTTATCTCAACCTCTACCTGTTCAAGCGGCTTATGGTTTTTGTACTGATGTGATGGAGCATATAAGACCTCATCACGTTGATAAGGTTATAGAGAATTGTTTAGCTGCGTGTCAACATGTGTTTTTTCAAATATCTACAGTTGATGATAAGGCAGGAGTGTTAGTAGGACATAAGCTACATTTGAGTGTGCACCCATATGAGTGGTGGCTTAAAAAACTCAAAGACCATAAATGTGTAATACATTGGTCTAACCAGACAGATAACACTTGTTTGTTTTATGTAAGTAATTGGGCAACAGGAGAAGAAGTAGTTGATGCAGGTACTGTAAATACAACTGATGATGAGATAAAGAAAAACGTAGAATACAATATAAAGCAAGGTTATTTACAAGTAGAACCACATCCAACTAACGAGATTGAAGTTATGATTGTAGGAGGAGGACCATCCTTACCACAACATATAGAAAAAATAAAGCAATTGAGGGCAAAAGGTGTTAAACTTATAACTATTAATAACGCCTATAAATGGTGTTTAGATAATGGTTTAACTCCTTCTGCTATGGTCATGGTAGATGCAAGAAAGTTTAATGCGAGGTTTACAAAACCTGTAGTAGAGGAATGTAAATACTTTATAGCTTCACAATGTAACCCTAGTGTATTTGAGGGCTTGCCAAAAGATAGAACTTATATATGGCATACGCAAGCAGACTTATTAAAAGATATACTAGATGAGCAATATAAAACATGGTGGTCAGTTCCAGGAGGATCGACTGTATTGTTAAGAGCTATACCATTGTTTAGAATGTTAGGATTTAAAAGATTTCATTTATTTGGGTGTGACTCCTGTTTAAGTGAAGATGAAATGCATCACGCATACGAACAAGAAGAAAATGATGGACAGTTAGTTATGCCCGTAAACGTGAGCGGAAAAGTATTTAACTGTAACCCTTGGATGGTATCGCAGGCCCAAGAGTTTATTGATCTAATTAAAATGTTAGGCGATGAAATTGAGTTAGCAATCTATGGTGGGTTATTACATCATATTTTAGAATCCGGCGCATCATACGCCGATATAAAGGAGATTTAACATGGCAGCAACAGCATGGCAACTATATAACAGTGCCAAAAAATATATAGGTAATGGTACCATAACGTTAGGTGCCGGTGTTTTTAAAATGGTTTTAGCTGAAACAGCGAGTAATGCCTCTACTTTTACTTTGAGTACATATGCATCTGTGACAAATGAAATAGGAGCGGCAGGTGGATATGTTACCGGCGGCAGGGATTTAGTACCAGCAACAGCTCAGTGGACAGTAGGAGCTTCAGCTAAACAGCAGAAGTTTACTATGTCTGCCGTAGGTTTAGCATTTACAGCTTCTGGAGCTAGTTTAGTAAATATTAGATATGCGATTTTACGTAACTCTACTGGAGCAGCTGCAGGTAAACTTTTATGTTTCTGCCAGTTATCTAGTTCACAATTTACTGTAACAAGCCCTAACACATTAACTGTTTTACCTGCTGCTACTGGCATATTTACCTTAACATAAGGAGCTAGTAATGGCTACCGGCTGGGGACGAAATACCTGGAGCTCTGGCCCATGGGGCGAAGGGGACGTAGTATCGCTAGTTACAGGATCTGTAGCTATAGCAGGCATAGCTCCTAGTGTAGTTCAGGGTAAAGTAGTAACTCCAGGTGTAAAAGATTTAGTATTAGCTGGATTTGCACCAACAGTATTAGATGGAGCAGTAATAACTCCGAGTGTAGGAGCTTTAGCATTAGCTGGAATAGCACCAAGTATATTTGAAAGTAGCGTAATAACCCCTAGTGTAGGGGCAGCGGTGTTAAACGGATTAACACCCGGTGTAGTCCAAGGTAAAGTAATAACACCTAGTGTAGGCGCAGTAACACTAGCAGGGACAACACCAAGTATAGTTTATGGTGATGTAGCAGCGGCACCAGCCGGAGCACTTACATTGCAGGGGATAGCTCCTCAAGTTGTACAACAGAATAATATATTTAAGACTCCGCTAGTTGGAGCAGTAAGTATAGCAAGTGAAGCACCACACGTATTTGGTAGCACCGTTATAACGCCTAGTGTAGGCGCATTAACTATAACAGGAATAATTCCTGGTAGAACTGAAGGCAGAGTTATTACTCCAAATGTAGGCGCATTAGCGTTACAAGGATATGCTCCTTCAGAAGTAATAGGAAGAATTATAACCCCTAGTGGGACTAGTTTAAATTTACAGGGATTTGCACCTTTAATTAACAGTCCTGATTGGGTTATAATAGATACTACTCAAGACCCAGAATGGGTTATAATAGATACTACTCAAGTCCCTGATTGGACAGAGATAGTTACAGGATAAGGAAATAATATGTCAACGTATTCGAATTTATCGGTAGAGTTAATAGGAACCGGAGAACAGTCGGGCACATGGGGAACAACGACTAATACCAATTTAGGTACAGCAATGGAAGAAGCCATTGTTGGCAC
>Ga0208767_1003923_pt1 | contig 10617 bp, 18 predicted proteins | sample VirMetDEL_Mar_21_FD_184514 | JGI IMG/M metagenome (GOLD analysis project Ga0208767, IMG submission 184514) | Aqueous microbial communities from the Delaware River and Bay under freshwater to marine salinity gradient to study organic matter... | ecosystem: Environmental > Aquatic > Marine >... | reverse complement strand
TCATACGAAATTATATATGCAGAAGGTAATTTTAATAAAGAAGATATAAATAACAATCAATTATATCCTAAGTTTACTTGTATACCTGCAGAAGATAAAGATAAAATAATAACATAATTCATTTCAACCCTACTGCTTTCCGTGCACGTACTCACAGCAGAGCAAACTCCAGGTTGCTACCTTGCGGTCATCGCTAACGTACAGGGAAATGCCATTGGCAAGATTTGGACGCCCTTGAGCTTTCATAATCGTTGTGGCTGTCGGTAGGTCTCACCCGACATTATATCTAACGCATCTTACTGCGCCTATCTCCGAAGAGCTACGAAGACCAATGGGCCACTAATTTTGTATACAGCCATAAAAGAATCCACCACCATCTTTCATAACATGTTTGTTTATGTGGTCGAGATAAGTTGTTAACTCATTCCTCAGCACATCACAGAGACTAAAGAGATCAATAGTTTCTGGTAAAGTCACTCCGACGAACAAATCTCCTGTCACCGGTAGAAGATAATATAGACCGTCTTGTAATATTATCACGCTCATCAGCCCACTCCTTTACTAGTTTAAACCAAAGTTCTTTGTACTTAGGGTCTTTAGTTTTGTCCCACATCTTCCAGGCATTATCTATCTTCTTTTGCATCTTCTCCTCCTACTTTTGTGCCAAATGCAATTATCTTCTTGATCCCTGTTCCCTGAATCTCGATGTCTGCATAAGGCTTCCATGCTTTCTTAATCAGATTTAATTCTAATACAAGATTAGACCATTGTTTCTGACTAATGTTACTTCCTGTTATTGTTAATTTTTTCATAACCATCCTTTCTATTCTTTCTTATAGGATATTATGTTAGATCTGTCAACCCTGGCCTTTGTATCTTCTTAATCTTTTTTGTCTTTTCTCTCCCTTTGAGAGCGATTTTTTATGTTGTCTAGGTCCTCTTTTCTTAGGCTTATCACGGGGTATGAAGTGTGTAAATTTCTGCTTGGCCAAGTTACTCTTTCCACTCCTTTACGAAAGGTTGGATGTCTTTATCTGAAGGTGTTGCAATGACAGGTAGATAACTTATTTTACCATTGATGTGTTGTTGTAGGTCAGCACCACAATTCATGCATCTATAAAGTTCATTAGTTAAACCAACTAACATTGTGTCTTCATCGCATGTTGGACATTTACCATTAACAACTTCTGCTGATACTTTCATTATTGACAACTTAAACACTCATCGCTGTCTTTGTCAAGGTCTGCGAGTGCTTCTTGTTTGCAGTCATCGCTGCAAAACATATCAAATTCGTCCTTTGGTTCGAATTCTTTTTTACATTTATTACATTTTTTCATTATTCTAATATTAGTTTTTTTATTGATAAAGATCCATCAATATTTTTTTCTAATTCTGCTTTTGATTTAATACATTGATATTTTATGTGTGACTTAGATGAACGTTTCGCGACACGCTTGCCTTTGAGACAATCTGACATTGTTGGCTGGATACGTGCTTCCTTAATTTCTCCGTGTACAATCATAAGTAAAGCTACAATCAATTCTGTCATACTGTTTTACCTTTGTTTTCACCTTGCTTGATAACATACTTTTGTGTACCATGCTTGCCTGTTTCTACTTCTTTTTTTAAATTTTTTGCTAGACTCGCAGCTTTGTTCTCTTTGTTTATCTGTGCAATGTGATCTAATACTTTTCTATTAATGCGCCCCGTTGCCATTTGCCCTTACCTTATCTTTTAAATCTTCTATATCACTTAATGCTTTTTCTAATTGATCTCTTAAAAATTCTATATTTACTTTGTTTGTCATATTCATCTCTTGAGTCTCTTCCATTTTCTCAACGGACTTATACAAATCTTCCAATAAAAAATGTTGTTCCTGGTCCACGGGTACTTGTTCTGATTTTTTAAGTAAATCATTTTCAAACAACTCACGTGATGTCTCTAGCGATACTAATCTTGAAGTCAGCTCCGTGTATGCGAATACACCCATAGCAACTAAAATTATTAGAGAGGCTACGGTTTTCATCGGCATCTGTACTGCAGCCGACTCTGATATGTTTAATGGTTTATTTGCCATTCTTTTTCTTTTTCTTATCCTGAAAGATTCTTTCTATAGGCGCAGCAAGTTTATCTAAAAAAATACAAAATTTTATAATATATTTATCAATCATTTTTTGGTCCTATAAATTTATCACCCATAAGTTTGATGTCAGGATTTTCTTTTTTATAATCATCTTTTAAATCATCCCAAAGACTTCCTTTAGGTTTTTTGTTTTCAGGAATGATTATACCAGAGCATTTTGATACTAGCAATTGGAAGTTAGGATTACGTGCAATTGTGGGGTTATTGTTGACTTTTCCACACATTTTCATCAGTTCTAGTTGTTGCTTTAATTGTGCATTTTCTGTTTGAACTGCTCTAAATTCTTTTGTGCAAGCTGAACCTAGATAGTGTCTCCAAGTTAATCTTAATGACCTATCATCAGAAGGACTAGTATAATTATTATCGGGATTAAAATGCCTATAACTGTTTTCTGAATCTCTTTGTTCGACTGATAAGCTAATATCACCAGTACTACAAGTATTAGTACCGTCATTGAGATACTCATTTCTAGGATACGCAGGTTCTATAAAAGATAACAGAACAAATAAAATAATTAGTATGCCTGTGAAGTAGTAATTCATCCTGAGAACCTCCATACATTACCTATTTAAATCCTTGATATCGTAATCGTGTTCTCTTACTTGATCTGCAAGTTGTCTATATAAATTTTCTGCCATCTGCCATGTCGCTTCAGCAGAAGATAGTCTTGTATTCTGGTCTGTAATATTTTTTTGTGCTTGTTTAAGATCTTTTGTTAGATTTACAATTTCTTGTTGATTTGAATTGATAGTGTCTGTGAGATTAACAATATACCTAACGCCAGTAAACGTTCCAACCAATACGGATGCAACTACCGGTACCATTACTATATTTTTCTTTAACAGATCTGCTAAATTCATATGGCATAAAGTCCTTTATTAAAAGATTATAGCTCCTAACACAAATGCAACAGAAGCAATTATAATTTCTGTTCTATAATGTAATTGCCAAACCATAAATTTATCTTTGTATTTATTTATCATCGTCTTCCTCCAAGTTTCTCAGCTGATAGTCATAACTCCCTTCTTCGTGTTCGTCTGTAATCCATTTAGCTGAATTTTCTACGGAATATATCTTACTGCTTACTAATCTATTAATCAAGTTCTTGTTTGGATCAACACCCATAGATGCATCAAACATTTTAAGCCTATTATTGGGCTGTATTGCAAAGTTTCCGTCTTCTAATTCAAGTACATGACCACACTTATGCTGGTCAGGTTTCTCTGCATAACCAAAATTTAACTCGTTAAAGTCTCCTGCACACCAGTCAATTGTAAATAGATACTTACCTTTACGTTTTACTTTACGTCTAGATGTATATTGCATGGTAGCACCAGCTAGTTCGTAAAAAGTTGTGACACTTACATTATAACTAAAACTGTCCCACATAACTAATTCATCAAGTGGTAATTCTTTTACTCCAGGTTTAGTACAGAAAGCTGAGATAGGTGCCCTCCACCATAGACCGCCATCCTCCATTAAGAAATGAAACATAGGTACTCTGTTTGGTATAGAACTAAAACCAAACACTCCTACTTCAAAATATTTATCGTGAGAATCTTTTTGATCTCTTAAATAGTTACCTCTGACATAACATTCTATGACAGGTATATTTGCATTTAGATAAGCCATTAGTCATTTATCTCCCCCCAATTGTCTCCTGATTCATAGTCAACTTTATTTGGGACTTCCAGAGTAACAGCATGTTCCATAATTTCAATAACCTTTTTAGCCTGTGCGTCATTCTCTATTGATAGGTCTAACTCATCATGTATTTGTATATGTGGTACAATTCCTTCTTTATATAACTCTAACATAGATTTTTTTGTCATGTCAGCTGCACTACCTTGAATTAATTTGTTTAAAGCTTTGTATGTATAAGCTCTCTTGATCCCCGGTCCATGTTCCTGGAGTGCATCTTCATGATTCATTGCTTTGTGCATACCAAAACTATTAGGTTCCCATAAATGAAACCTGCAAAGTCTTCCAAGTAGAGTTCTAATCTGACCACGATCTTGTGCTCTGTTAGATGCTTTGTCCATTAACTGTTTAACGAAAGGTACCTTTGCGTGATAAGTATTAAATAATTCTGCAGCTTTGTCTTTACTAACACCTAGTTCTGCTTGTAATTTATTTTTACCCATACCATAAAATAATCCTAAGTTAATTGTTTTTGCTTGTGTTCTAGGTATCTCTGCCATATCTGCTACAGTCTGGTGAAAGTCTGCGCTAGGGTCGTTCTGATAAGAATCAACTACGTCATAAACAGATGGTAGTTTATATAATGCCGCGTAGTGTACAACGAGACGTGGTTCCTGCTGTGAGTAGTCAAAGACTCCCCACTTACAACCTTCTTCAGGTATAAACAGTGATCTAATTTTAGGTCCTAGGTCCTTGTTACGTGCTGGAATTTGCTGCAGGTTAGGGTTCTGATAAGAGAATCTTCCTGTAACTGTGCCACCACCTGCATTACGCAACTGATTTATTTCTGCATGTATTCTACCTTTGTGTTCATAACGTAGAATAGAATCTATAAAAGTTGTGTGTGCTTTGTTAATCTCTCTTGCTTTTGCAATCATATTAACAACAGGATGTTTGTGTTCTTGTAAAAAGTTTTTAGTAAAACTAGGTGCTTGTGTTTTTTCTGTTCTATCAAACTCTATCTTTAAGTTTTCAAAAACTTCTGCTATACTACTTGCGGCCCAAATCTGTGGCCGTACATTAGTTTCTTTTTCAATAGCATTAAGTAAATCATTCTCTTCATTAATTAATGTTTTCTTAAGATTGTGTGCTCTTTCTACATCGACTCTGACACCTTTGAATCTCATGTCAACTAGACAAGGAAATAAATCTGTTTCTAGTTCCATAATAGATTGTAAGTCTTGTGCAATAAGTTCTTTTTTCATTTCTTGCCACAAACCAAATGTTGCTTCTGCATCTCTTTCTGCATATGTTCCAACATTTAGTGATGGTAATTTATACATTTCTGATTTAGGATCGATGCCCCATTCCGCTGCTGCTTCTGCAAGTGCTGCTTCGTTTTTACCAAAACCTAAATACTTCCACGACAAACTATTAAGATCATATCTAAATCTATTTTCATCAGTTACAGCTGCAGCTATCATTGTGTCAACAATTCTACCATTTATTTTAAAACCCATGGCTCTAATCCAACACACGTCGTACATTGCATTGTGAAATATTTTTGTAGAAGTTGTATCTAAAATATCTTTAAACCATTCTAATACTTTTTTACGGTCCATGTTACCACCGCCTTCGTGCGCAATAGGAAAGTATCCTTTGTAATGTGCAGTCGCTACAGCTATTCCTATAACTTCTCCATTACCTATAATTGCTCCAGATCCTTTTTTAATTAAGTCCGGGTCCCTTGTCTCTAGGTCAATTGCAATTTCATCAACCTGTCTAAGGTCTGGAAATTCTGTAGGTATAACCCATTCTGTTTGTGCGCTAAATGTAGGTATCTTCATCTGGTTTCCTTTTGATATACATGGTTGATTCTTATTTTTTTATTTATTTTTTCTTTGTTGCTAAATGCATACAAAGCAGCGTCATAGTTGTGTGGAAATATTTCCCAATCAACTAACCTTGGATATATTTCTAGATTAAATTTATGTTTATCTATTTTAATTGTTTTTCTAATTACACTTCTTTTCATAATGCCAGATAACAAAAAATCAGTAGGCAGGTAAACAGCCCCATATAAAATGGTATATGATTATTTGGTTCCATAGTCCCTTTGTTTAATCATTTCTAAATAATGTATTGCTTTATCGATGTCTTCTACTCCGCCTTTCTGTGAGTGCCTGCATATGTACTTTATAGCGTTTCCTTCCGCAAAAAGCAATTTATTCTTGTTAATAAACTCTGCCGGCTGTATCTCCATGTACATGTAATGTGTCCCCGAAACTTGTTTTAAGTATGGGTTCTCTTTCTTAGATGTCATAACTTCTATCCTCTCTTATTGGTGTCATTATATATAAATTTTGTTTTGTACGTGTTACTCCTACGTACCAAACTCTGTGTTCTTCATCATGTTTGTCTTCACTCTTATCTACAGCTTCTCTTATTTTTTTTGTATTATCTAAAATAAGTAAAACATTTGTTGCTTCACCACCTTTAGCTGCATGTATAGTTGATAATTTTACTCTTGCTGTTTTTGATAACTCTTCTCCACCACGCAACATTTCTCTAATGTATAAACATTCTTCTGGGTCTTGTGTAAATACTTCGTACCAGTCGTGCTCTTTTACATGACCGTATTCTGTTAAATCATACATTCTTTCTTCTGTAGGAAATGGATCTGGATTTTGTCCTGTCTGTTCTAGAACATCTTTTAGTTCAGATAGAGATAATGTATCTCCTTGTTGCCATCTTGTGTAATGTTTTACTGCTGTATACAATCTTGTCTTATAACTTTTTCTACCTTTTAATTCAAAGTAAATAGCCATTTCTTCTAACACAGCTTTTAATTTAACTAACTTATCATTTGTTCTGGATAGTATTAACCAATCACCTTGATGCAATGGAACATCTTCTATCGATGTTATATGATTTACAGAGCCTCCTTCAGGACGTGAAGCCCACTGTTTTTTAATTCTTCTGTTGTCAGGTATACGATTTAATATTTGATCTGCTATCTGTTGTACTTCGTAAGGCACCCTGTAAGATTGTGGCAGAATAATGTTCTTTGCAGGCTCGTCTTGAAATCGTTGTACGTCTGCACCAGCCCAACCATAAATAGCTTGATCGTCATCACCCGCTAGGATAACATGTTTAGAGTTTTTCTTAAGTATATCGTACATTTTCCACTGTATTGGTGACAAATCTTGTGCTTCATCTACAAATACTACGTCATATTTTGGACACAATTCTGACACATTAAATTTTTCGATCATGTCAGTAAAATCTACAAGACCATATGAATATTTATAGTTATCTACTTCATCTTTTAAAATTTGTAATTGGTGTTTATCAATATCCTCTGAATACATATCGGTGTTGTATTCTTCTTGAATAGTTACGTTCTTGATCCTTGCTGCATTTATAATATTAAAGTATTCACTATCAGAGTCTACAAATCCTGTCTTCTCTTCTCCGTTAGAATAAACTGTAACTTCTATGCCAAGTTTACGACCTATGTCTTGGTAGTGCTCGTCTTGCATCACATTACTTTTTTTCATACCCAACTGTGTAAAAGCCAGTGAGTGTAGTGTTCTAAAATGTTTTAAATCTTTTTTCTGTAGTCTAGGGTATGCATCCAACATTCTATCTACTGCTTCTTCTGCAGCTTTCTTTGTAAATGCAAAGTAACCAATCTTATCGATAGGTGTACCAAGTTTAACAAATGTCTTTACATACTTAATAAGTTTAGTTGTTTTACCTGTACCTGGAGGACCTAATATTTTTCTAACAGCCATTACATTATCTCCGTGTTGTGTAATAATTTATTATGATTAATTTTAATATCCTCAAATTGTTCTATGCTTATACAAACCACATTCTTTGTAGGTGTATTATATTTACCTTTTTCTGTTGTTGGATATCTTTTCTGTTCTAAAAATTGTATGTCACAATGTTTGTAATTAGTTTTCATCATAACACCTGTCTTGTCTTCACCGTGTTTCCAGTTCTTGGATTTTAGTTTGTCGTAAAATTTATCAAACTTAAAGTATGCATAACCATCTTCTATTAACACTGTGCCAGATTTAAATGATGCATCATTCATAGCTTTAGGTCCATTTATTTTTGCATGTAGTACATCATGTAATTTTTCTTTTGGTGACGTACCAACTGGTGGATTAATTATTTTTTGTGTTTGAAACAAAGCTTCTAATACTGTTTGATCTTCCGGTGCTTTTATAATTGGTGGTGGAAACCCTGCAGCTTTTGCTATTGAGTTTCTACGTTTACGTTGATCGGTTACGTGTTCGATTGTTTTACAATGCACTGTTGCCTTACCAATACCATCTGGTTTAGTTACATCAAATTCATATTCCGGATCTGGTTCTATATCTATCTTTCTTAAGTTTGTTAATACAGGATACTGTCCTTTTGATCCTGCTAGTATACCAAACTTCTTTTTAACACAGATACCTTTCTTACAAAAATCACTGATAGGACTCTGGTTACAAGTGTAACCTTTTTCTGATCGATTCCATGACCTTGTCTTTTGTTTTAATTTGTTGTCGTCCCACGCATTAGCGTGTTCTCTTGCAAAATATTTAACAGGTGCGTTCTTAACTTTCTGCTCCCAAGTATCAGGGTACTTCATCTTCACAAACACATGGAAGTTATACATAAATCTATCTTTACCATCAAAAGTAGGTTGATCCGATATTTTAGATATCAAAGCAAGACAAGGTGGTCCCTCTAAAAAATCTTCGTCCACACCTTCCATAGATTGTCTTTCCATTTCTTCTGTAATGGTTTTTAATTCGTCTACATTGGTTGTGTTTGCATCTACAACTTTTATGAATTGTTCTAGTGTAAAAAATGTACCGTCAATATTAACAGCTTTTCTTTGTCCGCCATAGTATGGCAGGTTTATAAACTGTCCCGGTTTCATGATCCCTGTTTCCGGATCCTTGGTTAGTTGTGTTTGCTTAGGAAATATTTCACAGTCTGGTTTAAGATTAAATATAGGTAATAGGTTACTTAAGAATGATACAATAACCGTTGATTGTACAAACTCATTCATAAATAAATATAAGTGTAGTCCACCACTTTTAGATTCTACTGGTACTAACGGTAGTTTATATTGTTGAATAGTTTCTAAATAAAATTGTTTGTCAAAATTTTCATATTGTTTTGGGTCCACATCTATTACACCAAATACAGCGGTACCTTTTTCATTAGTAGGCTGTATCCCAACAGATATGTTTCCTTCTAAATGTTCTTGATAAATAGTGTCAGTAAATTCTTCGTAGTTCCAACGATAAACCGGTTTCTTTTTACCGCTTTCTGGGTCTACAACAGCGTTAGTCCAATCTGCAATTCCGTATGCATGTCTATAGCCATTAAATATTTTTATATATTCTTGCATAATTATCCTGTCTACGTAGGCCACTTAGTCTCCCTTGTGGCCCACGCTGTGCACATACCCCGAGGGGATTATATAATGCTTTTACTTTCTGCTGGTTTTTCTTCACCATGCTTTGCTTTCACTGCACCTTTAGAGATGCTTTCAGAGAAAGATTTAGCTTGTTGATAAAGACCTGCGTCAGTAATAGGACCAACTTTACTTACTTCCCAACCAAACCAAGTGCCTTTGTCATTAGACATTTGAGTAGTCTTTAGTTTGTAAATGTGGCTAAAAGATGCCGGTGTATATAAACCGTTCTTACCTTTTAGTTTTATGCCGGACATCATTGAATTCCATTTTCTACTAATTTTTAATTGAGTAGATTTCATAGAGATCAACGCAGTCGATGGACTGTCTCCAGTTATAATTACAAAATGTGATGCAGTTTTTTCGATGTAATTACCGTTTGGTAATCTATCTTTATAGTTTGCATCTGGTTTTGTTTTGGACATGATATCAGATGAAGAATCATAGATTGCAACTGGTGCACCTGGTCCTTCTCCTCTATCCTTCCATTCAATGTATTCAAGTTTATAGAATGCAGGAATGACATCTAAGCCTTTCACTCCATCATACAACTCGCCAGAAACAGAATTGAAAATCATTCCTGGTTCTGCACCCTCAACATACTTACCGTCACGTTTATTAACTTCCGGTGAAAGTTGTCCTAGGATTTTAAGAAAAGGTAAGGCAAGATCTTCTTGACCTATTGCGCCTAAACCTTTTGCTGCATCTTCTTCAAACATATTAGCTGGAAGAGGAGCAGACTTTTTTTCTGTTACTTCATTCATGGTTATTTATTCCTTGTTATTTTTGTTCTGTTGCTCGTGAACAGGTTAAATAAGTCAGAAGGCATATCGAGTCCAGCCTCAACACGCTCTCTGACTAGTGCTTTAAGTGTCATTGGTTCAACCTTTAATTTCTGGATAGGTTCATACCCTTGACCTTGCGCAAGGACAGCATATTGCTGTGCCTTGTTATCTTCGGAACGTCCAAAAGCAACGGTTACCTCATTTTTGATAAGGTCACCCAGTCCGTTCTCACGAAGCCATTTATATGCTTCTTCCTTTTTATCTGCAGGTATAGAAGCACCATAGACAGGTTTAACTTCTACTGAAGTCCCGTCTGATAATTTTAATGTAGAGATATTCATTTCTTGCATCATAGTAGGTATTACCTCTGCTGATACTAGTTCTACTTTTCTTTTTATCTCTTTATATTCTTGTTCTTTAACTAAAAGTTCCTCTTCTAGTTCTTGTAGTTTTACTACTTGATCAGATAATTTTTTGGCATCATTAGCACCATCCAACTCTTCTCGTTTTTCTTGTTCAAAGTCAATCGACATTGATTTCTCCTTTCTCGTATAAGTTTA
>Ga0208767_1003920_pt1 | contig 10621 bp, 20 predicted proteins | sample VirMetDEL_Mar_21_FD_184514 | JGI IMG/M metagenome (GOLD analysis project Ga0208767, IMG submission 184514) | Aqueous microbial communities from the Delaware River and Bay under freshwater to marine salinity gradient to study organic matter... | ecosystem: Environmental > Aquatic > Marine >... | reverse complement strand
AGCCATAATTTATTCAAGTCAATAATTGCAAATATACCCTATAACAACCTTATTATTTATCAAGTGTAAAACATGACTTGAATACGGTTTTGGATCTAAATTATTCTTAATTATTTTTAAATTTTGCGACCACCAAGTGTCACAATCAGTGTTTATCTGCTTACGAAGTACAGTATAACCACCATCTTGAGTAACAAAAATGATTCCAATTGATTTATAATTTTGTGATTTTGGTAATGACGGAGTTTGGGATAATAGTAGTACCACCAATAGTTTCAATAAAACCTTCATCACCCTCCTTACCATCTTTTAGTCCATAATCACAGAAAATTCTTGTTATACCGTTTTTACGTGAAACTAGCCAACCTCTTGAAACCATTCTACCAAGTCCTGATTTCATTAACGAATCAAATGATTGCCAACCTGTCTCTCCGACAATATCTAACCAATGTACTTCTACAAATGGATATCTTTCGATCTTTTCCTTATGAATTTTAGTATTTAAATCTAATGTTTTTCTACGATGTAATCTTCTACTTACTTGTTTTGACATATACACTCCCTACCATTGTTGTCAAAGTGCTATTGTGCACTTCATTAAAAACTCGCATGAACATATTCCAATTATTCGTCTTTAGCAACTTCTTCTGGCGTAATGTCAATGATGTTTTTGGCTTCACCAATTTTTGATTCAAGCTCATCTAACCGTTTCTCCAATTGTTCTCTTGATAATCCTTCTAAACCTAAATGCGTAACTTCTTTACGGTCTACAAAAAATCCTGCCATTTTACCTTTTGCAACTTCGGCATTAATAGCAGCTGTAAACTGACCTTTGTTCTCTGCACCATCTCGTAAACGGTCATAAACTTTATATGATCTTAATTTATCTTTTTCATAAATAGCTAATTCTTGTGCCATTCTTTTTTCCATGTATCTACAAACATGCGGATTGACATCTGGATTAGTTAATCTACTTGCTGTCTCAGTTGGGCCGTATTTGCTCTTACTCGTATAACCTGCTTCTTTAGCAGCATCAACTTTTGAAATCTTCCCATAGTTTGCAACATAAATATCAACGAATCGCTTCTGTTTTGGAGTCAATTCAGTGATAGTTCTTAAAGCTTTCGATTTTTGTGGCATGGCTATATCCTATACCCTCTCCTTAGAAAAATAAATACATGTCAATAAAATTCTATTTTTTAGCCGTAAGAAAATGGTATTTTTCCTAGAATGCTGGGAATTTCCTAGTAGTTTCCTAGTTAATTTTAAGCTAAAAGTGTTGGTATTATTGGTTTTTCCTAGTTTCCTAGAAAAAAGTGCTGTAATGAAAAAAAAATAATTATTTTTTTTTCTAAGGAAGGGGTATAGGGACTGGGAAAGTGGGAAAGTAATTTTTTGACTTGCAATTTTTGTCATTTACGGATATCTATTAATAGTTAATAGTTGTTTTTTTTCATATTAGCTCTTTTCAAACATAAACGGAGGTACCATGACTTAGCTGACAAGGGGGGATACCCCCCATTGGCCCGTGAGCCGTGTTCCGTGATCCTTTAACGCTTGACATAAAACCATTAATCGCTATATACCGTTCTCGAATATATATTCAATCCCTTAAGTTTATGTTTAGGAGTCCTGGGGATGGGAGACTGGAACCAGGACTTAAACAATCACACTTACCAAGATACTCGTAAACAAAGCAGTCGTTGCACTCGTCACGCATCTTCGTAAATGTTCTAAATGTTTTCGGTGGTATTTTTTAGATTCAGGTTCCTTACAATTACGATACTTATGATACTGCACATAATATCTTCTCCAAGCAACCTGCTTTTCAGTAAATTTTATATCCTTTTTTTCGATAGCTTGTATGTATTTTGATTTAACATGTTCTGGACTAAATCCTGCCCAATAACAAACTTTTTGAAAATCATCATCATCATTAATAATCCAATTGTGCGCATCAAACTTATAAACAGAGCTCTTTCGATCGTTTTGATTGTTGCATGAATCTTCTAAAGCATTACATAAAACTCCACGCCAAAGTTTTTCTTCAGCCATAATTTCTTGAGTAGATAACATAGTGGCAGCGAAGCTAGTGCCCATAAGTTTTAACAAGGTAGGAGAGTAAGTCACGGAAATATACTACCCGATCAGGGTCACTCCTTCGTTTTTTATAATGGTAATTATAGTCATCATGGACATTTTCTATTAGATTATGAATATCCTGTCCAGACCACCCCTCGACTTTCGGTATATCTAAAAAATCTTTAAAGATACTCATATCTACAGTGTAATCAGTTGCCATCAGCTTTTCCACCCTTCACTACACTTAATTTAATAATTTTTGCTTTTTTCTCTACGCGTCTTTGTTTAATATTTTTCCAAATCATCTGAATGTCTTGCATAAAATTTGGATCAAAGGTATCTCGATAATCAAATTTTTGGCCCATATACAATCGGAACATCACTCCTGTCACGAGTGCATATTCCTTCATGTTTAATTGTTTAGCTAAAATATGTAACGACTTATGTAAATCGCTAATGTCTTGTGTATTTTTTGCCACGAATCAATTCCTTTATTGCGGTTATTAAACCTATTAAAAAGCCCGTACTAGGGCCGTGATCCGTGTTTATTGGTTCTAAGTATCCATTACCATCGCAATGCTGACATAACTTTAAAGGCTCACTGACCTGGAGTTCTTCTGCTGTTGCAAAATATCCATTGCCCTTACAAGTCATACAGATCTCGTATGATTCAACTTTATCGAATGACGATACTTCTTTGATTCCGAATGTCAAATCTTTTTTTGTCATAGTCCTCCCTCCCTTCTCATCTTATCTAATAGTTCATGATTGTCTTTTAACTTATGGTCAAACGGTTTTGTTCTAGGATTTTTACCTTTTGGCCATCTACACTTTATGGTCAACTTTTGTTCTTTATGAAGTTCACCAGATAAAATAATTATATCATGCCCATTTTCATGAGGATGGATATAATGCCTTATATAAGTTGGTATGGTGATTTCACCTTCTCCCTTTTTCATTTAGTTATCCTTCCCTTCTTTACCTAAACATTCTTCACACATATCTATGCGATCTGATAAAATGTCTTGTCGTTCAGATAAGTTATCTAATCGTTTACTTATAATGGTCAAAAGTTTATCATGACGATCAATCATTACATTCATCCCCTTCAAAAGATTAGTAATCTCTGTCATCATGGCAACTGAAACAGTCACTTTACTTTTTTGATCGGCCATTGAGTAATGTTTTAAGATATTTATCTTTAGGTTGTTTAGTTTTCTTAGCACGTATATCGACATACTCATGTAACATTTTCGATATCATAGCTGCAGGGGATCTAAATTTAGCATCACATAATGCTTTCAATATATCGTAATCAGGTTTTCTGACTGCAACGCTTTTAAATTTATTTATATCCATGTTTCTTACACTCCTCTTTCATCTGTTGTTTGGTTGTTATTTTTGGGTTTGCTAACACAATATAAAATCTTTCAAAGTATGGATTGTTATCACTGAAGTCCCAACCCATTTTTTTACTCAATCTTTTGTGAGCAGCATATTGTTTATCTTTCCAGTCTAAATTTTTAAAACTCATATAAATATAGGTCCTAAAATTAAACCAAGGATAATCAAAAACAATTTTGGAAATGATATTAAAGTTATAAAAATAATTAATATCCACTCAAAGTCTAGTTTCATTGCTTGTCCTTTTGTTTATGTTTGATTTCATCATTCACAAGTATCGTACAGATCTCTTGATTGAACGGTTTGTAAATGTTCCCGAAGTCATCTGCTAAAAATATATTTTTAACATTACCTTCATGCTTAGCTTTCTCATTCGAGTTCATCATGTTCTTACCATAATAATCAGTAGCTTCGACATGAGATAGTTGTCTATCTAACTTTTGAATAAGTTCTCTAAACATTACGCTTTTACTTTCTAGTTTCATAGTCCCATTTAAATAGGACATGCTAAGTATATTGTCAAGGATAAAAACCTGTCATAATGAATTAATGAAAGAATATTTTTTAGCAGGATTAATTTGTTTATTAAATCCTATTTCGGATCGTCCTTACTGTATGCAATTTAAAGAAGATCCAATTGTTTATTATTCTTTAGAACAATGTAAAGCAGTAGCTACCACAAAAGTCAATGAAATAGCGGCTAATTTCACATCTCAAGGCTTTCAAATACTTGAATTAAAAATTGTGTGCCTGGTTGACAAGGTTTCTAAAAACACTTGATTTTACACTAAATAGTTGATAAGATAATCACATGAAGCAATATCGTTGCCAAGCGCGTGTAGCTGGTTTGAAATTTGATTGTACCGTAAACGCTACATCGGACAGTGAGGCACTCGATAACTTCGCTAACAAGCTCAACAGTAAAGACTATACTGTGCAGGTTGAATCAACATATCGGCCAGATAGAATTTACGTAACGTATGAGGAGGTCGAAGATGTTACAAAAGTTAATATCGGAGAAACTTCAGTTGGAGTCACAGTGGGCCAACAAAGCGTTGGAACAAGGTAGAGTTACAACAGATATGAAGTGGATCGACATAAAAATAAAAGAGCTCAAAACGAAGATCAATGAGCAAAGTGTTTTAGACGCACAAAAAGGTCTATTTGATATAGCTAGCTAATTAAAAGTTAGTTAAATTTTGATTTTTTTCAAAATCGTTCAATCGGTAGAGGCCTTTATGCCCTTTTCTAAACAGTAACACTCACCACAGAAATAAATTTTATTTTCAACTACGACTGCAATTTTTTCACATTTCGAACATTTGTGCTGAACAGGTGTGGGACTTTCTCGGTATACTTTAACATTTTTCCTTTCCATAGCTCCTCCATAATGTTATCTACGTTTGGATGCATTTCCCAAAGTTTAACATTTAACCTTGAAAAGAAATTAACCTCTGCATCAGATTGTGCTTTATAGAAAAAACTTGCGTCACCTAATTTTTTTAAAATTTTAAATCTATGATTCCCATTTCGTAATTGCATCTTTTGGTCTAACACCATAGGACATAACAAACCATTTTTTTCAATATCAGCTTTAACAGTTTGTTTAAATTCTACATGAGTACCATGAACAATTTTTACATCATCAAACTTAACAAGTTCTAATCTATCTTTGAATATACGATACCAAGGCCAAATAACTTCTCCTGTACCTGCAATAAAATTTTTATGTAGCTTGTCCAAAGTCATCTCCTAATGCAATGTCAACTTTGCTAGGGACTTTAAACTCCATACAAGTTTCCATCGTCTCTTTAATCTTATTTATGTCATTTTCATTTTTTATATCAAAACATAATTCATCATGAATTTGTAATTTAGGCATAAACCCTGCCTCATAACAACTAATAATAGCTTGTTTAGTTTGATCTGCTGCGGATCCTTGAATTAATCTATTTAGTGCTTTATAGGTAAATGCTCTTTTAATGTTAGCCCTACCATATTTTGATACTGCATTTTCAAAAGACTCAGCTTGATGAATACCAAAATCTTTTGTTTCCCACATATCAAATCTACATTTTCTACCTTTTTTAGTTCTTATGACACCTTCATCACTTGCTTTTTTCATGCATCTATCCGATAACAGTTTTACAAATGGAACCTTACGATTATACTTTGCTATTAATGTTTCTGCCTCTTCTTTTGATAATCCCAGGCTTATTGCTAATTTGTTTTTACCCATACCGTACATCAACCCAAGTCCAATTGTTTTTGCTTGTGATCGTTCTATTCCTGCTAGATCTGCTACTGTTTGATGGAAATCTGTTTCTGAATTAGAATAAGCTTCTACTAGTTCGGTAGACCCTTCATATCCTTCACCGATACTTGCTGCGTAATGAACGACCATTCTTGGTTCTTGTTGTGAATAGTCGAATGAACCCCATCTGCAACCTTCTTCGGGTAAGAATAGTCCTCTGATTCGTTTTGCATAATCTTTATTACGTGCGGGTAACTGTTGAAGATTAGGATTAGCCATAGACAAACGGCCAGAGACGGTCCCACCACTATCGCTACGTAATTGATTAATTTCTGCATGAATACGTCCCTTATACTCATATTTAAGTATCCCATGCAAGAAGGTATTGTGAAATTTATTAACTTCTCTAGCTTGTACAATTAATTTACAGATCTTGTGTTTTGAGTTTGACAACCAGTTAGCCGTGAAGCTTGGTTCGCCAGTCTCAGTTCTAGGAAAATCTATTTTTAATCGCTCAAATATATGGCCTATACCTCGAGCTTTCCATACATCTACATCTTCCCCTGCAATATCTTTAATGTCCTTTAAAATACCCTTTTCCTCGGCCATAAACGCCTTTTTAAGGCCATTCGCCTTCTCAACGTCCACTCGTATACCCTTTTCTCTCATTTCGATTAAAACAGGCAATAATCGTGATTCCATATCCCAGACAGTCTCCAGGCTTTGTTGCTGTATTTCTACCTTAAATCGTTGCCATAATAGGTACGTGAGCCGTGCATCTTGTTCCGCGTAAAAACCAACATGCTCAGCAGGTAACTTCCACATCTCAGCTTTAGGATCTATACCATGATCTTTAGCTGCTTCATTTAAATCTTGTTCACTTTTTAACTCCCCTAGGTAATCTTTTGACAGGTTGTTTAGACTATATGACCACCTGTTTTCATCTATAATACCCGCAGCAATCATCGTATCAACGATTTGACCATTAATTTTTATACCCATTCTTCTTAACCAACCTACGTCATATTGGGCATTGTGAAATATTTTAGTTGCAGGTAATGCACATACGTCTCTCATGTATTTAATTACCTGTTTTTCAATCATGTTACCTCCACCAAAATGTTTAAAAGGAAAGTAACCTTGCCAACCTTCTACCGCTACAGCAAATCCAATGACATATCCATTACCTGTTGCCCAACCTGCACCAAGCTTTTCATTAATTCCTTCATCACGTGTTTCTAAGTCAATGGCTATTTCTTTATAACCAGATAAGTCTTTGTATTCTGATGGACATGCCCAAATATGTTTTTTAAAATTAAATGTAAACTGTAAAGACATTATGCTTGTTTCCTATTGTAATAATCAACCATTGCACGTGACCCCTCATACTTTGTTAATCTTCTTTTCATCATTTGATTCTGTAAATAAAGTTTTTCATTTTTCTTTTTTAATTTATCTATGATTGTTCGAAATCTTAAATGCCAATTTTTTGCAAGATCTCTGTCACCAATCATTTCTTTTTCATGTCTTTAAGTTTTTTAATTTCTAATTCACAATAATGTTTAATTTTCTCAAGATCTTCGATACCGTTTTTATTTAAATATCTGCAAACGTACTTAACTACATTGCCTTGAAAAAATGATAGATTGTTTTTTGATATAAATTCATAGGGTTGTATGGTAAACGATTTATAGTGAGATCCTCCAATTTGTTTATCTTGTGGAAATGCATCTTCAAATATTCCTTTATTCGTCATTTGTTCCTCTCATAAATTTTAAATAATCTTCGCCAATAGGGTAATGATACTTATAGTCAGTTGAAAGCACATGTAAAGTATCTTTTGCACGTGTTCCACCTGTATACCAAACCTTTTTTTCATTAGATTTTTCTTGTTTGTTTTTATGTCTAAAACTAGATGGCCAGTTAGCTTTCGAATACAATACAACATGATTTGCTTCATCACCTTTAACTGAATGTATAGTATCTATAATAACTCTTGGTGCTTCATCTAATGCTTTAGTTCCATATCTTTTTAATAACCTTAAAAAATAGATAACTTGTCTTGGTGCGAAGTTTCTTTTTAATATCCACCACCATTGTTTATGCTGCATCTCATCAGCCATATCAAGTCCACACCATTCTCTTAAATCATTAAAGTTATATTCTTGATAGTCAGGTACACCTTTCCAAAACTTTGGTGTTCTAAAATCAGAATCTTTAAGTTCTCGAATAAACCTAAACATAACTTCAGCATCTTTTTTATTAATCTTTTTACCATTACTAATAGCTGTCCAGGACTTGATCGCTTGCCATTGTTTAGTATCAAATGATTTATTACCTTCATTATCTGAGAAATAAATACCTGCATCTTTAGCTAATAGTTTCAATTCATTTACAGTTCTATGAACCCGACCTAGTAAAAACCAAGTGCCCTCTAAATTAAATGGAATCTCTTTAAAATTTAAATATCTTTTAACAGCACTCTTTTTATCTGCAGGATTAAACATCTTATCAATACTATCTAATATTCCTTGACGCATGATCTGTGTAAAATCATGTATTGCTTTACCGTATCGTCTTGTTTTCTTTAATACAACTTTGCGACCTGGAAAGTAATGCGTAAAGTATTTTGAATCTGCACCATTCCACTGATAGATAGCCTGGTCATCATCACCTGCTAAATAAACTCTTTTAACATTATCAACCATTTTATAAATGACAGACCATTGTAATGGAGTAAAATCTTGAGCTTCATCTAATATTAATACTTCTAATTCTGGAAACTCTACTGTATCAATTGCTTTCTCAATCATATCGGTAAAGTCTATAAATGAAACTTCACCACCAGCTTTTTTATAATGTTCGTATGTATCAATCTTTCTTAAAAATACATCTAAGGAATCTAATCTGTGACTTTCTTGTTTATAAACGAGTGTTGGGTCGAGCATCATGTTTCGTGCTTTATCATAAATACCTAATGACCAATCTTTATATGTAAAGTTATCTTCAGATAATCTTGAGTCAGATCTTTTTACAAATTTATTTTGTAATGCATAATCAATCATACAATGTTTAGTATCAAAAATTTCTTCTTCAAAATATCTTCTGCAATATGAATGCAAAGTTCTGAAACGACTAAACTGTTTATCACTAATATGTGGAAACGCTTCTAGAGCTCTTTTGACTGCAGTATTTACTGCTTTGTTTGTAAAAGATATAAATGCAATCTTCTCTGGATCTACACCTTTTCTAATATATTTTTTAACTACCTTTTCTATAAGTGTCCAAGTTTTACCTGTGCCTGGAGGACCAAATATTTTAATAGTCTTATTGTAAAGACTCTTATGCTTTTGGAGCTCTGAATTTTGTATGGTATTCGTCATCCATTTCACTCACTACTTTTGATGTATTTGTTGTTTGCTTAATTGCTTGGTGACTTACAAACTCTGGCATAGCTACATACCAAACATTCTTTTCACCTTCATGGTAATCATGTTTATCACATCTTAATAATCGTAAAGCTTCTGCTACAGATGAGAAAGCTTTATGTGACGAACGCTTTAAATAACGATCTAATGTAGATCTTTTAAAGTAAATCATATTTGTTTTACTGTCTAATACTGTATATCCATCTTTAAGTTTATCAAAATCATCTTGTTCAATTGTAGATTCAAAGAAATCTTTTAACGTCTGATACTGCTCCTCTTCTAATGTATCTTCATATTTTAATTGTGTATTCTCTGTTGCAGTCTCAACGATATACTTCATTAGTAATTCAAATGGATCTGGTCCCTTTTTAGGTCTTGGTAAGGTTAACCAAAATATTCTATGCTTAGCTAAACAAGTTCTCCATGACTTTTGGTCTTTAAAATCTTCTGGTCTAAATGCAATGTGTGCACCCCTAAAATCACATTCCCAAACTATGCCTTTTGTATCTTGAGTATAAATAATATTTTCAAATTCATTTTTAATATCAGGCGCCTGGACACCGATACCTAACTTTCTTAACTTACAAGTTTCTTTATCACAAATAGATGCAACAAAACCATGTTTAGGTGGACAGAAGTATTCGTAACCTTTTGTATGTACCGATTGAGCAACCATATCACTTTCAGATCTTTTTAAAGGTCCTTTAGGATGGTTTGCATAAATAGATTTTTGTCTTTCCCAAGCAATATCTTTTAATTGTTTTACACTTAAACTGCCTTCTGCTTTTTTCATTTCAGTTACACAAATGTTAAATAACATATTATTTCTTTCACCTGTCCAACCTTCTTGTATTACTTTTTGAACACACGGAGGATATTCCCTCCAATCAGTTTCAGCATTGTATTCAGTAACTTTAGATTTTAAAAATTCTTTCGGATCTATTGTTTTCTTTTTTGCTAATTCTATAAAACCACCTAACATTAAAGGTGTATTATTATCATCAAATGCATATTCAATTGCAGCATCTGCTTTGTGGTAAGGCATACCTACTGCTTTGTTTAATGGAAATACTTCTTTAGATAAAAAGTATTCTTTGTTAATCTCTTCTAACTTCTTTTTAATTTCAATTTTATCTGCCCATTCTGAGAAAAAAATAAATAAATGTAATCCACCAGATTTAGATTTAACAGGGACAAGTGGTAAATCAAAATCTCTAATGATGTCGACATACTTTTTTTGTGAGTATGCTTTATAGTTTGCAGGGTCAATATCAATACAAGACCACTTCAACTTGTCACCATTTTCTGGTCGGATCCCTATTAAAATTTTACCTTCAATATGATCTTGCCATAACTGTTCGGTTACAGGTTCGTGATGCGTGAGGTAGTCTGCTTTTTTCTTACCCCGTTCATCAGTCTCCCCCGTCAGAGAGACTGTGATGAACTGGGAAGA
>Ga0208767_1003918_pt1 | contig 10627 bp, 17 predicted proteins | sample VirMetDEL_Mar_21_FD_184514 | JGI IMG/M metagenome (GOLD analysis project Ga0208767, IMG submission 184514) | Aqueous microbial communities from the Delaware River and Bay under freshwater to marine salinity gradient to study organic matter... | ecosystem: Environmental > Aquatic > Marine >... | reverse complement strand
TTAGAGTGTGGGACGCTTGGGGTAAGAACTCAAAGACCGGGGAAACAGAACCTACAAAGTTTTATTATTTTAAAGCTAATCTTTATTCACGTGACCAGACAATGCGTGATAGTGACTTTGACAAGCTGCTAAAAAAGGTGTCAACGATTAAACCAAAAGCAATAAAAAAAGCTACAAAGAATACAAGCTGTATGGTTGTATGTTTAAGTGATTGGCAAATAGGTAAATATAACACAGAACTTGCCGTAGAAAACTATCTTAATGGCATTAACAAGATTAAAAAACACGTAACTGATCTAAGAAAAAAACACACCATAGACAAATTAGTGTTAGTAGGAATGGGCGATTTATTAGAAAATGCTTGTGACCAGTTTGCACCTAATGGATTATGGGAACAAGTGTATGACGGTAGGCAACAAATGATGATTGCAAGGCGTATGTTAACTAAAACAATAGAGATACTTGCACCAACGTTTTCAGAAATCTTATGTGTACCAGTTGCAGGTAATCACGGCGAAAAAAGAACAAACGGTAGAATTAGGACATCTTACGGCGACAACTTAGATTATGAATTATTTGATAATGTTGCTGAAATATTTGAGAAAGCACCGGCATTTAAACACGTTAAGTTTCATATACCAGAAAACGATTTAGTGGTAAGCATAGAAGTATTGCCAAATATTGTTTTATCAGCAACACACGGACATTTAGCACGTGCCGGGGGAACAGCTTCACATAAAATTTTAAATTGGTTTACTAAAATGGCTTCACAACAAACAAATGCAAGTTTATTTGATACAACAGTTATGCTTACAGGGCATTACCACCACTTTTTTAGTTTTGAAAGCGATACAAGGTTGTTTATTGGCACAACTGCACAGGATCATTCTGGTCAACAGTATTTTGCACAAACTGGTGGTGGATCAGCACCAAGTGGCACAACAACGTTTCTAATGCACAACACAGAGGGTAGGAAGTGGTCAGACATTAATATACTTTAAGGGGAGTATATAAATGAATATAATAACTAGAAAAGAATGGGGTGCTAAAAACCCTAAATCAAGTTTTTCTAAATTAGGCGAACTTAAAGGTTTAGTTGTACATTGGTCAGCATATCCTACTGCGTTAAGTAAAGCAGAGGAACTTGCACAAGTAAGACAAATACAAGATTTACACCAAAACGACAGAGGTTGGAACGATATTGCATATAATTTTTGTGTTGGCGATAGTGGTACATTATATGAAGCTAGAGGATTTGATAACAGAAGTGCAGCACAAGGTGGCAATACACGTGATGAAATTAATTATAACAACAGGCATTACGTAGCTGTTTGTTGGTTAGGTGGTTCAAAGCCAGACGATCAACCAAGCAAAGAAGCTGTAATGGCAGTAAAAGAATTATGGCGTAAAGTCGGTGGCGATATAAGACCACATAGTTCTTTTAAACAAACAAATTGTCCCGGCGATATGTGGCGTAAGTGGATTGATAATAGATTAACATTTGTACCAGAAGAAGCTAAAGCAGCTGAAACAGTTAAAGAAGCTACACGTTTTAGTTTAATTAAAAAAGGGGATCGTGGTCAAAGCGTAGAGGAAATACAGATTATGTTAAATTTTGTAAATAAAAAACCTATACCTATTGACGGCGACTTTGGTAACAAAACACTAGCAGCTGTTGTAATCTTTCAGAAAGCACACAAATTAACACCAGACGGCATAGTGGGACAACTTACGTATGCAAAACTTATAGAAGCAAACAGAACAACTAATAAAAGAAAGGAATACAAAATTGACTAAAGTAACAAAAGATTGGAAAGCATATTGGAAGTTTATGTTTTCTAAGGCATTTAGGACTGGTCTGCAATCAGCAATATCTTTATATTTAGCTAACAGCACAGGCATAATAGACGCTGATATTATACAATTACTTGGTGTTGCATTTGTATCAAGTTTTATTACCGTGATCCAACACGCATTAGAACAATATAAACCAACACAGACGTACTAACACGCAGCACCTAGAAAAGAAAAAGACCGGGAGTAAAATCCCGGTCTTTTCTATATACGTACGTCCAAACAAAAGTGGAGTGTTTACTTGAACGTTACAATAGTAACATAATTTTTTTTATAAATGCCACACAAACAAATAAATCTGTTTATTATGTCCATAAGCAAATAAAGGAGTGTAAAAATGTTAGCTGAACCATTTGACTATTATTTAATGTTCGTGGGATTTGTCAGCATAATCACAATCGGTGCAATATTAGGCGAAGTTGCTGTATGGATAGCAAAAATGCTTGGTTTTGAACCAGTAGATCAATATGATGTTGATTTTGAACAAAGAATGATAGACGGCGAAGTGTTAGATAAAGACAATATGTTTAATCGTGTTAAGTAATATATTATTTTATTTAAAAAACTTGTTGTTAAATTATTATCAAACACCAAAACAAATTAGACATTTTAATTGTTTTCTATGTTTTGACCATTATGTATATCCATTTACAAGTAAAGATTATTTAGTATGCAACGATTGTTTTAGGACATTAAGATAATGTGTAAAAACTGTAAGGAAGAAAAACTAATAGATCGTAATGACACTTGTTACGATTGCAACCGAGGGGACATATAGTTTTTAAATAGTTAGCAACACATCAAAAAGTATTAGTAATATATTTTTTTTGTACACGGTGTGTTGTTAAGTGTTTAAGGAAAGAGGTAGAAAATGAACACCAACGAAAGCATAATGAAGCAAGTAGCACTAAAGGGTGCAATCAAATTAACAAAAGATAAATTTGATATAGATCAAGACATAAATCAACAGTTAGAGGTTATTAAAAACATTTCTAACAATTTATTTAGTTATTTAAAAGAGGGACAAAGTGTTGCAGTACCAACAGTACAAGCACCATTTGACCAAGAACCACCAAGTGAACCAGTATTTGAAACTGAACTTAAATCATTTACACCAAAATGTCCAGAGTGTAAATCAGAAGTAGAAGATAATCGTGAAAAGATTAAATCAGATCCTAAGTTTGCTAAAATCCCGGTATTCAGTTGCACAAACAAAAAAGGTTGTGATACAGGTAAAGGTTATTCGTGGGCAACTTGGAACGAGGACGAATTTAACAACGCAGAAATAGACGCTAGTAAAGACTTACCGTTTTAATGGATAAGAAAGAATTTCTATATTGGTGTCAATGGCTTAAAGTACGTTGGCCAAATGCAAAACTAGACGACTTTACTGTTAAATCATTATTTGAGGACTTTAAAATTTATGATGATGATGTATTTGGTAAAGTATTGTTAGGTTATTTTGATAGTGGTAATGACTTTTTAGATTGGTCAAAGCTAAAAAAACTATGTAGAGAAGCACAAGTAGAACAGTTTGCTTCAATAGTACAACAAAAGAAGTTGGCAGCAAAAGTAGAAGATGAACGCATTGATCCACCAAGTAGTTTAGAAACCTATTTAGAGATGAATGGTTATAAATCATTTGCAGAGGCAGTATTTTACAAGACACAACATTTGTATAAATACAATAAGATTAAGCAATGGCAAAAAGATTTATTTAAACCATTTGTCAATATGACGTACGAAAGTGCTACTGATAAAGGTTGGCGTTTCGGTATAGGTGTAGTAGATGATTAGTAAAAGTTTGAAAAATTCATTAGCTAATCCAAATGATAATATTTATACACCTAAAAAGTTAGCAAAAGATTGTATAGACAGTTTTATTTTTAAAAAAAATGATACAATTTTAGACGCATTTTATGGAAATGGTGTTTTTTATAATAACTATCCAAATAATATTAAAAAAGATTTTACAGAAATCAAAAAACCTTATGAAAAAGATTTTTTTAAATATAAAAAAAATGTAGATTGGATTATAACTAACCCACCATTTAGTATGATTACACCAATTTTTGAACATACTGTAAATATAGTTAACAAAGGTTTTGGTTATATTTTACCGGGGTATGGGTTATCAAATAAAAGATTACAAATTTTAAAAGATAATAATTTTGGAATAACAGGAATTTCATATTTTTATGTTACTGATTGGTTTGGCTTCCCAGTAATTTTTATTAAATGTGAAAAAAATAAAGATAATTTATTTTTGTTTGAACCTAAAAATTATAAAATATTTGATGAAATATCTAATAGTATTAAGGAAACTAAATAATGAGTGATGAACCAGAGTTTGTAGGTGCAGAACTAGAATTTACTTTTACTATTGTGCCACATTGGTTATTAGAAGTTTTAAAACCCATAGAATTGACTACCTACGTTGCACTAGGTCAATACGCAGACAACAAAACGAAAGAGTGTTGGCCAAGTGTGACGAAGTTAGCTAAGGATATACAACGATCTAGGTACAGTACAATTAAAGCATTACAGGGCTTAGAAGATAAAGGCGTTGTTGAGATCAAGGAACGTTATAAAGATAAAGGCGAACAAACCAGTAACTTGTATATTTTAAAGCTAGTACCGGTGTCAAGAAAACTAGACAGGGGGGGTAAAGAAAACGATACAGGTAGGGGTATAGAAAACTTGACACAAACTATACTCAATAGAACTATATCCATAGAACTATATTCTAGGGAAGTACAAGAACTTTACGTTAATGCAATGCAACAAGTATGTGCATTAGATAAACCAACTAAGTCACAATGGGGACGGATCTACAAAGCTGCAAAAGAAATGCACGAAGCAGGTTATGAACCGGGCGACATACCAGTAATTGCAGAAAATCTAGTTAAAACATACGGTGCAGGTGCTTTAACGCCACAAGGCATTGTTAATAACGTGCAGTTGCTAAAAGGTGCAAGGACTGCAACGGCAAAACAAGTAGAAAATACGCTAGATCAAAAGAAAATGGAAGATTGGGCTAATGATAACTAAATGTATCGTTACATTAGCTGTAATACTTAATAACTTTAGTCCTAGTGTTACGCAAGAACTAAAAGATTACGCAAACTTAGACGCTTGTGAAAACTATGTACCAGAAGTTTGTATGCAGTATGCACAGCTGTTAGTGGAACATTTTGACGTAGAAAACATTGAAACAGCTATAAAAGTTATGTGGTGCGAAAGCCGGGGTAACACGAACGCTTATAGGTATGAAGATAGTGATAGTGGATTATTTCAAATAATACCTAGATCGTATGGGTGGGTTAAACAAAACTACGACGTACCACATTGGGATTACCCTATGTACGGATCATACGCACAATTTATACCAGAACATAACATAAAAGTTGCGTCAATATTGGTAGAAGATATACATAGCCGTAATCCTTACTGGAAAGTATTTAGTAGTAGTCAATGGTGTTGGGAAGATACAGATAAGTGGATAGAAAAATGGAAAGGCGAACAATGAAAATAGGCAGCTTATTTAGTGGTATAGGTGGTTTAGACCTCGGTATAGAAAAAGGTTTATCTAAATATGGTGCTGAAACTGTTTGGCAAGTAGAAATGGATAAACATTGTGTAAATGTACTAAAAAAACATTGGCCAGACGCACAACAAATAGAAAATGATATAAATGATGTTGATTTTACTAAATTAGAACCAATAGATATGTTAATAGGTGGCTTCCCTTGTCAAACTTTTAGTGTGGCAGGAAGCAGGAAAGGAATGAATAAAGAAGATGACAGAGGAATATTATGGTATCAATTTGAACGAGCCATTAGCGAAACTAGACCAAAATGGGTTGTTGCAGAAAATGTCCGAGGATTACTCACAGCAAAAGATGACCAAGGACGAAAAGGTGGTGCATTCGCAAGAGTTGTTTCTTACTTGGCCAGCAGGGGGTATCGTGTTGAATGGCAAATTGTATCAGCAGGATCGGTTAATGCCCCGCACCTTAGGGAACGTGTCTTTATCGTCGCAAAAAAAGAAAACGTGGAGTACACCGGCAGCAAGTCAGACTGGTACAAAGATAAACAAACAAATGCCGTCAGCAAAAGCCGGGAAACACGGATCAACGATTTCACAGGACGTAGGGGAAATAAACAGGGAAGTAATTGGCAAGAGATTGAACAGCAAATGGGTAGCATTAGTTATGGGATTTGCCCCGGATTGGCAGGAAATTTAGGACTACCTAATTATTGGCAATATTTTGCAGATTTAGTTAATTGGCGTACACCTACAACTATGGATAGTAAAAATGATGTACACAAACACGCAGCAAAACTATTAGAAGGTAAAACAAAACGTAAGAGTGGTGAAAATGTACAAATATCTTTAGCAGATCAAGTAGCTATGGACGAATTAAAAGCTAATCCAAAATTGTATGAAATATATAAAAAACAAGTAATGACAACTAGAACAAAATTACCAAATCAAAAAGATTTTGTTGATTATTTAAGAAGTCAAACAACAATTAAAGAATTATCTGATAAAACAGATATTAAAAAATCAACTATTGAACATTGGTTTAGATATGACAAAACAGGTTTTAGTTATCCAAGCATTGAAGATTGGAACAAAATAAAAATATATTTAAAAAAAATTAAATATGATAAAGAAATGAATTATGTAGAAAATGTAGATTGGGAAAAACCTATGTGGCCAACACCTACTGCAACACAAATAGAAAGAAGTAATTTAGTAATTAGTGAAAAAAATCCAAATAGATTTGTACATAAAGACGGTAAAACATATCCAATGAATTTAACAGAAAAAGTAAAATCTGTTGAAAAAACTATGTGGAATACAATAATATCTACACAAGGTCATAGGGGCGATAGCCCAAGTGATTGGAACAGAGCCACACATATAGCTAGTGTACAAATACATTACAAAGAATACGAACCTTGGGAAACAGTACCACGTGCAGTAGAAAATTACCCACTTAGTAAACAAAAATTAAAAGCATTAGGGAATGCAGTAGTACCAGCTTGTGCAGAATTTGTTGCTTTATGTATAGCTAGATCAATAGAAAAAAACACTATTGTATTTGATAAGGGTATGTTAGATGACACAAGAACAGATAATTAAACGTTTAAATGACCTAGATTTGTTCGGTACAGTAGAACCGTCAATATTTAGATACGAACATTTTGACTGCTTTAACGATAACTACCTTATAGAAATAAAATCAAGGCAGCGTGAATACAATCCGTGGCTTATAGAGAAATACAAGTACGACAAGAATATAAGAGAAGCAACAAATCAAAAGAAATTGTTTGTGTACGTTACAGAATTTAGGCGTAAGTTAATTATATGGAATATTAGCGATCTAACAGTAAATGGTTATAACTTTAACTGGGAAGTAAAGCGACAACCACAAACAACAGAGTTTAATTTTACAGAGCCAATACCAAAACGTGTTGGCTATTTATTAGAACAATTTGGCAAAATAGTCAAATAAAAAAATTATTATAAACCGGAAATTTACAAAAAGTTCAGACAGAATGTAAATATAGGGCAAAGAAGTATAAGCCATATAAGGAGTAAACAATGTTTTACGACTTTTCTAACTGTAAATGTTGCAAAAAGTATTTTTGTTATGTTTGCAACATACCAATACTACAACCTAAAAAATATCACATTACTATAAGTGGGCATAGAAAACCCACTTGTAAAAAACACATTAATCAAATTAACGCACTTTTTGTGCGTTAGTTTGTTTGACCTTAAACAATATATCAAAAATAATGGGATAAATACCTTAGTACTATAATGTTGTATATAGAATTGAGGTATGTGTATGTCAAATAAGGGCTACGACAATATATTAGAACTGTTAACCCACGTTATGGGGTTTAAAGACTGGTTACAAGACAAAGAACCAGTAGAACCCAACAAACGACCAGACGGACATTATGGGGGTATGAACTTTAGCATACCGTGGACTAACGGCGATAAGACAAGGATATGTATTCGGTATAATTTTATCGGATCATACGACGTACAAATAAACAACTTCGTTGACTTACAACAATCAGTCATACAATTAGAGAATGATTTAAGTCGTGAACAAATGATAAACCTATTTGCAAACCTTTATGAGGAAGTGCGATATCAGTCAAATGCAATACTTAAAGAATTAGATTTTAATTTAACTAAAGAAACAAAAGACATTCTTAATAAAATAAATAACCCATACAATTAACTTTATCAACTAACCTTATTGTATGGAATGGGCTAACAGGGCTAGTTGCACTAGCTTACCAACGGATTTATTCTTCCCCGGTACAAGTGAACGTACCGATAAACAGTATTGGGAAACACATTTAATATGCCGTGAGTGTCCAGTTAACGTAGAATGTTTACAGAACGCATTAACTATGGACTACGAATACGGTGTATTTGCCGTACCAGAGCGTGTAAGACGTAGATTTAAAGCTAAACCACCACGTGATCTAGACAAAACATTAAAAGAAACATATACAACAATAGATATCATTTCAGCAGAATTTAATGGTAAAGGTATGTTAGTGCGTAAACGTTGCCTTAGATGTAACAGAACAACTAAAGGTTATCCTAATGACAATGAGAACTGGGGAAGTAAATCACACATTTGCGTAAGTTGTCACATACAGATACAAAACAACAAACAAGCAGACAAGTTACTAGATCGTGAGAAGCCAAGCAAGTCTATGCCAGAGTTTGATAGCTACGGACAATTAGTTACAAAGCGTTGTACAAAGTGTTGGGAACGTAAGATAGCTAATGAATTTAGTAGGCGACCACAAGGCATAGGGGGTAAGACAAGTTGGTGTAAAGCGTGTACAAGAAAGAATTTAGAAATATGGCAAGAAAAACAAAAAAAACAGGTATAGTTAGACTATACAAATAAGGAGTGTTATGACAGAATATATAATAACAATAATAACAAACGATCTAAATAGACCTAGTGATGAATGGAAAGAGTTCCCTAAAGACGTAATCAATACAAATGATGTTGATGATGTTCGTTTTTACCAAAACACAGATAATTTTAACGGTTTAAAAATTGTTAAGTTAACTGTTGAACAAAGATATGGTAATACAGATACTTACATAGAAACAGTAAACGAATTTAGAGGAGTGTAATGAACCAAAAAGATAATGGTAATTGGTACGAAAATCCCGGTGGCATAGTACAAAGCAATGAGTGGTACACACCACCAGAAATATTTAAAAAATTAAATACAAGATACGACCTTGATGTTGCAGCACCAAAAGGTGGCGTACCGTGGATACCGGCAACAAATCATTATCACGAAGAAATTAACGGATTAAAACAAGACTGGAAAGGTTTTGTGTGGTGTAATCCACCTTATGGTAAAGACACTGGTTTATGGCTTAAAAAGTTTGTAGAACACGGTAACGGTATTGCATTAGTGTTTGCAAGAACAGATACACGTTGGTTTCACGATTACGCAACACAAGCTGATATATTATGCTTTATAAAATCACGTATAGCATTTTATAAAGGTAGCATACAAGTTAAACAAGGTAGTACAGGTAGTTTACTTATAGGTTGTGGCACTAAGGCAATAGAAGTTATTAAACAAGCAGAACTAGGATTAAACGTAGAGTTATGAAAGTATTAGAACTATTTGCAGGTAGTTGCAGCTTTAGTAATGTAGCTAAAGAATTTAAATACGATACATTTACAACAGACTATAAAGATTTTGACGGCATTGACTACGTAACAGATATATTTGCATTTGATTTAAATAAACTACCGTGGCAACCAGACATTATCTGGGCAAGTCCACCTTGTACTTACTTTAGCGTTGCAAGTATTGGTAAGCATTGGAACGCAGATCATACACCAAAAAGTAAAGAAGCAATTACTGGTATGGCAATAGTAAACAAAACAAAAGAAATAATTACTGCATTACAACCAAAACACTTTGTAATAGAAAATCCTAGAGGTAAGTTACGTAAATTAAATCTATTAAATGACTACACATTAGATACTGTAACTTATTGTCAATATGGGGACACTAGAATGAAACCAACAGATTTATGGCATAATTTAAGTTGGACACCTAGACCAATGTGTAAGAACGGTATGCCGTGCCACGTTGCAGCACCTAGGGGTTCAGTAACCGGGACACAAGGATTAAAAGGTAATTATGAAAGAAGTAAAGTACCTTATGAACTATGCAAAGAGATATTGGAAAACATAAATGTATATTAAAGATGAAGTAATACTAGATGATTTAGATGATGAGTTAACTAATGAACAAGTACAAAAGACCTTGTCTAACGTGTCGTAGGTTATTCACGCCAAGTAAAGCTAATACAAGTTACTGCGAACCACATAAACCTAAACAAGTATATAAAAAGAATTACAAAAAGGGACGCAGAGCATACGACGATACAGAGTACAGACGCAATAGAAAGCTAATCAGATTACAACAAAGATACTGCGTATGGTGTGGATCAGCAGGAACTAGCAACAATAAGCTACAAGTTGACCATATAATACCAATAAGTAAGGGTGGTTCACACGATTTAAGTAATTTGCGTATATTGTGCCAGATGTGTCATAAAACACGGCAGGGGGTGGCACATAGGTAAAAACACTATAAAACGCCTATATACGCTAAAACCCTATAAAATAGGCATATTACACAGTATTAAGGGGGGGTAGTTTTTTTGTCAGCTAAGTACCCACCAC
>Ga0208767_1003912_pt1 | contig 10635 bp, 19 predicted proteins | sample VirMetDEL_Mar_21_FD_184514 | JGI IMG/M metagenome (GOLD analysis project Ga0208767, IMG submission 184514) | Aqueous microbial communities from the Delaware River and Bay under freshwater to marine salinity gradient to study organic matter... | ecosystem: Environmental > Aquatic > Marine >... | reverse complement strand
TCTTTACTAAGCCACGAAAGGCACCATAAATGGAGAACTGCAAAGCATGCGGCAACCCGCTGGAAGACTGGGAAGAATTATCGACAACTTGCGAGGGGTGCGAACAGATGGCGCAAACAAAACAACTGCCAGGCGACCTGTGGACAATTGGCACGGCACTGGCTGATGCAGTCGGCATTGCACGTACAACGCTGATCAGCGCGGCAGACCGGGCAGCATTTCCGATTGTGGTTCTGGGCTGCGGCAGTCGAGCGGCATTGCGTGCAGACGTGGCCGCGTGGGTAGCTGGTGCGCGAGGGGGTGAGTGATGTTTCAATATCCGACAGAAAACACAACAGCACCGGTGTGCCCGTATTGCCAAGCGTCACATCCAGAACCGGAAGACCTTGATGAGTCGGAAGCGCATTGCATTGAGTGCGACGACTGCGGCAAGCTTTACGGGGCGTATCGCGACTATCAGGGTTGGACAACGCGATGCGGCGGCAACCACAAGTGGCACGCATTAAACGGCGTGCGGGTTTGCAGCCGGTGCGGGGCTGATGGGTGAGTATTCGGCAATTTGACGAAAAAAGGAAAACGCAGTGTTGACCCATCGGCATTTTGACGATACCATGAACACACGCGAGGCATAACGCTGACGCAAACAAACTTTGAGCCATGAAAGGCAACACGATGAACACTGAACTGCTGAACGCTATCCAGAACATGCTGATCAATTTCGCGAACGAAAACGCGATTTCACTAGCCGACGAATTTGGCACACGCGAAAAATTTGCTCAGTTCGTCTTCTCGTTCACCATCAAGAGCTTGGTTGATATTTGCGGACTCGACACAAAAACGGCTTACGATTTCGTGATGGGTGACGGGGCATTTGCCAAACTGGCCGGCGAATGCTGGCAGCAACTCAACTCAGTTGCAGCCTGAGCAGGCAACACAAGCCCGCTCCGGCGGGCGTTTCTTTCCGGGTGTGACTTTTCAAAGGGTGAAGACAATGAACGACGAGCAACGAATCGCACAGGCGGCCATGACAATCGCAGGCTGCATTTTTGAGCATTGCCTCCAGTCAACACTGGCCGGCAAGCTGCAGCACTGCTGCGAATGGCGGAATCAGGGCACTGACGACGATCTGACACAGGCAGACCGTGACGGGTTACTGTTGCTATTAAACGCTGCAGAAGGTCTCAGCAGCAATCTGTGCAACAGCGCGAATGGGGCAGTGATCCGAACAGCAACAGTTGAAGAAGTCTGCGAATCGGTCCTTGCTGGTCCAGAGGGCCACATCATCGTTGGCGGCGTACAGTGTTACGTTGAGCTTTGATTGACAGCCACACACAAGCCCGCTTCGGCGGGCGTTTCTTTCGATTTGTGGGTGGGGGGCGATAACATGACTGAAGAGCAATTCACGGCGTTTCTGGTCCTGCTGGCGGCGGTGTCGTTGCCGAGCGTCTCGCTGCTGTTTTTGGGGGCGTGGGAGTTGTGGAGTTATTCAAAGCGGGCTGAGCCATGATCGCAGCACTGGGAACAATCATCGGGGTCACGGTGGCCTTGATTCTGTGGTGTTTATTTTTGGATGAGGATTGAACAATGGCATCAGTTGCCAACGTAGTTGAGGGGCTAGAAATTTTGGCAAGGACAGCGAGCGTGCCGAAAGGATTGGCCGAGAATGGCGAAACCGACACGCGAACAGCAGAGCTTGTCGGGGCAGGGTATGATGTTATCTGGGGGCCGGAAGCAGACCCCAGCGACGCAGACAAGCAACGGCTAGAGGAGCTTGGCTGGGTTTTTCTAAATCAGCCGAATTGCTGGTCGCTTTTTGTTTAGCCCGGGGCCGCTGTGGCCCTGCTTCTTTGGTGGTTATTTTTGGATGAGGATTGAACAATGACAATGAGAAGATGGTGGAACGTATTGGCAGTGCTGGCAGTGATGGCGGGCGGGGCGGATGCAGAAATCCTGATGATGAGTCACGATTTCACTGAGTTTCAGCACCCGTTTTGGGCAACTGAGGCTGATGGTAAAGGCGATTTAATTCAATGGGATCTGACTGACAAATGCGGCGGCGGGTCAGTGTGGCTGAACGCGGACGGGTTTTTCAATAACCATCTTGACCGGCAGTACACGGCTCACGGATACCGCTACGGCATTAAGCGAATTCCCGGTGCACCGGTGGACGATATTAGCGACTTCGTGACAAACGACTGGATTCAGCATCACCGCGACGGGGCGCTTGAGTTTGGCGGCAACGATTCGCGGGGCATGGTGGAATTTTACGCGGAGCAGGACATTTCCCTGCAGCCGGGTTTCCTGACAGTGACCCTGAGCAACGATAGAGAATACGCGGTCTGGCGGTTTAACGGCAGGGTCGTTTACACGCACGAGTCGGGAGAAAATAACCTGCAGACGTTCCGCATTGATATCCCGGACGGCTTAGAACAAATGCGGTTTGAATTTTCCGGCAGCGGCACAGCAGACGGAGTTATTGAGCATATCGAGTATTACCCGGACTCAACAACAGTGCCCGAGCCAAGTCTAGGCGATTTAATTGACCTGATTGGCAACGGCGTGGGCGGCCTGATCGGCTGGTGACGGAAGCAAGCCGGGGCGGCGGCGTAGCTTGCCCCGGCCGGTGTCGTGCGTGTGAGTTTTCATGAGGTGATCACGAGTGCGCACGGCACCATGCGAAAACGGGCGGGCGTTCCGTCCGGGTGCTGCGGGTGGGCTGCTTTACGGCAGGCAGCACCGAACGAGTCGGCGGCGTGGGCCGTTTACCGGGTTCGATTCCCGGCCGATTCATTTGCTTGAGCCATAAGGGGGGCAACACTCGTTGTGTTGCCTGCGGCGTCGTCTGCCATCACAGGCGGCGCAGCGAATCATTAAGGAAAGCGCAATGCAACTGCAACTACCGTGGCCGCCAACGGTCAACAGCTACTACGGCGGCGGCATGCACGGGCGGCGGTACGTGACGCACAAAGGCAAAGCGTACTGTGAGGCAGTCGTTGACATCTGCGAGCAACGCAACGTGCAACAGATCGCGCACGGCGTTGCGGTGATTGCGCACATGCACCCGCCAGACAGGCGGACGCGGGATTGTGACAACTATTGGAAAGCTTTACTTGACGCGATGACAGCGGGCCGCGTGTGGGATGATGATAGCCGCGTTAGGTTACAGATTGGTGAAATGCTCGACCCTGTGCGGGGCGGGCTGGTGGTGGTGACGGTGATTGATTACGACGGCGACGCGGCGCAGGGATTGCGGGCGATGCTGGCAGGGATAGCGGAGAGCGAGGCAGAGTCATGGGAAGTTTAGTATTGATGAGGCGGCCAGGTGAGGCGGTCATAATCAGGGACGCAGACGGCAAGCCGTTTGGCGCGATTGCTGTTTCCAGCGTCAAAGGCAAGAAGGTGCGCATCGCATTCGATATTCGACGCGGCTGCGAGATCGTCCGGGCTGAAATGGCACCGGGCGTGGATGTAGATCACGTTGGCTGGAATCAGGGCGAATAGTTTCTTCTTTTTTTGGAGGGTGTGGCAAATGGTGAACTGGCAAATTGATAAGGCGGCAGCGACTGAGCTTGACGGCATGGGCGTTGCGTGGGAAGTGAAACACATTGATCACGCGCAAATCAATGTTGGTGAGAGTCGGCAAAATGGCGCAAGGCGTCACCGTTTAGACGAGTCGGCGGTTGCGGATTACCGCGAAAGCATGCAGCGCGGCGACACGTTCCCCATGATTGTGGTTTGCAAAATTAGCGGCAACGCGGGCTATGTGATCGCGGGCGGTAACCATCGACATGCGGCATTCATCGAGTTATCAAAGAACCCGCTTCCCGCGATGTGCTGCAATGTCTCTGCGGTGCAATTTGCGATTCTCTCACGGCGGCTAAACCGGACCAACGGCAAGCGCGAAACGCGAGCGGACAGAATTAAGCAGGCGGCGGAGCTGGTGGCGGTATACGGGCTTACGCAGCGGGCTGCAGCGGATGCAATGGACGTACCTTCTAGAGCGTTGAGCAAAGACATTCAAGCAACCAAAGTGCGGCAAGAAATTGCGGCCGTTACTGGAAATGATTGCAGTAAGGTGAGCAATACAACAGTGCTGGCGATGTCTCCATGCAAAGGCGACCACCACGTGTTAAGGCAGCTTGCGGCGCTGGCAAATGCTGGGGTTAGCTCCGAGGAAATGGCGAGCGTTGTCCGCGACGCTAGGGCGCTGACAACAGAGGCGGCAAAGGTTGCATTTGTAGAGAGTCGCATCAGTGAGAGGAAACGCGCCACGGTTGGAGGGCGTGACGTGTCGTTGCATATTGCATCGGGGTTCCGGCGTATCACAACACAACTGGAAAACATCATTGCGCGGGGTGAGTCATGCAGAATGCAGATGGAAGAGCCGGAGTTGGCAGCGATTGCACAGCGGCTGCAGGCAGCGGCGGACACAGTTCAGGCAATGGGGACTGGTCACAAATGATTCTGCAACGCCTTAACGCAGCCGGGCCAATGCCGCTAAACAGTGCGGCAGCGTCAATCATGCCGCTGGTGCCGTTTGCTTATGTCGCAAGGCAAGGCAAAGGCAGCGCGTTGATTGCGGCTAAGATCAAACTGCGGTCATTGCAGGCTGGCGGGTGGGTACAGATTGCGGCTGGCGTGGTCACTGTGCAGCGCACAGAGAGACAGAGCAGCCGACTGCGGCGGTGTGTTGATGAACTGAACAGAACCGGGCGGTGCGATACATCGGCTATCTGGAGCAACAAGCGATCAGCGCAAACCGTAATTGCGCGAATGAAGCTACTGGGGTGGGTTGCGCCTGATGATGTTTGGCCGGTGGTGTCGTTTGTCGGCAGGCAGCCAGCAAGCGCCGACGAATTCAACGCGCACAAACAGGCAGCAAGGGTGAGCGAATGAAACGACAATATGCAACCGGGCCGGGCTTGCGCCCCAACGTGTTTGGGATCTGGCGGGACGAGCCGGGGCACAGCATGTATGAGGATGATGAGCCGGAACCGGCAACACACTGGACAACAGAACGCAGCGAGCGAGACCGGCAGATGAGCGAATTTGTCCGGTGGCGGATTGCACGCGGGGAGCGAATCGCGGCAGAATCAGAGCAACGACGGCAGCGGATTCAAGCGGCACGCAGTGCGGCGGCTGTCATGGGTGCGGATGTATTTCGGGCTTTTATTACGGGGTGCAACAATGGCAAAGGGTAAGAACGGGCTGATCACAGTGGACCAGGCGAAAGCGGCGGGCGCTGCATTGGGTGAGTGCTGTACACAACTGGCAGCGGTGTCTGATATTGAGGCGGCACAGGGTGCGGTCGTCGGTAGCATGTATCGGCTACAAGCAATGGCGCGAATTGCGGAAGTGCTGAACACTCCGGCCGTTGAGGCAATGATAATGTTTGCCGCTGAAGCTGGTGCCATTGAGGTTGCGGGCAACGTGCGTGGCGATCAGGTGCTGAGCGTGAGTAAGCAGGCGGTGACACGCGGCTATCTGTTGGCAGATGCGGCCGGGCCACAATTCGCCATCATCAGCGGCAAGGGCGGGGCGGCGTTTCTTGTCAAGGAAGCCGGGCATCGGCACAAGCTGCGGCAGGCTGGTGCGACGCAGATCAAAGCAACCGCGGCGGCATTGCGGATGGAGCCACGGGCAAACGCGGTGGGTAAGTTTGATATGGTCCTGGCGGGCGTCGCGTCGTGCGTGTTGCGAGGCGAGACCATCACTGTTGAGCGGTCGGAGCAAATGCCAATGCGTTTGCCCTGTTACGAATCAGACGGGCCAGACGGCGTCGAAGCAAAAGCGCGGCGGCGACTGATCCGGGATTTGTGGTTGACCATCAGCGGCGAAGAGCCAACGGGTGAAATGATGGAACCGGAAGAGTCGGATTCGTTCAACGAGCGGCCGATTACAATGCTGGATGAGCCAGCGCAGGGACCGACGGCGGCGGGGCTGTACGAAGCGACAAAGAATGAAGTGCGAGACATTGCCAACGCAATGAAAGACAAGTCAGAGCGGCAGGCTGTCGTTGACCTCGTGCAAGGACTGGAGAAGTTTGAAACGTCGCAGGATTTGGCGGAGCACGAAGCCGAATTGCTGGCGGCCGCTGATCCATTCTCGCAACGGCTGCAGCAGTTGCTGACGGAGATGATCCAGTATCGGCGGCAAATTCTCGGCGGGGAATGACGACAGCAACAGGCACACAACCGCAACACACGGACAGCGTGTAAACGTCGGAAGATCCGGCGTGGTCGGCTGATCCCCGACGCAGCAATGAGGCTGCCGGTTGTTTTTTCTGAAAGGGTGTAGCGCTCTGCATCACGGGGCACGGAGAAAGGATTATGGCGAAAAAGAACGACGCTAATGCGATTGCTATGCCGTTGTGTTCGGTCTGCCGCGTCCAGCTAACAAAGAATGACAAGCTAGCGGAACAGCAAGTTTTTAAGGGTGGGCGATTGCAGTACATCGAGCTGCATCACCAAAAATGCAGCACCGATTGCATGTACTGCAGACACTACGAAGAGTCGGTGGCATCACCAGAGGATGGCTGGTGTCACCATTGCAATGACTCAACGTCTGCAGTTGGGACCTGCGATTGGCATGAACATGCCTGCAGAGATTAAGCACACGAACCAAAGAAGACAAAGGCAAATAGCATGATGGATCTGACAAAAATGCCGCTGGTGACACTGGCGGAAATGGCAAACGAAGCAGCAGAAGCCTGCGCAACCTCGGCACGGCGCACGGTCGAGCAGGCGGCAACGTGCGGGCGTGCGTTGCTGGCAGCCAAAGATCAGTGCGAACACGGGCAGTGGATGCACTGGTTGCGGCAGAATTTTGACTATGACACGTCAACAGCCCGGCGTTACATGGACGTGGCAAAATGTGCCAGCGTGCACAATTTGGCGGACTACAGCAGCGTCGCCAGTGTCCTGCGGGTATTGGCAGACGAGCGGGCCGCAGAGCGGACAGCCGCACAGCCGGAACCGGAACCGGAACCGCAACCAGAACCAACGGCGGAGCAGTGGACACCACCGGCGGACATGCCACCAGAGGAACCACCAGCGGCACCGCAGACGATTGTTGACCATGCTGCGACACGTGAGCCGCAGGAGACACAGAGCGAGCCGCAGCGGGCCGCACAGAGGGCAGAACCGATTGAGCCGGAGATTGTCCGCGATGTTACGGTGCAGGTATTTGGCCGGGTGTTTCAGTTGCGTGTGGGCCGGTTGTACGTCCTGACGCCGGAAGGGTTTGACGAGGTGGATGAATGAAAGTAAACCCCGAGCACGTGCAGTTGCTGATCCTGGACCACGAGCGGGCACGTGAGCATCTGCGTGAGCAACTGCGGACACAAACGCCGTGGATGATTGCGGAGCTGATCACACGCGGATGGACATCGCAACGCATTGCCCGCAAGTGCGGGCGATCGCGGGAGCACATACAGGGCATACATAGGCGGGAACGGCGCGCTGGTACGGCCGTTGCGCATGCCATTGCCGAGGTATTGATTCAGGCACGGAAGGATGCAGATGACCACGAGTAGCCACGAAAGATTAAACAGCTCAACAGGGCGGCGACTGATCCCGTGATAACCTTCGGCAGTTTATTTGCAGGCATTGGCGGGTTTGATCTGGGCTTTGAGCGGGCCGGTATCGCCTGCAAGTGGCAGGTGGAAATTGACGATTTCGCCAGCAAGGTGTTGGCAAAACATTGGCCGGACGTGCATCGGGAGCGCGATATCTTGCAGTGTGGAGGACATAACCTTGAACCAGTCGATGTCATCTGCGGCGGATTCCCCTGCCAGGATATTTCCTACGCCGGACGAGGGGCAGGGCTTGACGGGGAGCGGTCTAGGCTGTTCTTTGAGGCCGTTCGCGTGGTTTGCGAATTGCAACCCCGATGCGTTGTGTTGGAAAACGTGGCAGCGTTGCTTAGTCGAGGATTGGACAGAGTTCTCGGGACGCTGGCCGAGATCGGGTATGATGCGGAATGGCATTGCATACCGGCTGCCGCCGTTGGTGCCCCGCATATCAGGGACCGGGTATTTGTCGTGGGATATTACTCGCAAGTGGATTCCAACAGCCCGCGCGCAAGCCCGCGTGAAATGTTTCGACCGGGGCAGAGATTATCACGGAAACCTGGAGGAGTGGGTCGGGAGGGATACAGCTGGCAAGCTGAACCCGATGTGGGTCGAGTGGCTGATGGGGTTCCCGCTCGGGTGGACCGATTGCGAGGACTCGGAAACGCAGTAGTGCCGCAGGTGGCGGAATTTGTCGCGCGTGAGTTTGTATTGCCAATGTTTCAGAGTGAGGGCGCAGAATGCACGTAATATACAGACACGACGGCACAGGGCGGCGGGTGTGGATGCTGCCGCTACGCACGGGTGCGGAGCTACGCACGGCATCCCACCTGGCATTGCGTGACCTAACAGTGACGGCAGATCCCGGCAGCAGGCACGTAGCACGCTGGGAGACGCAGGAGCTGGCACAGGCGGCGTTGCTGGAATACGCAGCAACAACACGGCGACCGGCCACGCAATACGGCGTACAAACGCAGGTTGAGGCGGTAGCGTATGCAAATCAGCGGCGGCGCGACTATCACCGCAAGCGGCCATATGAGATTGAGGGCGTTGACACGGGCGGCGGCTGAATTACAATGAGGACCGGCGCAGGGTAGCAGACTGTGCCGACAAAACCTAAACCCATCCGGGAAACCGGATTTTGACCCGCACGGGGTGGCTGCTACCTGCCCCGTTGCGGGTTTTTTTATGTGAGGTGCCACGATGCAATTGCGTTTTGATTCGAAAAGCGCAGACAGTTACAGGCAGTTTCTGAAAGTGCGGCGGCTGCCACAGTACACGTTCAAGGGTAGGGCGGCGGTGTTTCCGGATCGGTACGCGGCGCAGATTTGCGGGCAGCCATCAGCGTCGGTGAGGCCGGTGCAGTATGATCCAATGGCAACGCTGTTTGATTATCAGCGGGACATCTCGCGAACGGCGATTGAAAAGCAAAAATATGCGGTATTTGCAGACTGCGGACTCGGGAAGACGCTGATCCTGCTGGAGTTTGCCAGACACGCAGCGGGCGTGACTGGCGGCAAGATTCTGATTGTGGCGCCGCTGATGGTGGTGCGACAGACGATTGAAGAGGCGTTGCGATGGTACGGCCAAGGCTTCAGCATCGGGGCAGTCCGTGCTGCAGATCTTTCGTACTGGCTACAGTCGGAATCATCATTGGATTCGCAGATTGGCGTCACAAACTACGAGGCAATCCGCGAGGGGTTGCCGCAGGGTAATTTGGCCGGGCTAATTCTTGATGAGTCGTCGATGCTGAAGAGCCACTACGGTGCATGGGGCACGAGGCTGATCGAGTTAGGCCAGGGGCTTGATTGGAAGTTGTGCGCGACAGGAACACCGGCGCCGAATGACCGGATCGAGTTTGCCAATCACGCAGTGTTCCTCGATCGCGCAAAAACCGTGAACGAGTTTTTGGCCAGCTACTTCATCAACCGTGGCGAGACGCAAAACCGATGGGAACTAAAGCCGCACGCATTGCATCCATTTTATCGGTCGCTGGCAGACTGGTCGATCTTCCTCACTAATCCGGCAACCTACGGCTGGCGGGATAACGTGGGGACCATGCCGCCAATCAGGACGCACATTGATCACGTTGACTTAACGCCGGAGCAGCGATCTGCGGCACAGCAACTGACGGGCACGCTGATTACCGCACAGGTCGGCGGCATTGGCCAGCGGGGGAAGCTGTCGCAAATCGCAAAGGGCAAGGGCGGGATACCGACTAACAAGCCAGCGTTTATCAAGTCGCTGGTTGATAGCTGGCCGAATGAATCAACAATCATCTGGTGCCACTACAACGACGAGCAGGCAACAATGGAGCGAGTGTTTCCTGATGCGGTCAGCGTGTCGGGTAGCACAAAGGAGAGCGAGCGGCAGCAGGCGGTTGACGACTTCAGAAGCGGTCGCGCAAAAGTTCTCATCACAAAGCCGAAGATACTCGGGTTTGGCTTGAATCTGCAGATCTGCACGCGGCAAATCTTCAGCGGGATTAAGGACAGTTACGAGGAGTTCTATCAGGCTGTGAAGCGATCAAACCGCGTGGGCAGCACAAAGCCGCTCGACGTTCACATTCCGGTAACAGAATTGGAAGTGCCATTTGTTGAGAACGTGTTACGCAAGGCCGACAGGGTGGAGGCCGACACGAGAGAACAAGAAACCATTTTTCGGGAGATGAGCAGATGAGTAGCAGGCTTTTGCTTGATGGGGATTACAGCATTCATTACGGCGACTGCATCCCGCACATGCTGGAAGACATGCCGGAAGACAGTGTTGATTGTGCGGTGTTTTCGCCGCCGTTTCCCAGTCTGTATGCGTACACGGACAGCGAGGCGGACATCGGAAACGTCGATTCAATGAGCGGTGAGGCGTCCGTGCATTTATCGTTTCTGTTTGCCGGGCTGGTGCGGGTGTTAAAGCCAGGGCGGGTTGCGGTTGTGCACGCCTGTCAAATCCCGCGAATGAAACGCAGCGGAGGCGTCGGCCTGTGCGACTTTCGCGGTACAAATATCAGACTCGGAGAGCGTGCGGGGCTTGTGTATGAATACGATTGGAGCGTGCGGAAGAATCCG
>Ga0208767_1003910_pt1 | contig 10638 bp, 22 predicted proteins | sample VirMetDEL_Mar_21_FD_184514 | JGI IMG/M metagenome (GOLD analysis project Ga0208767, IMG submission 184514) | Aqueous microbial communities from the Delaware River and Bay under freshwater to marine salinity gradient to study organic matter... | ecosystem: Environmental > Aquatic > Marine >... | reverse complement strand
CCACTGCCAGTGATTCCATCTCCTGCTGCTGGATATGCTAAATTCTTTTCATTTGGTAAAAGCCACTGTGGTGTTTTATAATCTGCCATATTCTATTTTTAATCTCCCATTCTATTCCAGAATACTAAGCCTGTACCTAGTCCTGCTGTAAATAAATTAGCGCATTTACCTGGGTTATCATTTGTTGCGTTATAAATTGTTTGTACGTCTTCTAATTGTAAAACTTTATTCCATATTGCCACTTCGTCCATATCCCCACCAAAATAAGCATTAGCCGCAATAAATTTCCCAAAATATTGAAATTTAACTTCATATGACCAATAAGATGTATAAGTAGCATTTGAATATTGATTTTGTCCATCTACATACATATTAATTGCAGCACTTGTACCAGCACTTGCGTCGTAAGTCCAAACTAAATGATGCCAATTTCCATCGTTTATAGGTATACCGCCAGTCGCTGAGGTTTTGCCATATTGTATAGCTCCTGCCACCATCGCAATGTATGCTTCATTAGTTGTTGTTGGTGTATCTGCAATTATGAAATCTCTTCCGTGATTGAAGTCATCATTACTTGATAAAGATTGCCTTTCATTAACTCCAAAATTACCTGAAACTTTAACCCACATAGATAACGACGCGATAGTGTAAGCAGAGGTTTTTGTTATTTCGAAATACTGACTACTTGCCGCATCAAACTCCATAGCGAAATTATTGTCTATAAGTTCTAGTGGAATATCTGCTGCTGCACCGAAAAAGCTAAAGGGAAATGGAAACATATATTATGTTTTAAGATTATGCTAGATTTAAAGAAGCTGCACCGTAGTATAAACCAGATCCTGAATCATTGTAGCATATTAAAGTTATTACATCAATTTGACCTGTAGTAGAGCTTAATGTTGGAGCTCCACCTGACCATTTAACTAAACTATTAAAATCTACTGTAACTGGAGTAGCGCCTTGCGTTAATGTAAGTATATAAGTTGCGCCTGCTTTAGGATTAGTTGGAGCAAAAGTTGGGGCAGAACCTGATATAGTTACTGCTTGTACATTACCATCATTCCAGTCAACTACTAAATTAGTTGCATTAGCATATAACGCTGTATAAGCTTGTCCATCAATTCTAGCATTACCATTAACGTGAAGAGTTTCTGATATTGTTAATCCACCACTATTAATTCCTAGCTGAGCAGAGTCAGTTATTCTCATGTATTCGGTATCTGTAGAACTATGGTATTTTCCCCAAGCAAATCTTTTTGTAGAAACGCCATAAGGAGAATTAATATAATTATAGTTATTACCGCTCTTAGCTAGTCTAAATTCAGAGTAATTACCTCCTCCTCCTGCAACTATACTTTCAAAAATTGGATAATTTTGAGATGCATCATTAAGAAAGTTAAAACTTCCATGAGCTAACTGAAACGCATGCCCAGCGTCTACTGCTGCCTTATACCACATTCTAGCAGGAGAGTCAAGAACCAATGCTGGAGCATTACTACCACCACCACCACCATTGAAATACCCAATTGTAGCAGTAGCACTATTACTAGTTAATTTTAGTTGAGCACCAAGTGTAGTCAAAGCTCCACTTCCGGTTTGTGTATTTTCTAACTCTAAACCTATTGGATTTCCTTGTGTTCCAGAAAACTTAGGAAAGTCAGTTATCGTAGCGACTCTACTAGCTCCTATAGTGCCATCAGCTCCGTATATACCTGAGTTAGCGACAAGCGTTGCTAGAGTAAACTCTACGTTTGTTTTTGTACCAGCAGGATCATCGTATCCTACTATTCTAGTGGAAGCATCTAACGTTCCTGTTCGGGTTGTAAATGCTGAAAATTTTACTGCCATTTTATTCTACTATTAAATCAAGACCTGCTTCACTTATCATTTGAATGTCGTCTTCTGTTATTATATCGTTAAACCCAGGACCTGGAGTTTGTTGTCCTGGTGGAACAGCTCTCTCTGGAATTATATTAACTACGCCTAAAAACATAGCTAAGTCACTTACTATATTAAATAAATCCATTAGTATAGAGCTACAACTGAGGTTGGACCTGTTGCGTTATAAACTAATTGTTTAACAAGTATTGGATTGTATCCACCAGCTAATACACTTTCAAAGGTAACCGTAGATGTAGCTGGATATCCTGTACCTGCTGTACCATCATATTTAGCTGCTTCCATCACTACTTTAAGTTGAGCTCCTGCTGTAATATCTCCTATGTATAAACAACAACCTCTTTTTTGAGTATTAGGAATATCTATATTAGTTACTGTAGAAGCAAAGCCAGATCCACCTGCTGGACTTACAGACACGTGATTAGCCGTACCTCCAACTAGATAATTTCTATTAGTAACACCACTTTCTTTTATGTAGTAATTAGTTACTGCACCACCAGTGTCTACAGCAGTAACAACTACTATAGCTCTATCACTAACTGCAGCACCAGTTCCTGTAGGAGTAGTTATTGTTATTTCATCATCTACTGCGTATCCAGTACCACCACTAGTCATATTTAAACCGTGGTTTGAGTCTGTGTTATTTATAGCACCAATAACTATTAACTTGGCATCATGACCAAATACTCTAGGTTCTTGCTGCATAACTCCATTTACTGGGTCAAGTTGAGGTTCCCATTGGTTAAATTGTGTTAATGCCATTTTTTATTTTTTTATTTTTGTAATTTTCTCTGCGCCTCTAGATCCAAAGTACGCTACATATACTGTAATTAGTAAGGCTTCCATTAATGAAACCCAACCGTCTTTTATCTCTAATAGTATCGTTGAATCTAATACTATAAATATTGTCATTGCTAGAGTTAGAAATATAAGTGTCATAGGTCTTGTATTTTTACTAAGCCATGAGTCACTTTTCATATCACTATTCCAGCGTGCAGATACATTGTTCATCTCTGCAATATCTTGCTCTAGTAATTTTAAAGCCATTTCTTTGTCTTCTGGCTTAATACTACTATCACTTGAAATAAGATTTTTTACAACGCCAAACGCTCCATTGTCTGGAAGAACGTCCCCGATTGTATCTAATATATTAGGGGCCTTATCTTTTAGGAAAGCCCCTATTTTAGTTTCTTTAAACTTTTTCTTAGGCATTTTAATAACCCTGTGCTTGAGAAGCTACTGTTTGAACGTCTGTAGCTAGTTTAGCTCCTTCTTTTGTTTTCTTAAATTCATCTAAAGATAAACCAGATTCTTTCATTCTAGTAGTAAATACAAGCTCTGCAGCTTTTTTCTTTCTAGCATAATCTTTATCTCTTTCTGTTTCGTTATGCATTGGGCTAATTAATCCTTTAGCTTGCATAGCGCTAAGTCCTTTTGCTTTTTTACCTCCTAATTTATAAGCCATAATTATTTCTTTTTTCTTTTACTTGTTTTATAAGCACGTTTCTCATGACTATGTTTTGGATTACCGTCAGCTTCTGCGCTTCTTTTTATTTTTGTGAAAGGGCTATTAGTATCTTTACGAGTATACATATGCTCATTGTCATACCATAGCAATCCATCTTTCATATCTTTTATATGGACTTTTTCATGATCTAACACTTCTTTCATTTGTGCTGGATCTTGAATGTCTTTATGCACTCTTATAGTACCATTTTTATTAGCTAAGCCTAATATACCATCTTCATCCAATGTTCTATACACTGGCGTGTTATCTATATTATATGGTGGTTTAAGCTTTATACCCATTACTCTGCTTTAAAAGCTAAGAAAATTTCTCTTAATGAATATCCAAAAGCTACACCAGCATATAGTGGATGTGCTTCTACTAATAACATAGTACCAACAAACCCAGCTAATATAGCCTTAGCTAATGGGTGATTTATAATTTCTTTTGCTTTTTCCATAATTTATTTTTTATAAGGGAAGTTTTTATTAAACCAATCTTTTCGTTTATCACAACCGCAACCTCCTGGTATGATGTCTGCTATTTTTTTTATACCAGTTGCTTTTGTAAATTGCTCAATAGAATCGCCTAGCCCTTTTGGTTTCATTTTTTACAACCGTATTTTTTCAATGGACTAGCGTCGCCTTTTTTCATAGCGTCTCTTTGTCTATCTACTACTGGCATGTACTTTGTGTCAGCGTCTTTAACGCCGCCCATATGTTTTAAAACTTTCATCGCTCCGTGATGACTAAGTTTACCTGAATGTCCTTTACCCATTTTAAAATCTTCTATTTTTTCTTGAATGTTTCAATACATCTATTTTATGTATATCAGTTTTAGCATCGTGAATCATTTCTCTGTCATGAATCATTTCTTGCTTTTTACCTTTATCTCCTTTTTTGTAAGCTTTATCCGCTTTGTGTATTTGACCTTTCGCATCGTAGATTAATTCTCTTTCATGCATCATGTCTTTGTCGTACTTATTCATTCTACTATTATTTGTACTGGTCCACACTCTTCTATATGATTAGCTATCTTTGGATAGATTCTCTTATAAGCTTGAGTCGAATAACTACCAGTGAATTTACTAGCGTCTACTACATCGTTAAGCAGTAAACAACCAGCTGTGTGTTTATCAGTATTACCTGTGTGTATTAATATGTATTGAAAACTGATCCCCTCGTTAACTAGAGTCCAGTTAGGTTTGTTATATAGACATAACATACCCTTATGATCAGAAAACCTCTTAGAGTATCTAGAATGAAATCCTCCTTCAGATCTTAACCCTATTTCGTATATACCATTAGGTATACGAGTTTCTCCATAAACTTTTTTTGTTCGGTGCTCATCCTCTATTACAAAACATTGAAAGACGTCATCTATATAGAATAAACTTATAGATGCGTCTCCATTGTCTGCAATACGTTTGAGTCTTATCTCCACTATTTGCCTTTTTTAAGATTATACCATTTATTAGCAGTATATCCAATAGTAAGTACTAATAGCATTATTTTTAGGCTAGGCTCTAACCAGTCGAAACTTGCAACTGTGAAAGAAGTTATATTAAGACAATATAACTTAAGATCTGCTAAACCCATTATCCTTTGTTAGCTTCTAATGCAGCATTACCTTTATAAGGTATGTTGTCAATAGTAAGGCCAGGTGCAATATTAGAGTTTCTTGATCTCATTGTTCTTTCACCTATTGGCATACATCTTTTAGGAGTACTTAATTTAACTCCTGCTCGTTCTTGTTTTTCTCCGTAACTTGGCATAATATTTTTATTTATTTTATTTATATGATTTACCTACATTTGGATTTTTTCCACCACTAATACTAGATGGACCTTGCTTGTCATGAGCTTCTACACTTCCTGTTTTTTTATTCCAATTATATTCTGTTTTTTCGTCAGGTTTAAAGCTTCTAATACCTTTCATTAAACTAGCATCACTCATCTTGTTCATATTACTTTTAATATAACTTGTTATTTGTTTCTGCTTTTCTGGTGGATCTGTAGATCTAACCTTCATTGGAGACATATTTTTTTCTATGGCAGTTTGTCTTGCTTGCTCGTAAGAAGACATTTTACCATCTTTGTCTAAATCGCCTTTCATAGCCATTGGAGCTATAGGATTTAACATTCTTTGGCCAGCTTGAACTGGTTGCTGCATGTTTTGAGCAACACCTGCTGGTACCGGAGTACTTCCAGGCATACCAACATTTACTGGTTGCATTGGATCTATAGATTGCATTGGGTCTACTGGCATACCCTGTGCATTAGTAAGCATTGGATCAATCATGCCAGCTTGTTCGTAAGGTGATTTTTTCATATTATCTTGTTTTGTCGTTATTAACATTTGCTATAGCAAACGCCATAACTTTATCTGTATATGTTTTCTTTTTCTTAATATCTGGTAAATCTTCTTCACCTAGCATTATTCTATACATTCTGCTTAGTAGGTGTTTAAATTTAAAAGATGTTTTATAAATATTGTACTTTTGTGTAGTTCTGTTGTGGTGTCGCCAAACAACTATCCAGTCGTTTTTTAAAAGCTTGTTCCATCTTCTGTTATCCCAAGAGTAAGAGTATTGACCAGTTTTAAAATCTTCTCTTCTAAAATGCTCAATTGAATCTAAATATATTAATAACTCAAGGTCTGCATCCTTAAGATCACACGTTTTACATGCCCATTTACGTATAATCCTGTAATGCTTTAATAAATTCAGTTCTTTAACATCAGTAGAACTAAGTTTTCTCATCAAAAAGAAAGATTTACTTTATCAGGATCTGTTAAATCTGTAGTAGTTTTTTTATCGTCTTCAGGTTTATCTGTGCTTGTTTTTTCAGCAGCAACTCCAACTGGTTTAATTTCTGAATTTTCTTTCCCTATATCTGCTAAAAGTGAACCTAAAGCTTGAACTCCTTTAGTAGCTGCAGTTCTTCTTTTTAATTTAGACTCTTCACTACCTCTTTTAGCTTGTCTATCGTATTGAGCTAGTTTTCTTTTTTCTTTACCCTTTAATAATGTTTCAGAAGCATTTGCTAATTCAACAGCTTTTTGCATTCTTTCGTTATCTCTTCTTTCTCTAGATTTGTCAGCTTCTTCTTTAGTTGTTATCTTAGATGTAGATAGTGTTACAGGATCTGAAAACTGAGGTAGGTTAACGTCTGTTTTATAAGTAGCTTCACCCATAGAATTAATACCTTCACCACGTTTTTCTACTTTTTCAAGAGGTTCAACCTTGGATTTAGGTTCAACTGGGGCTTTTGTTTTTGTAGCTGTTGGCTTTGGTTTTTTGTCTTTATTACTTTTTTTCCATTCAGTAAACTTTTTTGCGCCATCTTTGCTTAACGTAAATTTTCCAGTTTTATCTTTACTTCCCCAACCTTGAGACATAGCGTAATCCACTGCTGACGTTTTTTTTATTATATTTCCTGCTCCACTAGCAACACCTTTAGCGCTTAACGGACTAGTCCATCTAGCAACTGCTTGCCCCATGCTTTTCATAGAGCTATATTTATTTTCTAATCTAACTGGAGAAAAAGTTCTAGGCTCATCTGTAGCTCTTTTTTTACTTTCTGGTGTTTCACTAACTTTGTAATCACCACCTTGTATAAAGCTGTCAACTCTTGGTAAATTACCTGGCCTAATAGTATCACCTTTGATGAAGTTTTCAGTAGTTTCTTGTATTAAAGAATAATCTTTACCTGATTTATCTTTTTTTATTTTACCAGTATTTTCTCCACTTAGTTTTTTAACAGGTTTTTTATTTCTATCTTGTTCTAGTCCAGTTGAGGGATAAAATATATCTTTTTTGCTTCTGTCAGTTAGTTTGCTCATGTCTACAATATTACGACTACGTCTTGTTCTTTTATTACTTTATATTGATCTTTGTTTATTTCAATAGTGAATCCAGCGTGACGATCATAATATATATTATCATCTGGCTCTACTCCAGCTACCATAGGCCCAACGGACAATACGGTAGCTTTTCTATATCTAATGTCTTCACGGTGTGCTTCTCCAAGGAGTAATCCACCTTTAGTCTTTGTTTCTATATCCTTTTCAGGATTTACTACTATATGCTTACCTACCGCTTTCATGCTCTTAAATTATTAATTACACAATCAGTTGATAATATAGTGGTTGCTACTGAGGCCGCGTTCTGTAGTGCACTCTTCGTAACAAGCAAGGGATCGATTATTCCGGACTTTACCATATTTACCGTTTTCCCTGTAACCACATTCAATCCTCTACCTTTTACTTTTGGAACTTCGTAGTCTTCTATACCAGCATTTTCTAGTATTGTTCTATATGGAGCTTTAATAGCTTCTAGTAGAACTTGTTCTGACACAGACTTAGGTGTAACATAACTTGCAGCATTTAGCAAGGCTATACCTCCTCCTGGCACTATTCCTTCTTTGATCGCGGCTTTTGTAGCACAAATAGCATCTTCGACTCTATCTCGTTTTTCTTTTAATTCTACTTCTGAATTAGCACCAACTTTTACAATAGCTACTTTAGCTAGTAAACGCGCCAATCTTTTTTCACACCTAATCTTAATGTTAGGATTGGAAGTTTCTTTAATCTGTTCTTCAATACCTTTAATTAGATCATCAACCTCTTCAGGTACTTCATCTAATTGTATAATAGTTTCATCTTGTGTGCTAACTGCCTTTAAACACGATCCTAGATGTTCTGGTTGTATTAAATCCATATCATCTCCTAAATCCTCATTAATAACTGTAGCACCTGTTAAAAGAGCTAAATCATCTAATGTTTCTTTTCTACTTATACCGTATGTTGGAGCTTCTAATAAATTAACCTTAATGTTACCTTTAACCTTGTTCATAGCTAACGCTGTCATCACTTGCTGATCAACATCTGCTATAATTAATAGCTGGTGGTTCTTCTTTATAACATGTTCTAATACACCTTGTATCTTTCTAACGTTATCTATCTTACTATCTACTATAAGTACTAAAGGATTATCAAGCTCTGCTGTACCTCTTTCTTTACTAGTAACAAAGTGGTTATGTAAGAATCCTTTGTCAAATTGTACTCCTTCTATTCTTTCTACTACAGTTTCAGGCTCTTCATGTGTTTCCATCATTACGATTCCTGTTTCATCAACTGCTCTAAATGCTTGACCAATGAGTTGGCCTAACTCACGGTCGTTATTGGCTGATATGGTAGCTACTTGTTCAATCACATCTCCTTTTACTTCTGAGGAATGTTTCTCAAGATATTGCACTACTTTATTTACAGCCAAGTTAATACCTTCTTTTAAGTCTCGTGGACTAGTAACCTCAGCTTTATATGCTTCGGTTAAGATAGCGTGGGCCAGTACTGTAGCCGTGGTGGTACCATCGCCTGCTTCCTGGACAGTTTTACGCGCCGCCTCCTTAAGTAGCTTGGCCCCCATATTTTCTACAGGATCTAATAGTATTACGCTATTTGCCACTGTTACACCATCTTTAGTAATCTGTGGATTACCTGTTGCGTCTTCTAGTATAACACACTTGCCGCTAGCTCCTAATGTAGAGCTAACAGCTTGCGTGAGTTTCTCTATACCACTAAATATAGCGGATTTAGCGTCTTCACCGAAGTTAAGATGCTTTACTATTGTTTCGTTCATTTGATTTAATTAAATTAGATTGGTGCAGATATTAATATTTTTGTGTACCTAGCCCTTTGAATTTTCTTTTAGTTTTTGTAGATCCATCAGTTTTGGTAACTGTTCTTGATTTTTTAATATCTCCTTTTTTTGTACCTTGGTATTTATCCTTAAGTACAGTTTTCCCAGATTTTTTTGTTTTAGTAGTTCTAGTTCTATCTCCTATAACTTCCTTTTTTTTAGTTCTTCCTGGCATATTTTATTTATTTAAATGTTTTAACAACTTTAGGTCCTTGTAAGAACTCAAGTTTTTTAGCATAGTGTTCTATCGATGCGTCTATTGCTTGTTCAGCACCGGCGATAGTTTCACGCCTTGTAACGTCTATCCACTCGTCTTGATTTTCAATATCTCTATACTCGGTTTGTAAAAATCCATTTGGTAACTGTACTATTCTCCAGTTGCTTTTTATGGTTATATGTTTCCAAAGGTTGATCATACTTTGATCTGGTTGTGGTGAACTACCCCACGTATTAGTTCGGGTGTATAAAAACGTCATTGTTTGGTTTTAGTTAAACGTTTGGTTATTTATACTATCACTTGATAGTTCGGTTATTTAGTATTTAAGGCACAACAGCTATAGCTTCCCACACTCCATTTATAAAAGCCATAAGTTTGTTAGTTGTACTATCATATCTTATCATACCATTTACACCTTCAGTAGGCGCTTGTGCTGTAGTACCCGCTGGTAACTGTACAGCTCCTGTTGCAGTACTAGATTGTATCCATGTATTATTTCTACCCACTAGTATATCATTAGTCGTAACAGTACTTTGGTTAGTTCCACCATTAGCAGCCACTAGAGTACCGGCTAATGTGATAGCTCCAGCAGTTGCCGCAGCAGGAGTTATACCTGTTGTGCCACCACTTACTGTAGAAACACCAGTTCCTAGCGCTGTAAGGCTGCTCACCGTGATCTTTTTAGTAGCATTGCTGTCTGCTGAGTCAGATATCAGAATAGTATCTGCTGCTACTGGTGTGTTTTTCGTTGGATATGTATATATTATAGGCATATTTTGCTTTATTTTTAATATTTTCTGTATATTATAGCTATTTACACGTTATTTTAGTAATTTACATAAATAGTAGGGTGTGACAATAGCCCCTTACCTACCTTATTAAGAGCCTAATGTCACTATATAAAAAAAACCATAGGTTAATTAGAGAGATTGTGCTGCCCCCCTATATTTTATTTTGTGATTTCATACAAAAACGCATTTATATTTTATGGGCCCCATACCATCCCATAATTTTGTTTTATACGTTTAACGTTTTCCATTACGATATTTTGTTTTCGTTTCACTCGTCACCCGTTACAATGTTATTACGATGCAATTAAGATAATATATATAACAAACAAACTTAATAACTACAATATGAAACTACTAAACTATCTTCCAATTCTTTTTATAACTACATTAATAATATTAATTACTTATAATATAATAAATACTGGAATTATAACTTACATATCATTTAATGGAATTTAAATTACATTGTAAATACGAACTAACAAAGATAATATAAATATAAACTAATAAATAAATATAATAAC
>Ga0208767_1003909_pt1 | contig 10639 bp, 19 predicted proteins | sample VirMetDEL_Mar_21_FD_184514 | JGI IMG/M metagenome (GOLD analysis project Ga0208767, IMG submission 184514) | Aqueous microbial communities from the Delaware River and Bay under freshwater to marine salinity gradient to study organic matter... | ecosystem: Environmental > Aquatic > Marine >... | reverse complement strand
CGTCGAAGTCTCACCCCGAATATAACGAGTCATCGTAATCGAAGGCACCTTCATCAACTTACAAAACCCCTGCAACGACCCAGCAGTATCCGCTACAAACCTGGCGACAGGCGACACATCCTCATCGCTAACAAAAGGAGGTGCAGCCTTCGCCAAAACCTGCGGAGCCCGAAGCCGCCGATCCTCCGACCTCCACGCCAAATAAGCCTCATTAAGCGAAGCTGCGCCGTACTCCTCACGCAAAACCTCGTGTGCATCCACACCCTTCTCACTACACTCCCTCCCCAAAGCAATACTCTGCCGATCAGACACCCGCGTATACATCCCAGACTCCAAATACACCATCGTCATCTTCCCAAAAGCATACTTAGTAGCAAACCCCTTCTGAGACGCACCACACAACTCACGAAGCCGCACATACGGGTTCTTCACATCCATCAAAACTCCTAGCGTAATTACGCTCACAGTACCACACAAGATTAGCGTGCACAAGCTCGGCAGGTTAGAAGCATGAAATAGGGGTCACATAGAAGAATGCAAAACCGGATACAACATCGTTTAGCTTGGTGCTAGCTTGGTGGCATCACCAGCGACTGGCCTACCCGGTCAGTAGCGGGACTGACTAGCAAATTGACAATTCCACAGTGACGGCAAGTCATTACTCACTAGGGGGCACGCGCCCCGCGTGTCTCCGTTACCTAAGGAGAACAAGAATGAATGACGTGTATATCTGCGATTGTTGCGAACTCGCTGACGCGGGTGAGGACAACTATGACGGCGACAGTGGTCGCGTCATGTGTTCGGATTGCTGGTGCTTTTGTGGCACTGAGGGCCCTGGCAGTTTCGATGCAGTAACGCACAAGGCACTGGCTAAGGCTTGGGCCTAATCATCAATCGGGTGGGGGCTTCGGCCCCCACCCACCCCAACAAAGGAGAAAAGTAATGCACAGAGCACACTTCAAGGCAATTGCTTCAGTAGTGGCCACACTTCGCAAGTCGAGCATCAGTGTTCAGGAGCTTGTGAATTTTGTTCACCACTTGGCTAACGAATTGTCGAGATTCAATGAGCACTTCGACAGAAGCAAATTCATCGATGCTTGCATCGGGCTGACGCTTCAGGAAGTCGATGAGCTGATGCAAGAGGTTGATGACCAGGAGTGGGAAGACCACCAGGTCTGCTCCGACTGTGACATTGACCTGGAGCCTGAGGACGTGGCAACGTCCCAGAATCCTCCCCACCGCGTACTGTGCAACCAGTGCGCTGACTCTGAAGCGATAGCCGAGTACTACGCTTCGATCAAGTAAGGAATAGGCCCCCACTTCGGTGGGGGCCTTTTCTTTTGCCCGCGGGCCACCTGGAAACACATGGATTATATGATGCTGGCTGGAGACCGTGGTGAGAGCGTGGCTAGGCTGGGTTCACCCCCGCTTGTCGGGGCAACCTAAGGAGAACGAAATGAATGCACCAAACCTGATGCAAGCCGAGATGCTGGCCATGGCTATGGCTGTGCACATCAACACCGGCGGGCGCATGTCAATGTCGGGCAAAATCAAGCCAATGGCGATTGCCCGTAGTTGGGGTATCACTGGACGCTCAATGTGGGATGTCCTTCCGGTACTTGTCCTAGCCATTCAGGACACTCGGGAAGCCAGTGGCATGGAGCCTTGGCGTTGCGAGTCCGTAGAGCGGGCTCTGTCCAAATAACAACCCTGTGGGGGCCTTCGGGCCCCCACACAACCTAAGGAGAAACAAATGACTACATACACAATCGTCGAGTCGTACCTGTACGACGTAGACGCCGACACCCCGGAACAAGCACGCGAATTGTTCGAGACGTACATGGAGAACGGGCGTGACTTTGACAATGATGACGTGACGGGCGTTCACTTTTTGCAGAACGTCACCACAATTGAGAACGAACAAGGAGAAGAGCTGTAATGGCCAAGGAACTGAAGGACATGACCGAACAGGAGACAATGCTGTTCAGCCTGTACGCCGATTTGGAGTACGCGCTTGTGCAAGAGTATGAGCACATGGATATCGAGAACATTAGTTCTCACTTACGCAAAACCGTAGGTTGGTGGAGTAGCCAATTGCGCGACCTAGGATTACTCAACGACCACGATTACGGCCAAGCCCAAAAAATGGCTGATGGTGACGATTCGTGGGTGAATTCATAAGCCTCTCCTAGGGCAGAGAACCCCCGGCGCAAGTCGGGGGTTTTTCTGTGCCTTCTCTATCTGGAAACACATGGAGAAAATATCGTGGCTAGAGAACTTGGCTTGGCCGTGACTAGGCTGAGGTCATGCCTCACGGTGAGGCTACCTAAGGAGGTTAGTTATGTCCGTTGTTCACGTTGTCGCGCTCACCGAGCCCGACCTGTACCTGTCGCCCGGCGAGCGTGTGCCCGCAGGCGTGGGAGCCTACGTGAAGCAGTTCCCTACTGCTCACGAAGCAACCGTGTGGACGCTCTCGCCCGAGCGTGAGACCTACTACCTGGAGGGCTCCGATGAGGAGGCCGTCCTGGTGATCACCGACACGAAGGGTCGCGTGCTCTAATCAACCCTGTGAGGGCCCCGGAAGGGGCCCTCATTTTTTTGTGCCCGGATCTGGAAACACATGGAGAAAATAGCATGGCTTGTGGAGATCATGGCGAAAGCATGGTACGCTATAAGCACAGGGCCTAGCGGTTAGGCCTACTACCAAAAGGAGACAAAAATGTACGCACGCGAATACGACTACAACACGGCCCACAAAATGGATTTCATGGCCATTGACTACGATTTGGCCTACAACACCCAAATTCACTTGGTTGAAGTGTTGGCCGAAATCCTGCAACACGACACCAAAGAAGAACCCAACAAACACCCGTCAGACCGGGTTCACGATGTTGTCGGAGAATGGGGCGCAACGTTGGGGAGCTATGATCTGGCCGAATTGTGGGCAGAAACCAAATGTTACCAACCCGACATTGAAGTGCCCATGAGCATCAGTGACCAAATGTCCTACGCTGTTGAAGAGATCGCGCTAGAATTCTTGCACGCTGTCGTAGGCGACACGGAAACCCCTAGCCAAGCTGTCTACCGGATCAACAAGCTGTTCCCGGCCAAGACCATGGCCACCGCATAAGCCTCTCCTAAGGGCCAACAAGCCCCCGATCCAATTGGGTTGGGGGCTTTTTGGTGTCGTCTCCAAGCGCCACTGGAAACACATGGAAAATAGAGCACGGTTTGATTAGAGAACACGGGATGGTGTAGATGACCCCTAAATCATGATCACGGGGTATCGCGGGATCGGGTTGTGCTCCAATGGGAAACGCTCCCCACGTAGGGCCCTTAGGCCCGGAGTGTGGGGAGCGTTGTGTTATTCATTCTGAATATACGGGAATAAGCTCCTTGATGGAGCTTATCCCGTATATTTATAGAGTCAATTTTGAAATTTCACTGTGCAATGTTTTCCCGTGCTATTGCTACGACACGCCCATTCATTTGCAATTTGGTTTTGCAAAACTATTTTGTTACGCTAAGCTCATGTAATCGCCAGACATTCTGGCACTGATTGATTGGAGCAATGATAATGACAGACACAATGACAATAGATCACGACACGATGCCAGACACGAAAAGCTGTCACGTGGTGATCAACGTGGAGACACTGGTGAGCATAAATTCGATCATGAATTTTGGTGACACAAGTGCCAACCCTACGGCATCCGCATTGGCGGGTGTATCGCTTGTACGCGATGGAGAGAGTGTGCTCCGGGTGTACGCCACCAACCGTTATGTTCTCGCACGGGCCACCTATTTCAATAGTGTGAATTTCGATTCATGGGATGTTGGCGAAAAGCTATGGCTTGATCACAAGACACTAAAGCAAGCCGTGGCAATTGCTAAGAATCACAAACAAGCGGTGATCACGATTGGTTACGACACTGATCGGCGGGTGTTTGTTGATGTTGATGGCAACAAACTGTTCAATGTTTTGGGGCAACCTAGCTACCCCAATGTTGCAGCACTGTTCGATGACGACACGACGCCTAATGGTGCCGATGTAATCCGGATCAACCCGCGGTGGCTTGCACTGCTGTCAAAAGTGATCACGCCTACGACACGGCAGAATAAGGATTTGCCGTGGATGTTGTCGTTTTTTCACGACACTGAGAGCAAAAAGCCTAAGCCCATGTTGGCCACGTTGGAAGACACTGATTGGAATATCAGCGTGTTGATCCAACCCAACCTAATCGTACGCTAAACTACAGACACGGGGCCCGGTATGGGGCCGGGCCCCACACAAAAAGGAGAATGACAATGGAAATGAATGCTAATGGATGGCGCGATTGCCCCAAATGCGGGAATGCGTTTTGGCAAGACAATGACGACACGACAATTCTCTGTTGTGATTACAAGCTGATCCTCACACCTATGGGCAAGATCGCATGGGTGAAGAAGCTGACACAAACAGTGGAATGCCCGGAGCATAATGGTGCGTTTGATTGCACACCATTCTGCAATGTTTGCGTTGGCGAACAAGAATATGAAATGGAGCTGTGATGTTCAAGATCGAATATGAGCGGGCCGATGGCCACAGTAATTGGTTGAAGACGGCCTACGATAATCCCGATGATGCAGACATGATCGCTAAGCGTTTGCTCCGGGAATCGGATGGAGAGCTTGTTCGCACGACAGTAGTGGAGCAAGCGGGTTACGTTTATTCGCAACACGTTGATTACCGGGTGACGGCATGACATGCTCACGATGCCACGACGTGGCGAATGAATTGTTCGATGGCTTATGTGATCGATGCACTGAACAAGCTCATTGGGATTATCAAGAGAGCATGGTGTTTTGATGGCGGATCGCATGCCCGCTTATACCCCGTGGCCGAATAGAAATATAGCACGGCCAACCCCGATGCAACGTAAAGCATGGTTTTACCATGGTTTTCACGACACGCGGGATGTTGATTGCATTTCGTGTGCGTGGGAGCAACACATATAATGTACGCTAAGACAAAAGCACGATTGGAGAATGACAATGAAACTAATTGAAGAGACAGTGGTGGAGTACCCGGCAACACTGGAGTACGACATCAACGTTTGGTGTGATTACGAATGGGATGACATGGATCGCACAGTGGCGCTCACGTTTTATCCGCTATACATGGGTAAAGACGGTAATTTGCACACTGACACGAGCGAATTCTATACATTGCGGGTGAGCTTGTGGCCACGTGGCCCCAAACAAAAAGCAGCACTGTCGTATTTGCAAGCGCTTGTAAACAGCGACAGCGTGTTTGACGCCGAATATACGGATTGGTGGAGCAACGAGTGCATTCTTGAGGATGCTCCTGAGCTGATCCAAGAATTCCGTGCAAGTCTGCCACGCAAATCACAGCTTGAGCGTTTCGTGGAAGGACACGACAATGTTTGAACAGGAGACTTACGTGGTGGAGCGTGCTGTGGCATGCAAAGAATGCGATTTCGATGGTGAACAGGACATCGCTGTGATTGTCGATGGTGGCATCGAATTTGGTGAATGGGAATGTCCCGGTTGCCAGTACACAAATGATTATGAGAACAACACGGTTTGGGATCGTGTTGATGAGTACATTGATCGAATGAAGGAGGAGAGAGCATGGTCAGAAGGATGACAATGGCTGATTTTACCCATTACGTGCTGACAGCATTCCCGGAAGCAATAATTGACGAGGATGCTCGCACGGGTGAGCTGATCATTCACACTAATCACAAACTTGTTGGTGACGTGAAGAGTGATCACAAGATGGATGGTGAGCACGTGGTTAGGTTGGACAATGAAAAGCCATTCTAAAGAGACGTTGGTGTTGTTCACGTTGGCAATTGCAAACGCACCGCTGACGATTGGCGACCTAGCTTTTCGATCCGGTGTTTCGTATAACACGGTGAAAAAGATTGTGTCTGCTGATGAGCGCGTCACCCATGTTGGGAGCCACCCGATGATGTATTACATGGCCAAGCCAGACATCCTCGATGAGCAAGTGATCCGTTTGTCTGGTGATAAGCCGATTGAAGGATGGGTGAAATGGTGTGCCAAAGTGTCGCCCAAGCTTGCACAATTCGTGAGGATCGATAAGACGGCCTTATCGGAGGATGTTCAGAAGCAAGGCATCGTGTTGGAAGCGTTGGGGAGCAACCTAATTTTGGCGGGCCGTGAGCTACAAAAGCATGCGGATCAACCCGATTGGTTCACGCTGATTGGTGGTGATGAGAATGATTGACGATGAATTCATTGCCGACAATGAGTTTTTTGTCGATGACTTGTACGACATGGATGAGGTACAGCTACGCAAGGAGATCGAGCAGTATGCACGTCTCGCACGTAAGTACCCGCACCCGACAACACGTAACCAAGTGGCCTACCAATTCGCTTATCTACGACACAACGAGGCGATGAAGATATTGGAAGCGAGGAGCAATGGTTGAGCTAGCACTGATGCTGATGATCGCAAGCTTTTGTTTGTTGGGTTTGACGATTTATTTGCTGACACCTAGGCGTAGGCGACGCCGATGACACTGTTCAATGACATTTCCGATCTTGAAGCTAGGCGTCTGAAGCATTTGTCGGATGCTGAGCAGAAGCGTGAAGAGATAGCACGGCTCATTGGTGACTTAGACTCGTTGGAGAAGAAGGAGCAGAAGCAACGCAAGCAAGTACGTGAGCTGGTCAAGCAGCAAGATCAGGAGCAACGTCGTGAAGAGTCGTTGGAGCAGGCCGAGCAGGTCAGGACAGACACGGCACAGCTTGAAGAGAAGTATCGGAAACTAGCAGTAGGGAAACCATGGTATGACGGTGGTGATGACATTGGAGCTATACTTCCCTTCCAATGGCGTGGTGCTCTCTTTGGTGCAGGTGCTCGACGATGGATTCTGGGTGATGGCATGGGCTTGGGGAAGACCAGACAATCAATTGGATGGCTTGACCTCGTACAAGCTCGTAAGACTCTTATAGTTTGCCAAGCAGATATTTGTGATCAGTTCGCTGGTGAGGTGATGACGTTGGCACCGCATCGCACGGTGTACAACCTGTACAAGAAGACGCCTAAGACGCGCCATGCTCAGATGGACAAAATACTGGACAGCAATGACGCTGTTGTGGTGGTGAATTTTGAAATTTGGCGCAAGGACAAGGATTTGTTGGCCAAGCTGATGTCGTGGCAGATCGACACGTTGATTGTTGATGAGGCGCATAACTTGAAAAACACGAGCACAAGCAATTTCAAGTACATTGAAATGCTGGTCAAAGTGGACAACGTGTGCCCTAAGTGCAAAAACCCAATCAAGGGTTTGCATGACGCTGACAAGAAGCTGAAGCCGTGTCCTCAGTGTGGTTGGAAGAAGGGTGAGCTGACACCTGTTCGCTACGCCTACAAGCTTGATGAGTGGTTGTCGAGCAAAAGCATGAAGAACGTGTGCTTTACGACAGGTACGCCGATCTTGAATAGCCCGTTGGATATTTACGCTTTACTGCATTTGTGCGATCCGATGCTGTTTGCCCGCAAAACACAATTCATTGAAACGTTTTGTATCCAGAACTACCATTCCGGCAAAATCGAATTCCGTGACGGCCAGCTCGATAACCTGAGACCCTTGATTGCGGGCAGGTTTATAGCACGGACACGCGAGGATGCTGGGATCGTGTTGCCGACACAGCGCAAGCACATTGTTCGTGTTGATTTGGATGAGAACAAGTACAAGAAGCAGTACAAGATTGTGAGACAGCTGTCGGAGCGTGCACAGATCATGCTGGAGAGCGGTGAATCTATGACGATTATGCACTTGATTAGTTTGATTACCCGCAAGCGCCAAGCCAACGTGTGGCCTGCTGGGATTGAGCTGAAGGACAACGAGGGCAACGTTGTGTTTTCTGTTGGCAACGAGGTGCGTGAGTCATGCAAGCTGGATGCTGTAGTCGAGCAGATATTACAGATTCATAACGAGGGCCGTAGGCAGGTTGTGTTTAGCCAATTCACTACAGCATTGCAGGGTTTGTTTGACATGCTGGAGGAGGCAGGCTTGAGTGTCGCACTGCTCACAGGTGCAACACCACGTAAGCTACGTGACGAAATCAAGAACAATTTTTACTTAGCTAAGGGTGAGGAGCCGAAATGGGACATCGTATTGTGCAATTACAAAACGGGTGGGACTGGTTTGAATTTGACCAGTGCAACTGCGACGCACATCATCGACGAGGAATGGAATCCGGGCAAGCGGGATCAGGCTTACGCGAGGACAGACCGCATTGGCCAAGAGCTGGAGAACGACGTGTACATTTACCGAATCCCAGCAAGCATCGACACGTGGATGAGCAACACGATTTACCGTAAAGAGAAGATGGTGTCGGCGTTCAACGATACAATGGGAGAAGAAGGTGCTGACATGACAGCTGAGAGCCTGAGTGAAGCAATGAGAAGTGGTGAGATACTGTGATCGACGACGATGACCTGTGGCTGGATGCCAACTTCAAGCTTTACGAACCACACCAAGATGATTTCACTATCATCGAAATTGATAAGCGAGGCATCGGCAGACCGATGTCTGAGCCCTCGGAGATCACTGACATTGTGTCGACAGGTCGCAAGCGAGCTGCAATGATGTACCCGATATTTAAGGATATGAAGTGTGAATGGGCAAATCTTAGAAGTGCAGGTGGTGGGGTCGAGCCAATCATCGGTTGCCCAGGCCATGTTATACAGCCAACTAAAGGCCCCGACAAGGGTGACCGCCACCATGGGCCAGACAAGAACGTCATCAACAATGCTCCCGACAACGTACACCGTATTTGTAGTACATGCCACAATCGATGGCACGCTCTGAATAACAAGTACTACGGGCCTAGACCACCAGCGGATGAGCCATTCATACCGTTGGAGGAATATGTCTGCAAGAAACACGATGCTGAAACTAAAGCGACGGATCAAGAGATTGCAGATAACGAAACGTGGTGGGCAAACAAACATAAGTTGCTTGCCAACGTTGACACCGAATAGATGGTACGCTACCATCACTGACGAAGGACGGAGATGACAATGTATTTGTGGATTGACCTCGAAACAACTGGGCTTGACCCAGATTATGACCGCGTAATCGAAGTGGGCTGGTTCCTATCAGACCACCACATAAAGATCACAGACCCCCAATCAGTGCTTATCACTCCCGATAAGATTGCTTGGGAACTCATGCAGCAAGACACGTTCGTGCAGACAATGCACACCGAGAACGGCCTACTCAAGGACATGGAATCCTTTGGCACAATCCTCATCGAGGATGCTGAAGACCAGATACTTGAAGACCTCGACAAAGAAGCTGGCGACATCCTGCTCATCCTGTCGGGTGCCAGTGTCCACTTTGATCGTGGGTTCATCCGCAACTGGATGCCGCGTTTGGAGCGCAGGCTCAGCCACCGACACATGGATGTCAGTGCTTTGCGTTTGTTCTTTGACTCGCAAGGGTTTGCATCCTACGGGGAGAAGATACGCCCGACAGTGCATCGCGCACTTGAAGATGTCGAAGACACATTCGATTTGTTCTGTCGCTACGCCGAGTTAGTGCAAGAGCTTGAGTACGGCTACAAGAACCGGACGGACACCCTCGATGCCTAGTGTCAGCCACTCAGAAGTCGACAGCTACCTGCTGTGCCGGAGAAAGCACTACTACGGCTACGGCCTCAGCCTAGAGCGCATTGCTACCAGCCATTCATTGGCTACCGGCACAGCAGGTCACCGCATACTCGAAGCATTCTATTCGATGCTCCTTGAGGTAGGTGGTACAGCGGAAGAGCAGCTCGAAGGCTGGGACACCGCACTGCGAGGGGCACAGCAAGAGTACGAGCTGGTCGTCGAAGAAGGTTACGAAGACGCAAACAATCGAGCATTGCTATACGAAATCTTGTTCGATGCAGAGTGGGGCTACTTCGCTAACGAATTCATGGTGCAAAACGGCTGGCGTGTGCTAGCTGTCGAGCAAGAATTCAACCTGCTATACAACGAACAAACCGACAGTCGCTACCCATTCGTAGTCGACATGATCATGGAAGACAAAGACGGGAAGATCGTAGTCATCGACCACAAATTTGTGTACGACTTCTACACTCCCGAACAGACCGATCTGCAACCGCAGATTCCCAAGTACATCGGCGCGTTGCGAGCGATGAACTACCCAGTGGCATATGGTGCATACAATATGCTACGCACAAGAAAACTGAAAACACCTGCGGCAGATTCAATGCAGTACTTTATGATTCTCAAGCCCAACAAAGACCGTGTGCTGAATACCTTTATGGAACAGCTCGGGGTTGCGGCTGAGATACAAGCACTCAAAGAACTGCCCATCGAGGATCAAAGCAAACGGGCTTACCGCACAGCCAACAAGATGGTGTGCCAGTCCTGCTCGTTCCGCGATATATGTTCAACTGAGCTGATGGGTGGCAACACCGAACTGATGTTGAAGACTGAGTACAAACTAAGAGAGCGTCGAGTAATCGGCGTGACGAATGGAGAACAAAGCAATGAGTAATCGCCTTGATGAAATCATGTCAAGAATGGCTGACCTGGGTACAGAAACTGTGTCAAAGAACCTTATGGCAATGCTGTATGGCAAGCCTG
>Ga0208767_1003906_pt1 | contig 10643 bp, 4 predicted proteins | sample VirMetDEL_Mar_21_FD_184514 | JGI IMG/M metagenome (GOLD analysis project Ga0208767, IMG submission 184514) | Aqueous microbial communities from the Delaware River and Bay under freshwater to marine salinity gradient to study organic matter... | ecosystem: Environmental > Aquatic > Marine >... | reverse complement strand
TAGAAATGTGGCCTACTCCTGCCACAAGCCGCGACGACGTGTTCCTCGTCCACTATCGCGGCGGCTGGCAGGAGATCCGCAGCGACAACGACGTCATCAGTGTGCCGACGTGGCTAGAGGGCCTGTACCTAGCAGTCGTGCGCGCCGTCGCCCTAGGGTATGAGCGCGATAGCGAGATGGACGTCAATCAGCGCCTGTTCAGCATCCGCAGCGGCCCGCTGTTCACGATGGCCCGCCAGAGAGACATGATGACTCAGCCGGTGCTGGGTCCGATGGCGAACGGTGCTGCAGAGTACCAGCACGGCGTCAACTCGATGATGTGGAACTACAACAGCGTGAGCGGCCCTAGCTGATGGAAGCACCCGAGCAGCCCCTGATGTCAGACCGTCGTCAGATGGTCGACCTGACGTATCCGTACTCCGGGCTGTCCGAGACATATAGCTACACCGACCAGATGCCGCAGACAAGTCGCGACGAGCGCAACATGCGTTCGTTCGACATCGTGACTGGGCGTCGGCGCGGATCACAACGGCCTGGACTAGGCCTGTACGCCGACAAACAGGCGATCAACGGCTACTACAAGGTAGACGCGCTTGGTCAGGTGCAGCGCAGCGTCAACCCTCTGACGTGGACACAGCAGGACCCGGTGCGTGAAAGCGAGATCGAGTTTGACCTGTCGTTTGGCCTGTACGTTGTCGACAAGCACGTCGACAGCTTTGGCACGACGTGGCTGCTAAACAACAACGGCGAGGTGATCGCGGTTAACGAGGACGGCCAGCAGGTCATCAGCGTAGGTGTGCCGTACACGAAGACCGGTACAGACAGCACGACGTTCCTGCTAAAAAGCCTGACCGTCGATGACTACGGCAACATCTTCGTAGCGACGGGTCACAACGCGAGCAACGTCAGCAACGACGAGGCGCAGATCATCGCGTTGGAGCTGCGCAACGACGGCACCTACGCGGTTGCGTACACGATCAAGCCGGGGTTCTTCCCGCTAGACATCGCGATCTACGGGCTCGACCTGTACGTGTGGGGCTACGAGCACTCGACGACAGACAGCCAGTGCAAGGTGCGCTTTGAGCGGTATGCCGAGTACCGCATGGATGAGGAGCCGGAAGCGGAGGCGAACAGCTCTTACACGAAGCAGTACAGCTCGCTGACTGGTTCTGTGCATGATGGCGGTTCTTACGCCAACCACGCAGCGTGGGGACGCATGGCGGTGCGGTTTGACGGCGTCGTCTACTGCACGATGACCATTGTCGACGGGTCGCAAAATCTGCACTCCGCGCACCTGCTGCGTTTGAACCCCCTGTCGCCAAACGCAAGCGCAGAGGCGTTCGAGTACGGGTATCAGGGTGAGCACACAGGTCCGGCCAATGAGGATCATTATGGAGATGGCACGGCTCCGGCTAATGTGACCGAGGCCGTGGATCATCAAGGCTACGGCCTCGATGTGTTGGTGCACCCAGAGAAGAGCAACGGTCGCTATCAAATCTGGACCATTGGCGGTCATGTGCAGACGGTTCCGAATGAGCTGCAGCCGCACATTCGGCTTGTCGCAGATGACGGCGATGCACTTGACTGGGCTAACAGCACCAACATTAGTCTCGACCAGTTGCCGTTTGCCGCGACTTCGCACTGGTATTCGAGCGGCGCTCCGGGCCGTCACAACATCAGCGCGTCATGCGACGACGCCGGTCGTTTGTATGTGCCCTATGGCGTGACCGGCTCGTACTCCGCGTACAGCGGCAAGAGCGTGTTGGTCGTTGCGGCGGACGCTTCCAGCGTGCTGCACTCGTACACCCAGGCGCAGCTGGGCCGTGGTGGCTCGATTGACCTCGTGACTGCCGTGCCGTTTGCCACGCCTGACTACAACGACAGCAGCCCGACGCCCACAACGGTCGACACCTTGATTGTGGGCGGGCAGCACGCTTCGAGTGGCGATGACGTGAACGGCGCGGTGCAGGTGCGCTTGGTCAACCCAAGCATTGCAGGGCTTCAGCCTCGACGCGAGCTGCGCACTATCGCGCTGTCTGGCGGCAACTGGTACAAGTACGACTCGACGAGCGTTACGCAGATCGCTGGTGCCACCTACGACCGCACAAACCGGTACGTGCACACGACGACGTACGACGGCTGCATCTACGTTGCCGATGGCACGAGCATCTGGAAGTACGACGCCAAAGAGGACACGGTCACGCGCCACGTAGCCACGTCGAACGGCGAGGTGCCGCGACGTAGCCAGCTGATCCAGCACTGGCGTGGTCGCATGGTGGCAGCACGCACAGAGGACCGCCCCGGCGTGTGGCGCATGTCGCGCGCAGGCGAGTGGGACGACTGGGACGAGTTCCCGATCACTGCGGACTCTGCGGCAGCGGTGTCAAGCCAGACCAGCCGTGCGGGTATCTGCCCTGACGCGATCAACGCTATCGTGCCCTACAGCGACGACGTGCTGTGGTTTGGCTGCGACAACAGCATCTGGCAGCTTAGCGGCGACCCTGGCTCGCAGCATGTGTTTGACAACGTCAGCGACGAGATCGGGATGGCCTTTGGCAAGCCGTGGTGTCGTGACGACAAAGGTCGCTTGTGGTTCTTTGGCAGCAAGGGCGGGCTGTACACGCTTGCCCCTGGTGGCCAGATGGAGGATGTGGCGTCGCAAAGCGTTCGCCGCAGACTGCGCAGCATCGACCTTAACGACTACTACGTGCAGCTGGCGTACAACTACGTCGAGGACGGCATTCACGTGCTGCTGTTCCCGTACGACAACCCGCAGATCGCGGTCGACCACTACTTCTACTGCAAGCGCAGCAGTAGCTGGCACGTGGACCGGTTTGGGACCAGCGATACGGCGCTGCAGCCTACTGCCGTGCAGGTTGTCGACGGTGACGCGCCTGACGATCGAGCGATCCACTTCGGATGCGAGGACGGTCGCCTACGTCGTTGGGGGTTGAACAGTGATGGGCAGGTGCCGTACAGCGACGAGAAGCATGATGGCGTGGCAGCTCTGTCGCCCAACGTCGCTATCGACAGCTACGTGTTGATGGGCCCTCTAGCTCCTGTCAGGGACGTTTCTGAGGCAGCGTTCGGGGAGTTCACAGCCGTGCTGAGCAGCCGCTTTGCTGGGTGCAACTACGAATTCTTCGCTAGTGACGACCCCGAACACCTCGGGCGGTCAGTGGCGCAGGGCTCGCTAAGCGCTGGCCGCAATGGCACCGCCCTAGTCCGCGTGGTGGGTGACAGCGTGTTCCTTCGGCTTCGCAACGCCAGCGTTGGCGATCACTGGGCCTACGAGAAGGCCAGCATCCAGGCAACCTACGCAGGCTTGATTAGGCGTAACTGATGGCGAACGAGAGCCGCAAATCGCGCGCACTGCGACAGCAGAACCCTGGCATGGCGTCGACTGGTCGAGTCGACCCTGCCGCTGGTGCGCGCGCGCGCAGAGCTGCAGCCGGTGAGCAGGCTGCTGGTTTGCGCTACCGGCAGGGTCTCCGCGTGCAGGATGACGGCTCGCTAGAGGTGCACACGGACGCGACGTTGCGCGTCGACCAGAGGCAGCAGCTGGGTGTGCGCAACAAGTTTGATACGCCGACACAGGACACGCAGGCGGCTAACAAGGCGTACGTAGACGCCCAGATTGCGCAGTTGGGCACAGCGTATCGCGTACAAACCGATCTAGCGTTCGATCAGCTGTACGCAAGCCCAACGGGTTTCATTACTGTGCCAGTTGTAGCTGGCCCTGGGACAACAGCGGTCACAAGCGAGCTAGACCTTGGCAACCTGCTTGCTGCTGGGTCTGACGGCATATTGTTGAAGGGTGGGCACAGCTACATCATTCGCGGTGGGTTGTCGGCTATATCTGGCAATAACAACTACCACCAGGGTCGGTTGGTAGCTGCAGTCAAAAATGTGACCAGTGGCGTTCTGACGATCCTGCTGTGGCGTACCGTGCGTACTAGCGATGACAACCGCACACATTGGACAGTCGAGGCGGTGTACACAGCAACAGAGGATGTTGAAGCCGTGCTGCTGTACGAGTGGCTGATCACCGGGTCGTTCCGTCTTGCGTTTCCGCTGCTAAGCGCACAGCGCGTAGTGCCGTACGACGAGGACAACGGCCCGCTACCGCTGCCGCCGCTGCCTGATGGATTTGCAGCGATTAGCTATAACGAGCTGACGGCGGTGGCATGGACAGACGATCTATCGCTGTGGGGCAACGGCCTGCCCGACTCCGACACGTTCACGTGGACGTTTGATGAGTGGGGCCCGACGTATCTGACCTACAGCGGCGCATACGGAGCGGCGATCTCGCACCGGTTCATGGACGGCGGCACGCACACGGTGCAGCTGACCGCGTCTGGGCCTAGCGGCAGCGACACGGCTACGGTTGACGTCGTGGTGCAGGATGTCGTTGAGACGCAGAACTTGCTGCACAGCGTCGGTGTATTTGCGTTTGAGGATTACAGCGTTGCAAATCCCTCACTCACCTTCTCAACCGCAAGCATCGCCAGCCCTGATGGTACGCTGACAGCGGAGGACATTGTAAACGCAAGCGGATCTACGCAAGAAAAGCGGCATATCCACACTATCGCTCCCTGGCACGAGTTTACTCATACCGGATACATCTACTACTCGCCTATCTCTGGCGATACTGTGCGAGTCCTGTTTTATCTTCGCAATCAGTCTAGTGGGACCATTACCGACAGCATCCAGATCCGATTTGATAATAGCGGAGACATCACGGCCTTCACTTCCGTTGCCACTTCATCGCGCCCATACACATCCGAGCGTGATGTCTATATTGAGCGCATTGGCAACACCGGCTGGCTGCGGTGGAGCATCCATCTAAACGATCACAGTGGCACCGCTGACCGGGCATATCTTGCAATCCAAGTACCGTCAGCGGTTGGAACGGCGACGGTCTGGAACCCCACCCTTCGCTACGGCGACTGGGTGTCGCGGGAGAAGAACTGGCAAGGCACACCGCTCATTGACTGGGCTATTACGGCTGGCGCATCTAAGGCATATAGCGCAACCGCTGCTCCAGACGGAACGCTCTCGGCTGTCCAAACCTCGCTACCTGCTGGGGGGAACTGCGATATTTCCGCGACCAACGCTATAGCTGCCGCAGTTCCGGCATACGCAAGCGTGACGCTTGAAGCGTACATCAACCATAGTGATGGCGACTGGGACAGTGGTCGGATCTATCACTACCTGCGCTCGTCGTCAGCCTTCCCGGAGATGGTATATATCGACATCGACCCCGCAGGAGGATTTGCTGCTAGTCTCGCGACTCTGGCAACCAGTGGTCCGGGATACACGACTGCCGAACACGCCGAAGCTACGCAGATTGGTACTAACGGCTGGTGGCGTTATCGCCTGACGATTACGGACTACGGTGGTACGGCCTTGACCACATGGAACTACCTCAGGGCGGCGAATAGCGCAGGAGCAACTCGCGGCGTGTTCTGGGGTCCGAGAATCACCGTCGGCAACCCCGCCGACATGCTGGACTACTTTGTCTCCGGGCCGCAGAACTTGCTCGGGGATGGGTCGGACTACAGTCATTGGCTCACTGGTACATCGCCTCGGGATGTGCCGATCACGGCGAATACAGCCGTCGCGCCTAACGGTCGATTGGAGGCTGATACCCTGACGCACACGACTGGCGTGGCGGGCTGGGATTACCGGGCGAAAGTCAAGCCAGTCACCGCTGGGATCACCACGACCTACAGCTACTACTTCAAGACCGACGCCAGCCTGCCCACATCCGCATCTGAGCAGGTGTGGGTTCGCTATCAAGATTCAGGCGGTGTCCAGATTGAGAGCATCAAGGTAGATATCTCATACTCTGGCAACAATGCTATCACGGCTTTCGTCGCCAGTACGACGGGTGGGCCTGGCTATGTGTCGGGAGATGTCATCATCACCCCGATCAGCAACGATTGGGTGCGCGTCGAGTTCAGCTTGACTGATTACAGCAGCACCGCCGTAGAGATCATCTGTGTCCATTACAGCCGCGACTTCTCTCCGTCTGGTACGGACTACGATGTGACCCTCTGGGGCTCCGAGGTCACGACCATCACACCCAAAACCCCCGTCTAATCATGGCAGTAGATCCGCTCGACGCACTTAGTTTCGGCCTGCAGGTTTTTGGCCTCAGCAAAGCAGACAAAGCACAGAGGCGCGAACGCCGCCTCAGAGAGGCTGTGCAGCGTGAGCGCCGTGCAGCCAAGAAGGCCGCGCTAAAGGCTATCAAGAAGGCCTATCGCGAGGCTGACGAAGACTCGTCACGCGCCATGAAGGAGGCGCTTAAGTCTGGCGAGACAGCTCTGTACAAGACCGTAGGCGGCACCACTACAGCTAATTTTGCGCGCGGCATGTTCCGGCAGTACGGCATCCAGCAGCGGCAAGCGCGCCGCGAAGAAGCTAAGGCGCTTGCCGACATCGAGGGCCGTTCGACGCTAGAGGCCAACGACTTCGCTGGGCTGGCTGCAGGCGAGGGCGCGCTTGCAGAAATGCGCAGCAACCTGATCAAGCAGGGGATCAAGGTGTTTGAGGGAATGGGCCGCTCGACTGAACCTGGCCCGCCGCCGTCAAGTGAAGGCCGATACCGTGGGTATGAGGGCCCGAAGCCTGGAGTTGGGGAAGACAGGCTAATAGGTCCGCCGCCTGTAGGTGAGCAGCCCCGAGGCCCCAGCAGCCCCGCTCCGCAGCGCATGAGTTTCTCAGACGCGCTGACGAGAGGTGCTAATTTGACGCTGACCGAGGCCAAGGCGTTCCTAGGCGGACCGTTCTCGTCGCTAAGCGGGTACGGGTTGTTTGACCGTATTGGTAGCGGCTTTAAGAGCATGTTCTCGAACATCTTCAGTGGCAACTACTACACCGGCTATGGTGGGCAAACCTACTATAGTGACCCCGTGGCTATGCAGAGCAGGCCCGTCAACAGCAACGTCTTCCCCGGCTGATCATGGCAAGCATCAGAGGCGTAGGAGCAAGCATCCAAGGCGCAGGCGCAGCAGAGTTCGCGGCTGGCATGTACGGCGTGCGCGAGGCAGAGCAGAGCCTTGCGTTGAACCAAGCTCGTGAAGACCGCGCGGCAGCGGAGTTCGAAGCGGAACGCACGCTAGAGGACCGGCAGGAGGACCGGCTTGTGCGCGAGCTGGAGATGAAGGAGGCTGAGTTCGCGTCTCAGCAGGAAGACCGCAACCTCGACCGGCAGCTGCAGCAGCTGCAGATAGATCAGGCGCGATTGGGACTGCAAGAGGCTCAGCGCGCGTCAGAGTCACTGCGCTTCACAACGGGCGCGCAGGTAGAAGGCTACGCAAATATGGCGCGGCCTGACTTCCTGAGCAGTGCCGGAAACCGCATGTACGACGAGCTGAGCGGCTTGCTGACGAAGCGTCAGCAGCTCGTTCAGGACGGTCTAGACACCACCGCTATTGACCGCGCTATTGCGACGAGCGGGGCCAAGTACGAGCAGCAGCGAATTGCTGACGGTCGCACGCTGCAGGGCAGGTCTTTGCTGTCAAGCATCACCAGCATGTACCGCGACATGCTGGGAGAGGAGCCGCCGCAGAGCCTGCTTGAGCTTGAAGCTCAACTGACGATGCAGGGCTCGAACGGGCTCACAGGTGTGACCGCTGAGGGGTCAACGCTGACTGATGACCTGCTGTCCAAGCTTATGCAGGAGCATGAGCAAGCGACACGTATGGTCAAGAGCAAGGTCGACCGACAGTTCGCGCTGGACCGGACCCAGAACCTGCTTGAGGAGGCTCGTGTCGGGTTGGCCGATGCTGCTGTAAAGACGGGCGCGAAGGGAGCGATGAATGACATCGGCCACACCGATGTTGTGCAGGAGTGGTATGACCAGCTGCACGACATTCAGCGCAAGCTGCAGGTCGACCCCAACTATACTGTCGCTCAGGCGCACGGCGAGATTGACCACCTGACGACGCGGGCTATGCAGCTGACAGCGAATCAGGGTGAAGGCGCGAAGATTGAGCAGGCCACTCGCGCGAAGCTGGAGCGAGAGCGCAGGGCGTTCACGACGGAAATGCAGCAGTACGAGCTGTTCACGACCATCTCGATGATGAGTGACGCCGGACAGCTGCAACATCTAAGCAGCGTCATTGACGAGCTTGGTGGTCGTTCAAGGTTTGACCGAGACGGCGGACTGTTTGACCCGCAGTTCGGTGATGCGCTTGGAGTGCTGCGCCGCGACGAGTTCGAGGCCTTCGAGGCGATCCGTAAGCGCACCGAGATGGCCTGGAACCGCACTCTGCCAGAGGAGCGCACGCAGGGCCGTTTGCAGCAGATACGCGCTAATGCCGTGCGTGAGGTGGATCAGGCGCTTGGCAAGGTGCGCATGGCAGAGGACGAGCTTGACGGAAGGCCGGAGTCGACGCTGGAGCTGCTAATGGCCATCGAGGACTCGGGCCTGCCCATCAAGGGCGATCCGTTCGCAGCCGTAGTGAGCGTCGGCCCTGATGGCTCTAAGCTAAAGGACAAACCGCGCTTCAGTAACGGCAGCGAAGTTGCGCGCGCAGCGATGTTTGGGTTCGAGGAAAACCTCGATGAGCGCGGCAGGCCCGTGGACGCTACCGTCAATATTGGCGGTATGCCCACTATTATCGGCGTGCAGGCTATGCCGCGGAATAAGGCGCACTGGGACACACGGCTAGGGACGTACGTGCCGTCCGGCCGCGGTCCTGAGGAGCGCATCATTGCCGCTTTGATCCGTGACGGCTACGTCGAGGCCGTCCCTGTCGCAGTGCCAGATGCCGAGGCGTGGCAGCGTGGGACCAAGACGAAGGCGGACTGGCTGACCCTAGCCACTATCTATGGCACTAGGGAGACTCCGGCGAATTGGATCTTCACCTCAAAGGCTGAGGAGGTCATAGCCAACGGAGCGCAAGAGGTCTCAATAGAGGGGCTCATGCGCGCGCTTGGAACCGGCAAGTCGGCACTGATTCTAGAAAACGCCAACCGGTACAACACGAAAGGCGACCGGTTTGCAGACAAGCAGGCCGGGTCGTCGTTTTACTCGGCTGACACAAGCAAGGCGTCTACGCGCATTGCCCCGACGCACCCGTCTAACACGATCAGTGAAGGTCAGTTCGACCCTTCCTCTGGCAAGTTTGTGTTTCCTGGCAGCTACCCGATGGTGACCAACAAGGATGGGTCACAGAGCAACGTCGTAGTGGAGACCGTAGGCATCGACGGCAAGTTTTATGTGCTGCCTAGCATGGCTAACGGTCAGCAGATGGGCAGCCTTGAGGAGATGGTTCAGTATGCTGAGCGCATGGGGCTGGACCAGTTCCCGCACTTCAAGACTCAGGCAGCAGCCGATGCGTGGGCTAAGCGCAACCATGGCAAGATTCGCGGTACCGATGACCGAGGCCAGCAGATCCGTCAGGCTCCTCGACCTGATGGTGATTACCCTGGTGTAGAGCCTTCGGCTGGGATCGAAGACCCCGGCCCTGACACTGAAACGCTGCGCCAAATGGTCATGCGTGGTGAGTTGTCAAGCGACGCATTTAAGAAGATTCGTGACCTACGCAAGGGAAACAGGTAGCACAGCATGACGGACGCTCAGGTTGGACAGCAGGACGCGTACCTCGAATACCTGCGGAAGCGCGTCAATGAGGTCGGTGACCCACGCGCCAAACGAGAGCTAGAGCGGGCTCAGCTGCGCGGCAAAGAGCGGGGCTTTGTAGAGGCCCTGACGACGACCGCTAGCGGGCGTGACCGCAGCTTCTTCGACCTGTTCGCCTTCGCTGAGGGTGCCAACGAGGCCATCTATCTAGACCGCGTCAGAGAGGCGCGTGAAGCACTCGACAAAGGCACGGCCACTAGCGCGCAGCGCAAGCTGTACGAGCACTGGGAGGACTCCAGCTACCGACAGTCCTCATTCGGGGCCACTGTGGCAGACATCGCCGCGCAGGCACCGGCCTTCATGCAGGAGATTTATCTTGGCGGCGTTGCGACGGGCGCAGTCAGGGCAGGCATAGGCGCAGCCGCAAAGACCGGTCTGCGTAAGACGATGCTGGGCCGTACGGCAGCGGCTGTGAGCCGCCCTGTCCGTCGCTTCGACGCAGGACTGAGCAACATCATCCGTCGCAGCGCTGAGGCTGCGCAGAAGACAGCTACGCCGAACCCGTTCGGTCAGGTTGGTATCGCTGGCATGGCTGCTGGCCTGACGCGCGCCGCGACGATTGGCGCGGCTGAGCAGACGGTAGCTAACACGGTGCTGGGTGAGGCGTTCGGTGCTGTCTACGGAGGTGGCAGCCGCTATCGCGTGCAGCAGCTGAACAACTACCTGCGTCGCAACGGAGCGCGCGATCCCCTGACTGGGTCTCTGCGTGCTCTAGACAACGAGTTCGGCATGTGGACCAACGCCGCTCCGGCGCTTCTCGACCTGTACATCGAGATGATGTCGGAGATGAGCGGGCACGCGCTCGTGCAGTTCCCTGCGGCCATCAAGCTAGGCCTGACCGGTCAGGGCTTTGCGAAGTCCGGCACGTCTAACCGCATGCTCAGCCTGCTAGGGCTGTCGCCGGACCCCGCTGACCTCGGTCGTTGGAACCGGTCTGCGTTCAGTGGTCTCATCCCTGAAATCGGTGAGGAGTTCGTCGGCGCAG
>Ga0208767_1003901_pt1 | contig 10647 bp, 8 predicted proteins | sample VirMetDEL_Mar_21_FD_184514 | JGI IMG/M metagenome (GOLD analysis project Ga0208767, IMG submission 184514) | Aqueous microbial communities from the Delaware River and Bay under freshwater to marine salinity gradient to study organic matter... | ecosystem: Environmental > Aquatic > Marine >... | reverse complement strand
CTCGGAACGTCTTGAGCTGACCAGTACTCTGCTTAGTGATGTGATGAACGGCTTCAACACCAGCAATCGTGAAACAGTCACCAGCGGCTACGTTAGTAGTGCTAGAGACAGTTACAGTCTGGTATCGGTTGTCAACGTTGATCTGACCACCAACCGCGTTGCTAGTTGCAGCAGGAACGAGGTAGTTCGTAGCAGCATTTTGCGTGTCGATAGTGATCGCACCACCGCCAGCAGCAGCAGTGATTCGGTTAGCGTAGTCAAGCTTCAACGTATCAAAGCCAGCTACCATGCCAACACGGCTGCGCTCATAGGCTGAATCAGACTTTTCGTTGCCGAAAGATCGTGAAGCCTTAGACAGATCGTTTGCCATACCGTTGTAGTCACGGCTAGACAAAGCCAAAGTCCGCTCGTAGTCGGGCACACCCTGCTCGTTCATGATCGCGTCAGCTTGTGCAACGTCATCATAGCCAGAGGCAGCAGCAGTCCGCTTAACAACCAACGTGCCCTGCAAAGCAGCAACATTCATAATTGCTACGTTGATGTCAGAGGCAAGCTTGTTCTTAGCAGCCGCACCGAGTCGGTCTTCTTGCAGAGCATCGCGCAATTCCAGAGCGTTAAGTGTGAACGGTACTGCTTTGCTGAAGCCAATGGTCGAAGGCACTGCCAACTGAGTGAAGTTTTGGTAGTCAGCAGCAATATCTACACCGGGAGCGGCATCGATAGAGGTGCCGATGTAAGGCTGAGGGCGCCAGATAACGTCATTGGTGCGTTCCATCATTACCTGATCGGTGGTGTAAATACCAACGTTTCTGCTTAACACTAAGGCATCGTGGAAACCTTCCAAGATGTTTTCGAACGCTACGCGCTCTTCTTTACTAAACGAATTAGCCATGATTGGCTCCTTTTAATTTATTTCGCCGCTCGTTTCTGCGCGCGCTTATAGGCCATGACCTTATCCATGTTACCTGTCCGCGCCGCTTCTTCTCGCAGCCGTTCTAGGGTTGAGTCCACAGCTCCGCTCGATGGTGCCGTTGCCGATACCGTTCTCTCGGGCTGTGTTGCAGCCTTGCGATTTCCAATCTTCAAATTACTCTCCAATTTTGCCACCGCAAAGGCAAACTTTACGGGATCGTCTATTGCGGCAAGCTCTTTAGCCTTCTTGGGGTTCTTACCCAAAGCGTAAATCACTAGCGCAGGGTTCTCAGCACCTTGAATTACAACGCCCTGTTGAACTACGTTGAACATCTGCTGCGCGACTTCCTCAGCATCGTCATAGTCCCTGACCTTTAACTTGGTCTTGGCCTCAACGTAACCCTCCAGCTTCGCGTTCCATGCCTGTTGCTGCTCCTCTTCGGCGCGGCGGGCTTGGCTCTGCTGCTCATCGACGAGTTTCTTACGCTCGTACCAGTCAGCCAGCGACTGCTCGTATTTCTCGGTGTCGTAATCTAAAGCTTCAAGATTCGGCTTCGGTCCCAAGCTAACAACTGGATTGGTCTCAGTTGACTGGTTTACCCGGCTCTCTAATTCTCGATTACGTTTCTTCAACTCCCTGTGTTCGCGTCTAAGCTCTCGGACCCATTCGGGTGCGGCTTGCTCTTCCTGAGGCGGCGGTTCCTCACCGTCAATGGATACTACTATTTCGTCAGGCTCTTCTGATTCAGCTTCTTGTTCAGGCTCGCCCTCATCGACTTCATCGATGGCTGCGTCCTCAATCTCAAGCTCCTCTTCAACGTCCTGCTCTTCTTCGTATATCTCCTCGACTTCTGCCATTTTGTTTGATCCCTGTTAACTCACCCAAGTTCTCGGCTGGGCGGTTGCCGTAGACCAATTATCACCCTTGTGCAAATTATTTCAACTTTTTTACATTAAGGGGGTTGTTATCTTACCAGTAAGATGAGATACTCTCTTTGTCGTCGGGGTTCGGCGGCACTTAACCAGCAAGGAGATACACATGGAAAAATTCACAACATTAGAAAAGCACATTTTGCTAACCATTAAAGACATTTTGACAGAAACCGATTATTTCACTAGCCATGATTTAGTCAAAGATAGCCCAAGGGCTTTGAGGGGCGCATTGGCTTCATTGGTAAAAAAAGGTGTGGTTTCTGTTGACGATCGCCCTAGCAACATCAACGGCACACTCTACTATGCTGTCGATTACTGGGACGAAGACGTAATTAATTCGATAGAGGAGGCGGCGTAAGCCGCTTCACAACCAGCAAGGAGATACACATGTCAACACGAGCAACTTATCAATTCATAAGCGAATGGTCAGGCACCCATACGGTTTACATCCACCACGATGGCTACCCTGAAGGTGCTGCCGAATATTTCACCAAAGAAAACGGTGCCCCAATCGTCAAGGTTGAAAGCTTTTTACGGAGTAATGAAAAAGCCGAATTAACAAAATCTCACGAAATCCACGGCGACACTGAGTACCGTTACACAGTTGAAGGCACCCGCCTTATTGCTCAAAATCGCGTTGGTTTCACCGATAAATTTGACACGTTTTTTGACGGCAGCGTTGCTGATTTTGTCCAAGGATATCGTTTATCAAAGAGCGCCTAATCACACAACGGGGCTTCGGCCCCTTAACCTAGACTTCTAACGGCCTTCTTGTGAGGTCCAGTCTGGCATTAACCCGGTTTTTTGTTCTGCGAAAACCGTACCCTCTAGCTTGGCTGTTCTGTTTGTGTCTCCATAAGGACCGTAGTTCAGCCAGCTATTTTGACCCCTAGTTTCTGTTGTCAAAGCTTTTAGAGCATCGCCTGTGAACAACCTAGCGTGAGCCTGCCAAGCGTTCTCTTCTCCTCTAGCCCTGAAGCTAGCCCCTTCCAACCCATGACCAAAAGCGTCATGAACAGCCCTAAACAAGTCGTTTGCGGTAACCACTTGCTCTACTCCATACTGATCCTTCCAGCGTAGCCCGGTATCTTTAAGCATTGGATTATCAGCAATTTCTGCACCCGTGACCCCTTCCGTTCCATATCCGTCATAAGTGCCATAAACAGCCATGCGCTTGTTTTTTCGCAAATCTCGCACAGCATTTAATGGATTCCCGCCATACGGATCGCTGTTTGAATCAAAAAACGAAAATTCATAACCGTCATCTGCCAACGCCTGATATTGATAATTCGTTTGCCGAATCAAATCTTCGTAAGCGGCTTTGACTTTCGGGTTGGTTGGGTCATGCGGCATATCTTCGTATGCTTGAGCAATCCTTTCTGAACGCTCCCTGTTTACTTTGTAGTATTCCGGTTGTCTGGAGAGGGGGATCCCGGCTGCCTCTGCATATTTTTCTGCGACTGAGACGAGGCGCGGATCCGGTCCCGTTGCCCCTGCAATTGCTGGCGCACCTTCAAGCGGCGCAAGGCCTCCGCTCGAATATTGTCCTCCTCCGTTTCCGGTCCGTTTGGATCCCATTCCATCTCTTGCCTCAAGTCTCCTCTGGGCGCGGACGGCTCTCTGACTGGGGCTAATTGCTCTGAAGCCGCTGAGCGTTGCTCCCGGTTCAGCCGTAGTTTCAATGCCATCGCTTGGGCGAACTGCTGTTCGTACTCCGAGTTGCTCATTAACCTTCTCCATACCTTTTGAAAATGATCCGGGCCTTGATACCACACCAAGATCCGTAAATAGGTTCTGCTCATAGAACCACATAACAGCCTGTATATCCTGTTCAGACAAGCCTGTATCCTCAAGCTTGTCCTTCATCGCCGTGACGAATTCTTCCATCCTACGGCGTTCTGTTGCGCTTCTGGGGCCACCAATTGGCAACCCTTTATTATCTTTCATGTTGCCAAAGTGACGGTTGTAGGTTCTGCTAAACCAACTGTCCTTTGTCGGACCCTCAAAACCATTTAGGTTTAACGAATATTTCCCGGTCTTGTCACCAAGAATCATTGCGCCTAAATGCATGCTGTTCTTGCCGCCACTTAAACCTGAAGGGGCACCACTTAAACCAGCAGCTTTTCTTACTGCCGTCAATTCTCCTAAAGTGTGATGGGACAACCACCAATCGGCAAAGCCTTCTTCACCTAAATCTGTGATCAGCCTGTCGATTACTTTCATACCAGCAGCAACTGACTGTTGCTTTGCGCCCCAACCGGCTCCCTTTAACCCTTCGGTGACTGCGCCAGCTTTTGGCGGAGAGGTGGGTATCTTACCAGTTTTTTTGTATTGAAGCATCGCTGCTGTTGCAGCTTTTGTGTTTAGGTCTACGTTATTACCGATTGACGTTGGTGCAGCAAGCGCGGTCCAGATTATTCGATCCGTTTCGTTGTTACGCATACTTTTCAGCGCGGGTATTTCTGCCATCGACTCAAAAGTTGTTTTAACGTCCGTGTCATACCAGCCAGCGCCTGTTTCAGACTGCTTTAACTGGTAACCAACCTCGTCTGCTGCGGCGTCTATCGCTGTTCTAAAGTCTGCTTCATCGTATGGATCTAACTGCCGACCATATCGAGCCAAATGATCTTCTTCAAAGTAATCAACCAAGTCTTGAATTTTAGGTTTTTTGTTGCCCCTCGCCGCAGAAATATTTTTGACCTTCTGAAGCTCCTGCTCTCGGATCGTTTCATCGAATCGTATGGGGGCCGAACTGCCGGGTAATTGCGCCCCCAACATCGCATCTTGTTGAACCTGAACGCCGGGAGTTGATGGCATTTCAAAGTTGACAGGTTGTGCAGTTTCAACAATGCCGCTTTCCTCGAACACCTCATCGCCTGACATCAAAGAGGTTGGCTTTTCCGCTACATCAGCAGTTGATGAACCTTTACGCCCAGCTCTGCCTATTAACGGGGCCATCGCGCCCAATCCCTTTAAACCTAGCAAGTTTAACGGGTCACCGATCATTTCAACCCCTGTTGCGTACAACGGGCTTCCTGTGATGTCCATTGCCTGCTGGCCCATGTATTCTGCCGGGGCAGTTAGCGGTGACAGTGTTTCACCAAACCTTTGGACGTACTCTTGGCCCTTCTCTGATTGCGGCATGTAAGTCATGGCGCGCTGTACGTCTTGAACTGCCTGAGCTGCCTGAGCAGGATCCCGGGTCATCGCCAATTGACCTAAGCCAGCCAAACCAGCAGGAACTGACGCCGGGAGTGCTGTGCCAATGGTCGCAGCAGCTTCGCCCAGCCCGGTCATTGAAGGCGCAGCGTCACGCCGAACTGGGCCGTAAGGCGTCATAATGTAGTCTTCTGTTCTGCGATCAGTTAGACCGCTTGAACTCAAGATCTGCATCGCTAGTTCGCGCATTGAAGCCATTGTTAGGTTTCCTCTTGGTAACTTTGCGAGGTATCTTCGCCGGTCATCCTAGCGAGCATGGCAGCCGCTGCTGGTATCGCTATGCCGTACTTCTTGGCAATGGTGATCAGTCGATCATCGAATATGACGTAGTTCATAGAACGCTTGTCAGGGGTCTTGTGCCGGGTGAATGCGTCAGCGTATCGGACACCTTTAACGCCACGTTCTGCCAGCTCGTACTCTGTCCCATCAATCATGCCAGCGTTAACTTTGTCCATGTTTGCCATGTACTGCTGACCAGTCATATCCTCGTTGATAATATTGTTTCGATCACCGCCAAAGTAATCATCGACGATCCTTTGGTCTACAGCATCCCTGTTAGCGTACACAGCGTCCTGAACCTTTTTGCTCTGCTGGCTAATTGGCGTATCCCAGTCAATCAACTCATCAGGCTCTACGTCGATGTTGACTTCGTACATGCTGCCTTTGGCTGTTTTTACCTCTTGTGCCTCTGCCAGAATGTCAGACCAAAAAATAGCATCATCTCTTGACGCTCCCTCTGGTAAAGAACTTAGCCACTCTTCGCTTTTTACAATCTTCTTCGCTTCATTGATTGGGTTGTTCTTAAACACCTCAGTCGCTTCATTCTGGGCCGCGAATGGAATACTGATAGTACGCCCTGCGCTGTCAGTGACCACCAAATCATTAGGTGTCAACTGATCGCGATACTCTTTCGCCACCTTTTCGTTCTCAGCAAAGTACAAGCCCTGACCGTAAGCCTGAGCGCCCTCGCCAGTGCCTATCTGCTCTGTGCTGAACCGATCAAAGCTGTAAGGTGAGCCGTGGTAAGCCTTGATCCCTTGCCTGACCTGAGACGCAGCAGGCAGAAACGGTAGCGCACCGGCAGCGGTCAGGAGGTAATTAGGTAAGTTTCTGGACTCAGGGTCGCGCATATACATGTCAACGTCAGCAGCTAGGCCGGTGACATCACCAACCCCGGGCACTAGCATTGTTGACATTGCCGCAGCGTCTAAAGGTGATATTTCACCCTCACCGTAGCCAATCGGTAAATCAGGATCCTGCCCGTACACGTTGGTCGGCTGAAGGACTGGGCCAGAACCAGACCGACTCAGCAACTCCATCGCCAGTTCACGCATCGAGGCCATCAGCGCATGTCTCGGATCATGTCTTGAAGCAGCCGGGCGCTTCTGACGGACTTCTCTTCGGTCTCGTTCTCAACCCGGACATTGTCCTGCTGAATACCGGCTAGGGTTTCCATCGTTCGCGCCTGTTCAAGCTCAGTGCTTGCGCCGGTTTCTAGCACTCTGGCCTGCTGCAACTCAGCATCTGCGATAGTCTTGACAACATCCGCCCGGGCCTTAGCCGCCTTAGCCGTGGCCTCTTCAGCCGCAGCCTGCAAGAACACCGCGTTTGGATCTGGCTGCTGATTCTGCATCGCCGCCATCATTTCCTCTGCCTCGGCCTCTGTGGGCTGCACAACGCCCATTCTGATCAGCTTCTGACGGAAGAAGTCACGAACCTCACTGATACCTTCTCCCTCCATATTCATCATCGCCATCGAGCCTAAAACACTTTGCATCTCAGGGTCGCCAGTGATCTGCATCATCCCGGTCAAGGCTCTAACTGTCGCACTGCGCTTGCTAGACGATGACGGGCCAACGTCAACGTCAACGTCAAAGCTTGCCTTGGTGAGATCGTTCTCGGTGATCACCTCGCCAATTTCGCTGATCGCCGGGGTCATCAGGGTGATCGAGTCAACCGTATCGGTCACATCGATGACCTTCATCCTGCGCTCTTCTTCAACGTACAATTCTTTTGCCATGCTCAACCAAACTTGACCACAGCGCCGCATGGCCTTGGAAAAGTTGGACATATAAATAAACGTCTGCATGTCTAAACGCGTCTGGATCAGCTCTACGGCCTTACCACTAAGGTTTGACGCCATCTCATCGCCCTGATTCTGGTTGCCCATTATCTCAAGCATGTCCTGCTCGGTAACTTGCAAAAGCGCAGCCAGTGTCGGCGGAATAGCGGGTGGCTTAGTGTATCCAACCGGACCCGCAATCGCCTGCTGACCATTGGCGTCAGTGATTGGGTTTACCAGCAGGTAAGGGTAGTCAACCAAGTTATCTTCTGACCACATCACCTGATGACCGGCGACCTGTTCCGGTAATAGGATTGGTTTTTCAATGCTTGACAGTGCTGAGATCTCTGCGAGCTTGGATAGCTGCATGTTCTTCAGCCGCTGTGCGTCCTTAGCCAAACGAACGTGTCCCATGCACCGCTCGACGTTGTCTATATACCATCTCTTTCCAAAGGTCGGGATGATTGGGATGCACTTACCAGCGATGTACCCGCAGTCCTCAAGGATCTTCGCGCCAGACATAACGTATTTGTGAACTTTTTTCTTCTTGACCCGCTTCTGACGAACCTCGCGGGTTCCAACTGCTGCGAGCATTTCTTCTAGCTGCTCATCTTCTTTGAAATCAAACGTGGTGTACCGTTCTTCGGATCCGTCTAGCGTCTCAAAGATTCTGACCGTCTCGCTGATCGTCTCGACCTTGTAATACTCGGCAACGTAAACAACGTCAGGAGTCAGCCAGTCGAACTCTGATTGGTGAACCGTCTTGGGCCAGCTTGCCGGGTCATCACCATAGGTCTCGATGTATGATTCATGGGTCATCGCGCTGATCACAAAACATTCAGTGGCGTCAGCCTTGTCCTGACGCTTGGCGTTCAGGTCAAAGAATACTGAGGTGTCCGCATCGTAGATCGGCTCCATGCGGATCCGCTGCCGGTCATCTTCGTCGTTCTCCTCGTCCTCGTAGCAGGCTCTCAGCCTCCACGCACCAAAGCCACCACCGACAGCCTCCTCGAAGGCATTGTCGTATGCTTCGTTCGCGGTGGAATCCTTCTCATCCGCCCGGTACAGGCCATCACAAACCTCAGCCAACTTATCATTCGGCTGACCATCTTTCGATGTGAAGTCAACCGTGACCCGGTTGTTGCGGTACTCGTTGATGATCCGAATGACCGATAGCGCAATCTTGTTAACCTCAAGCTTAGGCTTGTTTTCAAACTGGCTGCTCAATGGGCCTTCCCACTGGGCACCGTTGATGCTGTAAAACCGGCGGTCTTGCAAGCACTGTAAACGCTCGTCACGCAGCGCAGACTGGATGGTGTTAAAAGATTTGAGTGCGTCAGCGTGTACGTTGGATAGCCGCTGATCGTTTGTCATTCGAGCCATGATTTGTCCTCGGTTGTCAAGACCATTATCTACCAGCGATTAGCGGTTGGCAATGGCACAAAATCTTGGGCTGGCGTGACCGGATTGGCTCGCCTAATGCCCTCGCAAGCGTATCTTAGCGCATCGATCACATGATTCTTTTTGTCCTCAAGAATCGGCAGCACCTGATTGGTTGATGGGTCGGTCTTGTAGCTGTACAGCATCAGCTCGTCGATTGTGTGAACACACCTTGGGTGAACCACGATATCGTATGATTTCAGCCACTCGATGCCCTCCTCGACGGACTTCGGCCCCTTCACCGCTGACATGATCTTAGGGAACCCGTTTCTACGCATGTGACTAATCGTCTCAGGTCTCGCGCTATCAGCCACGATGGGCCACCTTTCAGCTTCAGGGATCTGCATGAACAGGTCAGGCGTGTCAGTGATCTCACACCCCACCATGTACGCCTCATGGTCAACGTAGAGCTTCCTGCCAGCGATATGGCACCGAACCAATACGGTTGGGTCAACTGCGAAGCCCCAGTCTGCACCAAGCCTGTGGATCGCCTCATCTGGTGCATCAAACTCCTCAATGCACCAATTTCTGAACACCCGGGATTGGCTGTTTTGCAGATACGCACCCCGCCAAACGTGCTGGAATTTGTCAGGATCCCGGCGCATGTCGTACTCCATCTCATCGGAAAGTACGTCAGGGAACCAAGGATTCTGCTGATAGTTCACCTCAATGACGGTGGACTGAGGCGGTGGATTGTCACCACGCAACAACCAGTTGACCGGGTCCGTTTCGTTTCTGGGGTTCCAAGTGAACCAGAGTTCGCTGCCGGGCTTTCGTATCGTCGGCCTGAGCAGATCTAGGGACTGCTGGCTGAGGCTTTGCGCTTCTTCGACCCAAGCCCGATCATAGCCCTCAAGCGATTTTATTGAGTCTGCGGTGTGATTTTGCATACCTTGGAAGATGATCCGCCCGGATCCGCGCCTAGATTTGATGACCGCGTCTTGAACCTCAAAGAACTCACCCGCGTTCAGCTCTTCGATCTTCAGCTCAAGCAGCCGTTTGACGGATTGGTTCAGGGACTTTTGGATCTCACGAACGCAAACCGAACTCTGATTCGGATTCATGATATGCTCTTCGATCAGCATCTCAGCGAACATATGCGACTTGCCCGAGCCTCGACCACCAAACGCGGCCTTGTAACGACAGGGTTCAAACAGAGGCAAAGCCCACTCAGGCGTCTGGATTTCCAGCGTTTTATTTTTTAAGGATGACACGCTCGATCCTTTGGATTGAAACGGGAGCCTGCTCGTCACCGCTTAACTCAAGCTTGTCGCCGTATTTTTTAGGTGCCAGCTTACTGAGCAACCACTTACGAGTATCAACCCTAAGTCGCTGCTTCTGAACCATCGCGCTGTCAACTTTGCCCTTACCGGTCGGGATTAGATCCTCATCGGCAATCAGCATGATGTCATCAGCGATTTTGTCGATCATCGCAGCTCTCGCGTGTGCGTAGTGTCCGGATAATTCTTGATCTTTATCAACCCAATCCAAAAAGGTTTGCCTAGCGACTCCTGCCATTTGCGAAGCCTGTCTTAAGCTCTTGCCCTCTCTCATTTGAGTTAGGACTTCAGTAATCTTCTTCTGTTTGTCTGTCTTCGTTGTCATGTTCACTCTCTTTGATTTTTGCTCTGTACGTTTTGATCAACCCCTTCAGGTCATCAATGGTGTACTTCACAGGAGGGTGAGGCCCCTCCAGCCATTTTACGTTATCTTCACCGATTCGGTAAATCAAGCGTGGTCGGTACTGGTCAATTGCCCCAGATTTGAAATTATTACACTGCGCGCACTGTTTGTGTACGTTTAGTGGTTCAAACCTGAGCTCTGGGTGACCTCCCGCCGTTTTGTAGTGCCCCGCATGAAACTGACACGGGCCTCTGGTTCCGCAGCTAATGCAGGGCTGTTTGTCATCACGAAGCCGAATCCATTGGTTAAACACCTCTTGGGCCTTCTTGACCCAGTAACTTCGATCCTTGTCCCGGACCCGTTTCTTCATCTCCCGGGTCTCGGCCCTTTGTTTCTTGGCCTTTTCGGTGTTAACCAGATCAATTGAACACGTTAGGCTGCACACCTTCTGAAGCGGT
>Ga0208767_1003900_pt1 | contig 10649 bp, 15 predicted proteins | sample VirMetDEL_Mar_21_FD_184514 | JGI IMG/M metagenome (GOLD analysis project Ga0208767, IMG submission 184514) | Aqueous microbial communities from the Delaware River and Bay under freshwater to marine salinity gradient to study organic matter... | ecosystem: Environmental > Aquatic > Marine >... | reverse complement strand
GAGAAGAAAGTCCTTTTGCTCGCGCATGAAAGGCATGAAAAAGAGATTAACTAGCGCCAAGACAGCTAGAGATCCAAACTCTAGAATCAACAAGGCGCTCCGTAAATGGAACTGCTAAGATGAGACTGGGTAAAAAAGCAAAGCGAGGTACAAGAGTAAAGAAGTTAGCTAATGGTGGGAACGGAGACCCATTAGCTCCCTTGCAGCCTAAAAAAGCGCAGCCAGTTCAAAGCCCTGCAGGTTTTCCATTGTACCGTGAGGACGGTGAGTTGACCCCTACCCCGTCTACTCCATTCTACACAAAGACAAATCTTCGTGGACTGTATGAGGGCGTTCCGCTCGGACTGCAAGAGGCAACAGTAGTAGGGCGCCCTGGCGATTCGTTGCAATCTATTGACTCTGCAGTTGAGTCCTTGGGGATGGGGGTCTTTGGTGATTATGCTCAAGTCGAACCAGAGACAAGAAAAAAGTTTGAACAAGGTGTGACGGATGCTATTGGTGAGGGGGCTAAGATTGCTGCTATCGCCACGTCTCCCCTGATCGCTATCGGCGTAGGGCCTCTGCTGGGTTCTGGTCTTTCAGGATACAGCCAGCTCGCCAACATGCCATTGGTTACAGCCACTACAGCCGCTGGAGAAACAACGGCTACGGTAGGAAATGTAGTTGATGCTTTGGGGGTGGGGTTGTCGGCTGAGTTTCTGCCTCAGCATATAAAAGATTTTGCAGAGAATCCATCCATCGGTAACGCTGCGTTTGTTGGTTTAGACCTATTGGGGTTTCTTCCTGCTGGTCAGGCAGCGCTTGCCTCATACAAACAAGGACTCGGCGCTACGAAAGCGGCTTCACGCACACCAATGCAATTTCCTGCTGTAGAAAGAAATCTAGTTCAGACAGCAGTCGAGTCAGCGGAAGTTCAAAACGCAAGGCTGACGATGAATACCACGATTCAAAACGAAATATCGAAGATCGAGAAGTTGCCAATTTCTCCGCAGGAAAAAGAGAAAGCTATCCATGAAACCCTTGAGTTTTATAACCAATACCTTTCAAACCCTGCGGCCCTTGAAAAAATCATCGAGCACAAAAACTTTTTAAGTGTTTCAGCAGAGGCAAGGTTGGGCAAGGTTTTAGGGGATGAAAGTATGATGGAGCCACTGAGAAAACTAGGAGCACCTATGCCACCGTTTGAAGCTACAGGTGCTGCAGAATCTGCGAACAGATACCTTACAAGCACTCCGTATTTCTCTCGATATGGCTTAGAAGGTAACGTGGTAAATGAAACTCAACATTTATTGCGAACACAAGTGTTTCAGCCACAGCCTGACGGAGCACTAAAACCAATTATAAAAACTTTTAGCAACACAGATAGCGGAAGAAAGCTAGCCGCCGAGGCTCTTCTCCAAAATTTTAGATCTGGATCTGAGTCTGTAAGAAATGCAGCGCTTAGAACGATAGAGCAGATGAAGGCGATGGGGCAAAAAGACGCACGAGGGTTTGTTCGTCCCCTCCCGAATATCAGTGCTCGAGCAGAAATGGTTGAGGGCATACCGTTAGCAAGCGGTCAATATGGCTACGACTTGACATCGCAACAGCTAAACATGCTTAATACTTTGACACCAGAGGAGTTTCTTTCAACATTGGTGCATGAGACAAATCACAATATGTTGGTTCCATTCCTTGATCAAATAGCTGATGCTCAGATCATAGAAATGCACACGATTACATCTACAGTGCAGAAGCCATACATACAAAAGGGTTTTGAAATAAGTGAAACTACACCCGTGTTTCTTGAGCCTCAAAGCGGGTTTAGGAGTGCAGACGATCAATTTGAAGCTGCTAATAAGTTCATGAATAAATACTCAAACGATCCAAGAGTAAACCTATCGAGAGATAATGCTGCAGCAAGACTACAATATCTAACACTGCCACACGAAGTGCAAGCTAGATTATTTGAGATCAAAAAAGCATATGCAAAGGTTGCCGCCAGCCAAGGATTATCTTTTGATGATTGGATGTACAACTTCAATGTTCAAAGAGCTAACGAAGGGTTCGAAGCGTGGAAAAGAACTAAGGTTGCTGCTGATGGCGACTTAGGAGCCGTAGAAGCAGACATGTTTAAAGATATACTCATTGGGAATAGAGAGGGAACAAAGCTTTCCACGCTCGCCTCTGTATTGAATAAAACATTCTTCAACCCTGCTACGATAGTAGGAACTGGCGCGGTAGCTACTCAAGCAGCTATATCAGGCGAAGAAGCCCCCACGATAAACAAACGCGGGGGCCTCGTAAAGAAAAAGCGTCGGGGGTACCGATCAGTTTAAGTACTTGACCAGTACCTCCGTTCGGTTTGCACGTCGCAGTTTGCGCAAGGCCAACTCTTTGAGTTGACGAACACGCTCAGGGGACAGTTCGAAGCGTTCACCCATCTCTGAGTTGGACATAGGCTGTATACCGTTCAGACCAAACGCGCATCGGATGATCGACGCCTCTCTGCCTGTGAGGGTGTCGAGACACATCTTGATGTCGTCCCGTAGTCCTTCATTTTGTAGTCCTTCGTCAGGAGCGAGTGTGTCGAGGTTCTCAATGAAGTCACCCATCGTCATGGACGCGCTGTCATCTTTGGACACAGGCATGTCAAGACTAGAGTGCTTGGCTGCGCTCTTGAGTATCAACTCCACATCTTTCACCGACATGTCAAGTTCTACGGCAAGTTCGAGTGCAGTAGGTTCACGCTCTAGGTTCTGCTCTAGCTTCGCAAAAGCGGCCTTGAGCTTGAGCAACATAGCAATCTTGTTTTGAGGTAGCCTCACCATACGCGCCTTGTCTGACAAAGCAGCGAGTATGTTTTGTCGAATCCACCACACAGCATACGAGATGAACTTAAAGCCTCTTGTCTCATCGAATCTACTGGCGGCTCGGATGAGTCCGAGGTTGCCCTCGTTGATGAGGTCGGAAAGCGAAAGCCCTTGGTTCTGATACTGCTTGGCTACTGAGACAACAAATCTTAGGTTCGCCCTAGTCAGCTTGTCTAAGGCTTGTTGGTCACCACCCCTGATCTTACGTGCCAGCTCTGCTTCTTCTTCGGCTGACACCATATCTTCTCTTGCGATGTCAACGAGGTATCTGTCTACGACCCCGCTTCTGTCTGTGATTTGTTTTGAAATCTTAAGTTGTCTCATTCTTTTTTTCTGAATTTATTTCTTTTAGTGCTTGGTTGTACTTGATTGATAGCTTCAGTTTGCGCCGTGTTTCCTGTAGTTTTTCTATTCTCGCTTCGATAGCTTCAATCTTTCCTTCGATTAAGTGGTCCTCTAAGTTCTCGTCTATTTCTTCTTTTACTATTTCGTATATCTCCGCGTAGCCCGTCCAATACTGCAGGTTCTGTATGTGTTTACCTGTGTAGTGGCTGCAACTGGAGCGCTCCCTATTGAGAACTGCACCAATTTCATTAGTGGTACAGTACGATGAAAGAGCTACACCAATCGCGGATCTGATTTGCGTGTGCAACTTTAGGCGGCTGTTGTTCGGTGTAACCCCCAAAGTTTTGTACACGCGGTCTACTGCATTCTGAATGGCGTCAATTCGTTTCATTTAATTAATGTTTTCTCGTTCGTATCAGGGTGAACGTAGGACATGTTGTACTCGATTACTTCATAGCTTTTCAGCATACGCAAGTCGCTGATTACTATCATGGTTATCTTGTCCTTCCTGTTCTTCCTCTGATATATTTTCCTGTAGGCTTGGCGCTTGTATACAACTCGATTTTGGAAGTCAATGTTGCATAGACACCAGTCTAAAAGTTCTTTTCTTTCAACACGAGCAAAGCCACCAAGTTCGCATATCTCAAAAGCAATCCACCTGGCTTCACCCATGATCCATCCGAGGTCTCCGTTTACATTCCTGAACTCAACCCATATCTCATCGGGCAGGTTGTTGCCCTTTACATCTACCCCATCTCTGCCGTGCCAGAAGTCCACATGAAGCTCTATGTCTTCGTCTCGAGTTGACTTCCTTATATCTTTGAATATGCGAGCGTATCTCGTAGCACAAACGCCCCCATCCCTCCATGACTGCTTCCTTCTTTCACTTCTTAGATTGTTTGGGATTTCCATTTTGTTTCATGGATTTTTTAATCTCTTCAATTGCTTGGTCCACCTGCACCTTGTTCTTCGCGAGATACACATCGCAATCCATATCATGGTCTACGATATATTTCAAGAAAAGTTTCCATCTCATGGGGAAATCGTGGTGAGATGGTAGATACCCTTTGGTTTCTATAATCCACGTGGAGTCCTTGCAAACAAAGTCGGGTGTATACCTGATGGGCTGTTGAATTGTATTCGTTCTGTCAGACATGTCCTTGCGCTTGGCAGTCATCTTGAAATACTTATGCTCAAACCTAAAGGATTCTACCAAAGTAAATTGCTCTTCTTCATAGTTGAAGGGGATGCCGTGTTGCTTTAGCTGAGTGGCGCAGTACTTTTCAATTGATGATTTGTATTTACCGAGCTGTTTTTTCTTGGATTTAGGAGTAGCACTTCTCCTTTTCTTTTTCATCATAAGACGAAAATAACCAAGCTTTAGTTCTTTGAAGGCGCGGCACCGAAGAAATCAAGCGGTTCCTGACTGTCTGATTCGAAGTAAATAGATTTAAATAATGGCTTGCGTTGCATCCAAGATATGAATCCTGTCTGCGACGTGTTCATGATCATGAGGTATGGTTCCTCAATCGGAGTAGGGTATCCACCCGTCTCAGTTTCTCTGACCTTGCGCACATGAATCTCAGTGAGTCTACGCACATTGTGGTCGGGAGACTGAACCTTTCGGTGAATAGTCAGGAAGCAGTCGGCTCTGTTTACAAACTTGCCACCGCCTTCTGTGTCTTCTGCATACGGCGCTACGGGTAGTCCGTCCGTACCCTTTCTTCTCTGTGCCTCTGTGAAAGCGTGGGTATTCAACCACACCGCCACGTTCTTGGCTTTGGAAAAGGTGAGGAAAGAACTCGCTGACTCGTAGTGATAGTCGTGTACCCCGATGTTGCTTCCCTTCATGTCCAGCTTCAAGCTGTTGTATGGGTCAATGAATATTGCATCGACGGGTTGCTGTATCAGAATCTTCTCCATAAACAGAATCAAGTCGCTGTAGCTGTACACTTGGTTATTGCTGATGACAGTAAAGTGTTTGTTGACCCACTCGTAAGCAGCCTTTCTTTCGAGGTAGTTCATGTCGGATATCCTCTTGTCAGAGGCGAACTGCATGAGTTGCATCTTGATAGAGGCCGTTCTGTTCTCAGAAGAATACAGCACCCAATTCCACTTGTGCCTGATCGTAGCGTTGACTATCAGGTACAGCGCAGATGTGGTCTTGCCTACGTTACTGTGACCGTTGATAATCACAAACTCCTTCTTGTATCGGAAGTGCTTGTCGAATCTTTCGTCACCCGTCTTCAAACCTATCTCAATCTTGCCTTGAGAGAAGTCATCAATCCATCGGAAGTCTTCATCATCAGACGAGATGAAGGACATGTCCCCATCGTGAATCAGCAGGTCGCGCTCCGCAGCTTGTTCATTGTCAATCAAAGCCTTGATGGGCATCGACTTGCCTTTCTCAATACCGCTAAGAATCGTTGTCTTAGCATGGTCTATGGAGTCCAGGTCCCTCTTCTCTATCTCCCTCATGAGGACACGTATCACCTCGTCCTCCTCCATGCGTCCAGCGGATATGTATCCACCACAAAGTATTGCTGCTTTGTTTAGGGTCAGCCATTTCTGACCGTCTTCTGCATTACGGATCATACGTGCAGCTAAGTTGAGCTTCATGTAGTCCGTGTAGGAGTAGGACTCGTTGTCTGGAGTTTGCTTCTCTGCGAATTCAGAGGTGAAAGCCCCAAATTTTTTCGATGTGTCCTTGATGACGATATCGGGGTCGTATGACTCGAAGCATGCCCTCGACTCGTTGATTCCCGACTCGTCCACCTCGAGGAAGTACTGCTTGTGAAAGTATGTACACAGCGCCCTGAAGTGGTCTCGATGTCTCTCGGGGTTAGTGATGCGCACTAAGGCCTTCACTCCATCACCGCTTGGCGACACCCAACATGAGTATACATACTCGTCAGTAGCAAGCGCTTTCTTTACCTCGTCCACTTTAACGTGGTCAAAGTCAAGGATGATGTAACCCGAGTGTTCAAACAATGCATCATCATTCCTCTCAGAGAACTCGCCACTAAAGCATACGATAGGCAATTCTTTCTTCTTTGCCTTCTCGCCAGCCCTAACCTCCGAGATAATAGACTTCGACTTCCCCTGCTGAATGCGTCGTAACGCAGTCGGCATAGCAATGTGATGCGGGGCTTTCGTGTCTTTTATACTCTTGAAGATGGTGACTGTCATGATGCGCTTTTGTGTTGATCGAGGGTGAGGTTGGAATATGAGATAAACTTCTTATCGAGTATCTCTCGGATGACGATTTGTTTAACTGATTTAGCATTCTTTCCATAGAACTGCATCTTCAAGCGAGCCATGGTTTGGCTATCGTACTTGAGGATGTCGTGTGGACTATCGAATACAGATACTATCCACACCACACGCTCGTGTACTACCTTCCGTTTCTTGAAGGCGACACGAGCGTTCATGTGGTATATGGGTGCCTTAGAATGGGACGTCATCAGAGGCAGCCTCCGCTTCGGCCTTCTTCTTGGCTCGTTTCGCTTTAGCGCCCTCGCTATTGGGATCGTACACGACTGCATACGGGTTGTCATTCTTTGACATACCCAAGGTCAACCATACGTTGCCACCCTCACCCTTCTCGTTGATAGCGGTAGCATACTTGTCAATCATGTCCTGAAGCTCATGCACCTTAAGCTTCACGGTCATTTTACCAAACTTGCCATCGAAGAATCGAGGCTCTTCTGTGTACCCGATGAGTACTGAATCACTGAGTTGTTCGCTCATAATTAAAGAATTAAATTGTTATACTTCGAAGACTGCGTAGTGCGTCTCCGTCTCTTTGCCATGGTCTAACCATTCCACGATGTTCTCAAGGGCTTCGTGGTATTTCATTTCTCCGCGCAGTAGTGTCTCCTTGGTACACTTGACTACGGCTGGGTAGTACGGGTATGCCTTCTCTTGCACAACCCAGTAGAAATCGTCGATGCCAAACACCTTCGTGTAGATGTACGCTTGGATGTCGTAGCACCACGAATTCACATCATACTTGAATTTGTTTACGCTTCTTGTACTCTTGCTGTCCGTGATGTATCCGTCACCGAGGCAGTCAAGGAATCCTTTGACGGGGACACCATCAATCTCCTCGTTGAACTCGACTTGATACTGACCGTCGAGGTACTGCTCTCGTATACCGCAAGCATCGAGTCGCTCGATCATCTCTTTCGCTTGCTGCATGTCCTCCATAGACACGAGTTCTTTGTCTGCGTTCTGAGTAATCTGTTCTAACTCTGCTCTCCACTCCTTGTATCGCTTCGTCATACGGGGACTCTTGCCACCGATTTCTGCTATGATTGCAGAGTCATCCATGGTGTAGTACTTCTCCTGTGCTTTCTCTGGCTCGAAAAGCATCATGTCGTACATGGTGCCAAACGTGAGGGCGTCTGACTCTTTCTTGAGTTGACCCCGCATATACATCTCCCAAAGGCGCATGTCTCCAAGCGCATACTTGATTGATGAATAGGACAGGTGCCCTTTACCTACTGCTTCAATTAGTTTCTCTCTCATTGTTCAAATCGTTCCAATGTTCTGTTGCTTTAAATATCTTTTCTCCTACGATGCTCACTGGGTTTGTTTGAAAATGATTTGCAACCGCGCCACGTGCGTCTTCGTTGGTCATGTGATGTACTCGTTTGTAGTAATCCCACAGGATAGCCTTCTCTTCCTCAAGGCGCTTCTCGCGAAGCTCCTCGAGTCTGTGCCTCAATGCAGAATTCATTACACGAACTTCTTGAGTCCAGCTTTTTGCTTGTCACTCAGTTCGTCACCGTACTTTTTGATGACGGCGTTGTATGCCTTCTGACGATCGGTGGCACTCTTGATGTACCCGACTGCGCTATCCATGATGTTAGCCTTCTCTTCAGTCTTTGGCTTGGCCTTAGCCTTGGGCTTCGACATCTTCTCCTGCTGATGGATGGCGTCTGCGACCTCACCTGCTGAAGCCATAGAGTCATCGACCCCGATACCCATGATAGCAAGGGCACGGCCAACCGCTGATGTCTCACAGTTCTCGATGTAAGAAGTCTTGTTGATGTTGCCGTTGGACTGAATCTCGTGAGCATGACCCGTGGCGATGACACGTTGGGCATCATCTGCGATGGTGGCCTTGCATACAGCCTGCTCTGAATCAAGGACTGGAAACTCTGTGGCAATCGTCCAGTTCTCGTACTTCTTTTCTTGGCGGAAGTACTTCACGCGCTCCTTCACCTCGACATATTCTTTGCCTCGGATGTTTACTGTTTTGAACTTGTATGTTCCCATAATAAATTGAATTGTGTGTAAAGATACGGATTTAAATTGTTATTCACACTATTCACCGTGTGTAAATAGCTTCATGTACTCATGTATTGACACGTATTTGACAAGCACCTTGAACATCTGAGCCGAGGCCATAGCCAACTTCTTAGACTCTTCCAGTACGTCAATCCTGTCCTGTTCTGCCCCCAACACCTCATCAATAAGGACTTGACCTGCCTGCTTGGAGTTGATGGTAAGTATCAACTCTTCTACAGCGTCATCTGTCATCTCTGAGAACATGGAGGTTACGTCGTGCATATCCCACATGAGCCAGTCACGCCATCCGTATGCTTGGATGTCGTGGACACATAGGTCTACAGCAGCGTTGTTAGTTGTGTTGCCATCCATACGCATGGCTTCGATTCGTTCTATAGCATCTTGTTGATTCATTGTTAAGTATTTGTACTCCCGACAGGATTCGAACCTGTGACCGTCTGCTTAGAAGGCAGATGCTCTATCCAACTGAGCTACGGGAGCAGGGCAAGAAGAGCAAGCAACATCTGCCTACGTGCTCACTCTTCTCTATACGTTGTGTCTTTACACCTACATAGTACTCAAAAGGTGGCCTGTCTTTTTTGCATCTAACCCCTCATACAGACAATTGGGATTAGCCCTCGGCAGAATGTGATCGCGCTTACTCATCGCATTCGTAGTGTTCGGTTACCACAAAGAGGCTTCGGTCTTGTGTCACCACGAGGCTATACTCCTCGTCATTCATAATGTTGTGTCCTTCATCCACCCAGTTTGGGTTGTGTCTTGGGTTGAACCTTACGTAGAAATCACTAACATTTGGCTTCACCCAATCAGCGGTGCCCAATATCTGTAAATTCTCACACTCTACCCAAGCGCACACCGTCTTGCATGCCCCTTCGTGAATCTTTTTAGATGTACCCAACTGTACCCTGAGTTTGGCGTCGAACATGGCAAGCTGATATTCCTCTGGTTCGAAGTATTGCACGGAGTAATTTGTCGGGTCGCCATTTACCAAGGTCTTTACCTGCCACTTCATAAAGTTGTCTCCTCGTCCGAGGTGGAATCTAATTTTGTACATGAGAGTTTTGATTGATAGTTAATTCTTACTTGACGGTAGACGTGTTGCATCCACTCATTAAAATCCTTTGCGGGGTCTTCGTTTGCGCTGCTTCGTACACATATCATGGCTTTTCTAATAAGGGGGGCTTCAACCACATTTCGTACCACGCAATCGTACCATCGGCTCGCTCTACAAACTGTCGGTCATCGGGGTCTTCCCACTCTGTCCAGTAGCACACGTCTAATTCGTATGCCTTGTTGAGAATCTCCTCGTCACTCCAGTCCTTTGACTCCCACACCTCGTCGTAGTCTTTGTGTAGTTCCGCGACCGTGTCCTTCTCATACTTGGAGTAGAACGTGCCGTCGTACCAAACCCAACCTTGATTCATCCCCTCTTCGGTGATGTCGCACTGTCGTGCCCATTTCTTTTCGTTTTCCATTGAATTGTTGTTCTAAGAGTGTTTAAGTAATATATATCTCTCAATTACATTGAGATATATATTACTAAAACTCTCTAAGGGTTTCGATGTAATCAATCCATTCGAGTCCGTACAGGTCTTGTAGTTCTTCTACTGTCATGCTACTGCGTTTACTTCAATCTTCTCAATCACCATGTCCATCGTTTTGTCAAGCTCGTCTGCGAGTCCGCCGTCGCTGTCTGACTGCACGTAATTGATGATCATGCGCTTGAGGTTTTCTACGTGTGTATAGCTGATGAAGTCACCAAGCTCGTAAAACTTAGGCTTCCAAAACCTGTCAATCTCGTACTCAGTAACCAAATCACCCCAGTCATCCCAGTCCTCACTCTCGTTCACGATGTTGCCCGCTCCATTGTTGAACACATCGTAGTAGATGTGGCTGATGGCTCGCAAGGCGTTGCCTTCTACTGTGAATGCCACACCCTCTGGTGGCACGAGTGCCTTCCAGTATTTTTTGTACAGCTTTTGATACTTGCCTTTTTCGTTCCAGTATTTCATGTGTTAGAGTTTTGAGTTAATACGTTCGGCTTTGTTTATCCCTTCTATCCACGCTTTCGCGCTCAGTGGTCCTGGTATCGACTTAGCCCACCTACCAGATTTAATGGTGAGTACCGTTGTAGCA
>Ga0208767_1003894_pt1 | contig 10659 bp, 11 predicted proteins | sample VirMetDEL_Mar_21_FD_184514 | JGI IMG/M metagenome (GOLD analysis project Ga0208767, IMG submission 184514) | Aqueous microbial communities from the Delaware River and Bay under freshwater to marine salinity gradient to study organic matter... | ecosystem: Environmental > Aquatic > Marine >... | reverse complement strand
CGTATGTTAAATTAGTTCAACTAATGGAAAACATAAAAGCTATACCACTCAAGTATCTGTCTTACGAAGAATACAATGAAAGATACAGAGAAAGAGACGCTAGACCTGACACAGATAAGTTTGCTGATCCAGAATACGTATACACAACATATAATGACGAGTTAGGTCTTACACCAATACCAAACACAAGCAATAGAACATTAAAGTTTGACTACTATGTAACAAACACTGATCTATCGGCTCACGGTGACACAGGCATAATCCCGACAAGGTTTGAACCAATAATCAATGCTCGTGCAAAGTACTACACCTACATGTTTAGGTCTGATGTACAAACAGCACAATACGCCCTCAAAGAATACGAAGATGGTATTAAACGAATGAGGGTCGAACTGATAAACAGAAAGAATTACATGAGGGCAGTATAGTTGGCTGACTTAAGTGAAACCGCTGCATTTCCATTTGTATGTGAAGGTGGGTTAGTTCTTAACCAATCTACATTTATAATGAAACCCGGACAAGCTTTGGAGTTAGAAAACTTCGAGCCTGACATTGAGGGTGGCTACAGAAGAATAAATGGTTTTTCTAAGTACGTATCCGTAGTTGTACCTTTTACTTCAGATGCAAGTGAAGAAGTTCTCATGGTTGCTAGCTTTGCAGATAAAGTTGTAGCAGCAAGAGGTACTAGTATATACCAAGCAACTCCCGGTGGATCATCTTGGACAAGTATAGATAGTGGCAGAACAAGTGCAGGCAAGTACAGCTTTGAAAGATTTAACTTTGATGGTAACGACAAGTTAATAGTTGTAGATGGTGCAAATGATCCTACAGTGTTTAACACATCATTTAGTGCGACAGACGTAACAACAAGTTCTGTAGAAGGTGCAAAACACGTTGTAGCATTTAAAAATCACATGTTTTATTCTGGTATGTCCACTACACCACAAGAGGTAGTATTTAGTGAGCCATTTGACGAAGATGGTTTTAATAGTGGTCAAGGTGCAGGTAGCATTAAAGTTGACGACACAATCGTAGGATTGAAAGTTTTCCGTGATAATTTATTTATCTTTTGTGAGAACAGAATATTTAAACTGGGAGGTAGCTCATCTAGTGACTTTGCTATCGTGCCAGTTACAAGAAACATCGGATGTATAAATGGTAACACAATTCAAGAATTTGCTGGTGACCTTATCTTTCTTGGTCCTGATGGCTTGCGTACCATCGCAGGTACAGCAAGGATTGGTGACGTGGAATTGGGAACTATAAGTGCAAACGTACAGTCTTTGTTTGATAAAAACATATCAAGTTCATCAAAGTTTGAGTCGATAGTTATACCTGATAAAACACAATACAGAATATTCTTTTCAAAGGATAGTAAAGCTGACAACATTACAGAAGGTGTTATCTGTGTTATGAAAGGTCAAACCTTTGAGTTCTCTAAAGTAAGAGGTATAAAACCAACTTGCACAGACACATTTGTATCGGCAGGAGACGTCATAGCGTTACACGGATCAACATCAGGTTACATACAAAGACAAGAGTCAGGTAGTAACTTTGATGGCACAGTTATATTAGGTAAATACAGAAGTCCTGATTTAACTTTTAACGATCCCGGAATAAGAAAGCATATGCAAAAGGTTGTTGTTAACTACGCACCTGAATCTTCTATTGACGCAGACCTTTTTGTTCGGTATGATTATGAAGACAAAGATGCACCGAGACCTGCAGCTTACCCCCTTGATTCAACAGATATAGCAGCAATTTATGGTACAGCATCATATGGAACACCCACATATGGAGGAGCATCCCAGCCACTTGTAAGACAAGCAGTAGAGGGATCAGGTTTTGCAGTAGCGTTGCGTGTAAACGATGGAGGAGCTACTGCACCGTATTCAATAAAAGGGTTTCAACTAGAATACCAATTAGGAGCAAGACGTTAAATGGGAGCTACATACACAAGACAGTCCTCATATACTGACGGTGATGTAATAACTGCGGCTCACACCAATGACGAGTTTAATCAGTTATTAGCCGCATTTCAAGCCAGTACAGGACATACCCACGATGGTACAGCCAACGAAGGTGGACCTATAACTAAATTAGTTAGTAACACACTTACATTTGGTGCAGGTACAGCAGGTACAGATATAACAGTTACATACGATGGCGAAAGCAACGACGGTGTAATGAAATGGATGGAAGACGAGGACTATTTTGAGTTTAGTGACGACATACTTATTGCTTCTACAGAGAAGCTACAATTCAGAGACACAGCTATATACATCAATTCCAGTGCAGACGGACAACTCGACCTCGTAGCTGATACAGAAATACAGATAGCAGCCACAACAGTTGATATAAATGGTGCAGTAGATATATCAGGCAACTTAACTGTGGGTGGCAGTGTTGTCATAGGAAGTGCAAATATATCTGAAGCAGAGTTGGAAGTTCTTGACGGTGCTACAATAACAACTGATGAGTTGAATATTATTGATGGTGGTACTTCAGCTACTTCGGTAACTGTTGCAGATGCTGATCGACTAGTCCTCAATGACGATGGTACTATGAAACAGATAGCTGTAACAAGTTTAGCCGCATATATGGATGACAAGATAACAGCGATGCCAAACCTAACCTCTGTAGGCACGTTGTCGTCTTTAACTATGGACTCTAATACAGCAGGTAAACTTCTTGTAGCTGACGGTACAAACTTTTCTTCTACAGCAGTAGGTGACTTATCAGAAATATCTACAGTAGCTAATGACGATGTATTCCTAGCAGTAGACACTTCAGGTGGTGGACTTAAAAAGATTACTAGAAGTGCAGTCGTTGCAGGACTTGCTACATCTAGTGCCATATCAAATGTATCAGAGGACAGCACTCCACAACTAGGTGGTGACTTAGATGTAAATGGTAATGGTCTAACATCTACATCCAATGGTAACATTGCAATTACACCAAACGGAACAGGTGTAGTAAGACTAGATGGTAATGTAGACATTCAAAGTGGACTGATTGACCTAAAGAATAGTGGAGCAGTCTCTAAGATTAAGTTCTACTGTGAATCAAGTAATGCACACGCACAGACAGTACAGGGGGCCCCACACTCTGAGAGTGCATCCAATACCCTAACACTACCAAGTACAGGTGGTGACACTACTTTAGTTTCAGCAAGTTCAACCGAAACACTGACAAATAAAACATTAACAACTCCTGTAATAGCTGAGATTGATTCAGGTTCTACAATCACACTTGATGCTACCACAGACATTATATTAGATGCAGACGGTGGAGACATTTTTTTTAAGGATGGTGGCACAACATTTGGTAGTGCAACAAACACAAGTGGCAACTTAATATTAAAATCAGGTACTACAACTGCCTTGACATTTGATGGTGCTAATGTTGCAGTCGCAGGTAATTTAAGTGTGGCAGGTACGACTACTACTGTAAATACAGTAACTATGGAAGCAGCCAATGCAGTTGTCTTTGAAGGTGCTACTGCTGACAGTAGTGAGACTACGCTTACCATTGTAGACCCTACAGCAGACAGAACAATTAACTTGCCAAACCAATCAGGTACAATACCTGTATTAGCCGCAGCAAGTAACACAGCAATTACATCCACCCCCGAAGAATTAAATATACTTGATGGTGTAACTTCTACTGCGGCAGAGCTAAACATACTTGACGGTGTGACATCTACTGCAACAGAATTAAATATCATGGATGGTGATACATCTGCTTCTGCTACAACATTAGTAGATGCAGACAGAGTAGTAACAAACGACAACGGAACAATGAAGCAAGTAGCATTATCCGATGTTAAAACATATTTAAGTAGTGCAGGGTTTAGCACAGAAGACCCGACAGCACTTGCAATAGCGTTAGGATAATATTATGGCAAATACATTTAAAACAGTTACATTTGCTGCTGAACCTGCATCTTCAGGTACTCCGTATGTAATGTACACAGTGGCAGGAAGCACCACAACTGTTGTTCTAGGTTTAGTTCTAGCAAACATACACACTGCTCAAGTCACAGCAACAGTCAGACTAGTTAGTGACACAGGTAGTAGAGGTGGCTCAAACAACGTAACCAACGGAACGAGTATCATAGTAAAGGATGCTCCGATACCTGTAGGTGGTGCTTTGGAACTACTAGCAGGTAACAAGGTTGTATTAGAAGCAACAGACCAAATAACAATAGACTGCTCCGTAGCAGATAAAGTATCAGGTACACTAAGCATTATGGAGATAACATAATATGCCATACATAGGAAATACATCACCTAGTAGGTTTGTATCTAATAGAGCAGCATCTGTGTATTCAGGTGATGGTTCTACTACTGCCTTTACACTAGAACAAGCTGTTGTACAAGATGAAGACATCCTCGTATCAGTAGATGGTGTGGTTCAAGAGCCTTCAGTAGCTTATGCAGTTAGTAATGCCACGACACTTACATTTACTGCCGCACCTTCTAGTAACGCAGGTAATAATATATTTGTGTATTACTTAGCTAGTCAAGTAGGAACTGTAGGACATCCTGCCGACCAAAACTTATCAGCAGGTACAGGTACATTTACAGGTGACGTTACTATTGGTGATGCTAGTGCAGCAGACAAGAAGATATTGTTTGATGGTAATGCACAAGATTACCACATAGGACTAGATGACAGTGCAGATTCACTGATTATAGGTAAGGGTTCAGCTTTAGGTACTACAACCTCAATGGCTATAGATGCAAATGGTATTATAACTAAGCCACTACAACCTGCTTTTTTAGTTAATCCTGCTAGTCACCAACTTGATATTGCCACTGGCACTGCTGTAACTGTGGTCTTTGGCACAGAAAGATTTGATAATAATAGTGACTTTGCATCAAACACATTTACTGCTCCTGTAACTGGTAAGTATCAGTTCAATGCTACTATATATGCACAAAACATAGATTCTGCAGCTAGTTATATACAATTTAAATTAGTTACATCAAACTTAGCTTATCAGTTTGTTTTTGACCCAGATTTTGGACAAGATGTAGTTTATTGGACTACGCAAATAAGCCAATTAGTAGATATGGATGCAGGCGATACAGCACACGTTACAATATACCAGTCAGGAGGTTCAGCAACAGCTGATATAGTTACATCTTCATATTTTTCAGGCTACTTAGTAGCATAAGCCAAGAGTGAAACAACTCAATCATAAAGGAGATATAAAATGGCAAATCACGATAAGACAATAACATTAACAGATTTACAACAGAAGATTCTGTCTAATGATTTATACAATGATACATCAAACAATGCAGGAGTAGATGCTTGGATTGATGGTGCAATCAATGGCAAGTTAAACAACTGTTGGAAACGTATGCAACAAGAGTGGACTACAAAGTTAATGAATGACGATAGCTTCACAGATGCAATACCATCTAACCAAGCAGACTTTGTGGCACTTGTAACTGCGAGAAGTGATTATACAACTCGTAAGCAAAGAGATGATGCAAGTAAAATTGGCTAGGAGTAACAAATGGCATTAACAAAAGTAGATGTGGCAAATGCAGTTACTGGGATAACTGCTTCAGCAAATGGTGGAACTGGTCATTCTGCTCTGATAGCTTTTGCTTGTAAAGCCAACAAGACTTCATCAGGAGATGAAAGTATTCAAGGTGATATAGTTTTTAATCAAGTTCAAACCAATGTTGGTAATGCTTATAATAATTCCAATGGCAGATTTACTGCTCCAGTAGCTGGTACATATTTCTTTACTTTTCATGCACTAACTGCTTCGTCTGGAACTCAACAATTAGCTAGTGGTACTGCTCTTAATGGTTATTTTAAAAAGAATGGTGCTGATGCAGGGTTTGGCAAAATATATTCCCAAATAAGTGCAGCTTCTCATGCTAATGTTTCAGCTTCTATGGTTATTACCTTAGCACAAAATGATTATATTCAAGTTCATATAGCTGATAATTACATTTATTCGTCACAAGGTGCAAATTACAATCAGTTTAGTGGTCACTTAATAGGAGTTGCATAATGCCATACATAGGAACATCTCCTTCAAATGGAGTGAGACAAACATATGACTACACAGCCACTGCTGGACAGACGAGCTTCAGTGGAAGTGACAACAATAGTCAGACACTTACGTACACAGATAGTGCCTACATAGACGTATACCAAAACGGTATCTTACTTGTACCATCTGACTACACAGCAACTACAGGTACAACTGTCGTGCTAGATACAGGTGCTACTGTAAGTGATACACTACAGATTGTAGTATATGATGTGTTCTCCGTAGCTGATACAGTAAGTGCTAGTGATGGTGGTTCATTTGGTGGTAACGTAGGAGTAGGTGGTACTCTTAGTGTAACAGGTAATGTAATCAGTCCTATAACTTTAGCAGGTACAACACCAACTCTTACAATAGGTGATGCAGGTGCTGAAGATACAAAGATTGTGTTTGATGGTAATGCTCAAGATTATCATATTGGGTTAGACGATAGTGCTGATACATTGGTGATTGGAAAAGGTTCTGCATTAGGTACAACTACTGCTATGTCTATAGATGCCAATGGTATTATTACTAAGCCATTACAACCTGCTTTTTTAGCTAAAGCTAGTAGTACTCAAACCAATATTGCACTTGGAAGTGGTATAACAATAGAATTTGGCACAGAAGTATTTGACCAAAATGCTGATTATAACAACAGTACCCATACATTTACTGCACCTGTAACTGGTAGGTATTTATTAAATTATGCTTTATACGGTGTAAATTTAGATTCAGCTGCACTCTATTATGAATCATATTTAAGTACGAGTAATAGAAATTATTTCAGTACAATAGACCCTGATTATGGACAAGATAACGCCTACCATACTTTTGTTCTTACGGCACTTGCAGATATGGATGCAAACGACACTGCTGTAGTTAAAGTTTATCAGAACTCTGGAACACAACAAACAGATTTTGGTGATGCTTCCCACTTTTCAGGCTACCTAGTATGTTAAACAAAAGGAACAACAGATGAGCAAAGCAGCAGATTTAGCATTATTGGCAGGTGGAGCAGATACATCCACAGACACAAGTAACACAGGTAACGTAGCACTTGACTTTAGCCAATTCCAAAACTTCATCTTGACATTCACAGGTAATGTAACACTTACCAACCCTACAACAGAAGTGATAGGGCAGTCAGGGTTTATCATCTGTATACAAGATGGCACAGGAAGTAGAACACTTTCTCTAGGCACAGATTATGAAACAGCAGGTGCGGCAGGGATAACTCTAAGCACAGCTGCTAATTCAGTTGATATGATACCTTACGTGGTTCAGTCGGCTAGTAACATATTATTAGGCAGAGTACAGAAGGCATTTGCATAGTGGCACTACTTGGTAACTTAACAGGTTCATCTCAATTTTTTAGTGACGAATTGTTTTACAATGGTGTTGCTACACAGTCATTGAGGTTAGATAATAGTGCAAGTTCTCTTTTGACAAGAACACCATCAGCAGGGAATAGAAAAACATGGACTTGGAGTGCTTGGATAAAAAGGGGTGATATTGGCAGAGACCAAGACTTTTTTACAGCAGAGGGGAGTGGTGGTCAATTATATGCAATAATGGTAACAGATGGTGACCAATTACAAATCTATGCTGCTAGTGCTGTTTTGTTACTGTCAAATCAACTTCTAAGAGATACATCAGCTTGGTATCATATAGTTGTTAAAAGTGACACTACACAAGGAACAGCATCAGATAGATTAAAAATATATTTAAATGGTTCAGAAGTAACTTCATTTGCTACAGATAACAGAGGAAGTTATGCACAAAATACAGACTATGGAATAAATTCTAATGTTAAACATAACATTGGTAGCAATCAAGCAGGTGGTAATTTTGGAGATTATTATATTGCTGAAGTTAACTTTGTAGATGGTACTGCTTATGATGCAAGTTATTTTGGAGAAACTAAAAATGGTGTATGGATTCCAAAAAAATATACTGGCTCATATGGAACACAAGGTTTTCGTCTAGAGTTTAAACAAACTGGTGATGGAAGTTCAACAGCATCATCATCAACAATAGGTGCTGATACAAGTGGCAACGGCAATCATTATAAAGATACTAATTTAGATGCTCACGATTCAAATATGCCTGATAGTCCTGAGAATAATTTTTGCACAATGAATGATATTAATGCTTCATCTAATGTTACAATGTCAAATGGAAATTTAACCACAGTCACATCAAGTGCGATTGAAGCAGTAGTGGCAACTTTAGGAGTTTCATCTGGCAAATGGTATTGGGAAGTTCACATTAATGCAAATGCAACGGAATCTTTTCTTGGCATTACTACTCCAAGACATAATAATGATGGTGCTAGTTTTTATGATTCCAATCAACTATTGTTCAGAGACGATAATGGTTCTGTTTATTATTCTACTCTTACATCAAGGTCACTTCCTGCATTTGAGATTAATGATATTGTCAAAATAAAATTAGACCTTGATAATCAAACTATGGAATATAGTATAAATGATGGAAGCTATGTTGGGAGCATTACTTTAACTGATTTTAATAGTCATGTGGCAGGAGAAACGTGGTTGCCTACGACAAAAGTAGGTGCTAGTGGAGGTTCTGGTTCTTTTAATCATACATACAACTTTGGTCAAGACAGTTCTTTTGCAGGAACTAAAACAGCACAAGGCAACACAGATGCAAATGGTATAGGTGACTTCTACTATGCACCCCCATCAGGCTTTCTAGCATTATGCACATCTAACCTACCAGAACCAACCATAAGTCCTAATGCTGATACACAAGCTGATGATTATTTTAATACAGTTCTTTGGACTGGTAATGGAGCAGACGATAGGAGTATATCTGGAGTTGGTTTTCAACCAGATTTTGTATGGCTAAAACAAAGAAATGGCACAAATTATCATACAATAGTTGATTCTAGTAGAGGTGCAACTAAACGTCTTTTTACCAATGCTACTGAAGCTGAATCAACTGATGCTGATAGTTTACAAGCCTTTGAAAGTGATGGATTTCAAGTAGGAACAACTGGAAGTATGAATGGAAATACTAATACTTTTGTTGCTTGGAATTGGAAAGCAAATGGTGGTACAACCTCAAGCAATACAGATGGTTCTATAACAAGTACAGTACAAGCAAACACAGATGCAGGGTTTAGCATTGTTACGTTTACTGGAAATAATACAAATGATGCTACTATAGGACACGGATTAGGTACTACTCCTGCTATGATTATTACTAAAAATAGAGATGATTCTGTTCATTGGCGAGTATGGCATAAAGATTTGCAGTCAACTTATACATTTTACTTATCATCAAACCTTTATTCATTTGCTCCATCTGCTCACTCAAATGGATATATAAAAACAGTTGGTAGCAGTACTTATTCTACTTATCAAGCAAATGTGGATTCTAATGGGGTCAATGGTGCTAGTGATGCAATGGTTGCCTATTGTTTCGCAGAGGTAGAGGGTTACTCAAAGTTTGGCAGTTATACTGGAAATGGCTCTACAGATGGTACGTTTGTTCATTTAGGATTTAGACCTGCTTTCTTAATGTATAAAAGGACAGATTCAACTGGAAATTGGTTAATAGATGATAACAAGACACAAACTTTTAATCCAGACAGTAATTATTTGTTGGCTGATTCGTCAGATGCAGAGGGTGACACAACTACAAATACGGCAGGTCATGTTTTTGATATGTTGTCAAATGGATTTAAAATGAGAAACACAAACTCTGCAAGAAACGCAAATGGTGGCACATTCATCTATATGGCATTTGCCGAAGCACCATTCAAGTATGCAAACGCAAGATAGGAGATAGAGATGGTTTGGAAATATGGAGACGTACAACTTAAAGCAGGTAAGAGTTGGACAGACAAAGATGGAACAAAGCATCCTAACAACTGGATGATATGGGATGATTACTACAAGACTACTATGGGTCTTGTGTGGGAAGATGACCCTGCTCCTGTAGATACAAGATTCTATTGGTCAGAAGGTAATGCAAAAGACTTAGCTGAACTCAAGACTACGTGGAAGGCTAACATGAAGACATCTGCTAATAGCATCTTAGCTAGTACAGATTGGTATGTAACACGTAAGGCAGAACTAGGGACAGCAATACCTGATTCTGTGAGTACATATCGTGCATCAGTTAAGACTGCTGTAGAGACAATGGAAACAGCAATAGACAAGGCTTCAGACTTAGATGCTTTCATGGCATTGTTTGAAGGCGAGGATGGTGGCAATCCTGTAATGAACAACTTTCCTGAAAGTATATAGATGAAAATGAGTATGCAACCTGAACTAAAAGTACAACTAGAATTAGATGCCCACGAGAAAGAATGTGCTATCAGGTATCAGATGGTCAATGACAAGTTAGAAGGCTTAGACAAAAGAATGTGGCGAATAGAAGCTATGTCTATGGTGGGAACTTTAGGTGTGGTAGCTTTAGTAGTCGCAATAGTAATGAAGTAAGGATTAGAGTATGCAAACATTAAATCAATTACCTGAAGAAGGACAAAATGCAATAGCTAGAAGTCTAGGGTATAAAGGAAAGAAAGAAGGTTTTCCTGCATATCTTATGTCTAATCCTTCTGTTGC
>Ga0208767_1003888_pt1 | contig 10669 bp, 12 predicted proteins | sample VirMetDEL_Mar_21_FD_184514 | JGI IMG/M metagenome (GOLD analysis project Ga0208767, IMG submission 184514) | Aqueous microbial communities from the Delaware River and Bay under freshwater to marine salinity gradient to study organic matter... | ecosystem: Environmental > Aquatic > Marine >... | reverse complement strand
CCTGTTTCTAAATTAGGTGTATTATCTCCTATTTCGCTTATTTTATCATAATCTATAAGTTGTAATTCTCCAACACCATTATAAGTAAATTGAGATGTATCTAAACGGAGTTGTATTGATAATTGTTTTGTTGTTTCTCCTGATGGTTCAGTAACATTTATTTCATTAACCAAGAAACCATTTTGGAAGTCGTTTTTATCTGGTATAAATTGTCTTCTACGATTTCTATTATCAATATTATCTATTTCTTGTTTATTTTCATCAATAACATTATAAAAAGCATCTACACGACTTATTAAACTATTAACATTTATTTGTAAATTTCCACTAATACCTCCTATTTCTGTTTTTGGTATGTTAATAACATCTCCAACTGAAAAACCACTACCTCCGCTTATTACATTTTCAATATTTGCAAAAAGTGGATTACCACTTACTTTAATATGTAAAATAGCATCATTTATAACATTAACTTCTTCATAATCTCCACTTGTTATAAAATTATTATTAGTTGCTGTTACTATGCTTAAACCTTGTTTATGAATATTATCTTGAATTTGATATGTGGGTTCATTTTGTATTTCTTCTAAATATCTTATTGCTTCGGTGATTTCTTCTTCTCTTGCTTTTTTTTCTTGTTTATCAAAATAATTATATATTAATGCTATAACCGCACCACCTAAACCAACACCACCAATTAGATAAGAAAATGCTTCTGCAACAAATTTTAAATTTGCTATTAATTTTAATCTTCCTAGTGCGGTTACACTTGCAGTATTTGCGACTGATAAATTAGTTACAGCATTTTCAGTTCTAACTCTTAATGAATTTCTCGCTATATTTATAGCAGGATTTCCTCTTGTATTCTCTAATACTTCTTTTATTCTTTTTAGAGTTCTTTTTTTACTTGAAGCAGATAATATTGCTACAATACCATTTAAGGTTGTTACATTACCATCTGTAATTGCTAAACCACTTACTAACGCATTAGTAGTAGATGTTAAACCTAATATAGATGTTTCCGCTGTTGTTAATCTTACAGAATTTGCTGTTATTGCTAAACCACTTGTTAATATTGCGGCCGCATTATTATCAACACCTTGTCTTAATCCAACTACATAGTCATTTAATTCTATCCATCCTGATGTTATAAACGCTGATGTTGAAAAATTATATGTATAATATAAATATAACTTTCCATCTTCTCCGATTTTTACATTATATTTTAGAGCGTCATTAGATACATCGTTGTTATTTTTAGCATTTCTTGTGTAAAATCTTATTTCTCCTCCAATATTTTCATTTTGTATATATAAATTATAAGCATTAGTAGGATTAACTTCTTCATATTGATTATTTAGATAATCAAATTTTAAACTTAATAAATCGTTCAATGTTGTATCTGCTCCAGTATTTACAGTAGTTGTATCTCCTTCATTAATTATTGTTATATTTCCGGCACCTCCAACACCTCCTGTAAATTCTTGGGTGGCATCTATAAAATTATTTTCGGTGTCATTATACCAACTCATTTATTATACTCTCTATTATAACTCATAAAATTATTTTCTAATATATAATTAGAAAGAATAAGTAATGTATAGCGAAGTGCCAAACTCACTCCCCAGAGATTTCTTTTATAATCTAACTAAGCTCAAAGGAAGCATGTCTAAAAACTTAATCAAAGTTACTGCCGATCGTGTAAATGCCTCCCCAGGAAATATTACCAATTTCCGCTTACCTATTGGTGCTTTACTCCAATTAAACTCACTATCTTTATGGTGGAAAACTACACTAACTGGAACTAATCCAACTATCCCCGCACGATATGCTTCATCATTCATCAAAAGATTGTCTATATCTTGCAATAATGTTGTAGTAACTCAAATTGAAGATTATAATCTTTTATACAATCTTATGGCGGATCATAAAAACAAAGCACAATCCAAAGGTATTGGTGGTGAATTCCTTGATAACTCGGTAATCTGGGGTGAAGGTGCTATCACTGGTACAGCTCAATCTGCTTTAACCGCTACTAATGCTCTTTTAGCATCAACTACTAACCAAGAAAATATGCAAATGTGTGTAAATAACTTCCTTGGTTTCCTCGGTTCAACTTCTACACCTGTTGTTCCTAGTGATAGATTTGGTGAAATAGTAATATCTATCCAATGGGTTCAACCTTATGAAGTTCTTGGTGGAACTGCCGAATCATCAGCAACAACTTATAGCGATAATTCATTTTCTATTGATGACTTATATTTAACTTGTGAAGCTCTATCATTCAGTGCTGATGATTATTATACCAGCATCGGTAATAAAGACCTTATGTTTGGTTTTGATGATTACATTGTTACTAAATTTGCTGAAACTACTAAAACTGCTGGTGTAAGTGCTACTACTTATATATCTGCTAATTCAATTGACTGGATCGCTGGTACAGTAATCCGCTCTCAAACTGCTCCTAAACCAATGGTAGGTTGGGGCTCTCTTGGTGCTGGTGATGGAACTACTGATAAAGTTGTTAATGTTTATCAATATCTTGCTGACCCTGTCGCTTATGTTAATAATGTTGATACTACCACCCACGGAGATGGTTTTATGAATACTGAATATTTAGTAAGAGATTTACAAGGTATATCATCCGCTCAATTCTCAATCAATAATAAAGCACTAAACTATTCCGCTTTAAACAAACACGAAATCTTCCAAAATAACTTATGCTGTCTTGGATACGAAGCTACTGATGCTTCTCGTAATGGTTTAATTGATACCTGTGTATCTATCTATCATTATTTCAAATATTATGGTGCGGTTTTCCAATCTCTACAACTTGTTGATAAAGACCAATTCAATATCTCTGGTTTATCTTCTGCTGGTTCTTCATGCAGTATCAACTTCACTGCTAAATTCTCTGGTAATGCAACATACGCCATCACCCCAGTAGTCATCGCAAAATTATCCAAAGTTCTCCATGTTAAGGCTGGACGCAATATCTCGGTAGAATAAGAAAAAAATATGTTATGATATATTAGATAGAATAATGTTTGGTTTGAACTTCGTTGAAACTAATCCATCTGGAACAATTAAAGATATTGGAAAAGGAACTAATCCTTATGATGTTAATTTTAAAGATAAACTAAATAAACCATATTTTAGAAATACCGAAGGAATACCACCTGAATATTCAAGATTAGATAAACAACATCATACAAGTGTAACAAATGAATTAAATAATACTATGAATTTTAATCCAACAAGTGCTGGATTGAATTATTATCAACATAATGATGCTGATAAAATGCTTCATTATCCTGAATCAAGACCACGATTTGAAACAGAACATTATCGTGATACTGAAATAGTTGATAAAATAAATGATATGAAAGTTGATGGGCGTATTTACGAAAATCCAATAGAACATTCACAAGGTTTAAAAGTTACTAATGTTAGAGCTGATTCATCAGGCATGGTTCAAAATATAGGTAAATATAATTCAATAAAAAGAAGAATATAGTTAATTTTTTTTATAATTCATATAATTAGATATGGATGAAGATTGTAAAATACTACATTTAAGTAGTACTGATTATGATGAAAGAACTAATTATACAGATAAATCAGTTTATAAATATTACTTAAAAAATCCAATGGTTTTAAACGACGATTATGATTTATATGTTAATTATTATAGTATTGTAAAACCATTAGAAGGTAATGCAATTTCTTATGATAGTAATTCAACAGAATTAGGTAGAGTAGTTGATGGAACAAATTTAGAATTACAACTTGCAGGTTCAGTCCAAGATACATTTGAAGTGGAAGATGTAATAGTATTAAGAAATGACGCTATAAAAACGCCAACAAACGCAAGATTGAAAATAAGTATTACTCGTAATGTTCCTAATGGTTTTGATTGCACTATAAGTTTATTAGAAGTAACAGCAACTGACAGCGGATTTACCGAAAATGATTTAATTTTAATTGATAAAGATCAGTTTATCGGTGGAGAATTTACATATACAAACAGATATGCTGTATTCCTTGTAAAAAGTATTAAAAACAAAGATATTATAATAAGAAATAATACTAATTATGGATTTGGTTCGGCACAAATAGGGACATGGTTATATAATGATGCTGGAACATTAATAGTTATACAAGTTTATCAACCAGCAGGACAGACAGTTCAAGCTCGTATAAATTCAGTTAGTAATAGTAGGTTAAATTATAATATAGATGATGTTATAACAATACCAAATGCGGATATAAGAAATCTTGCAACAGGTGAGTATGGGTGGAATAAATTATATGGTAGTTTGTTAATAGATGTGGTTAATGTAACACCATTTAGTACTCCAACATATAAAAAAGATATTGAATTATCAAATATAAAATTTAAACAAAACGATTATGTTAATAGTAATAATTCAGGTTATCCCAATTTAATTACATTAGATTTAACAAATAAACCATATAATAAATACAAAAATCCTGTTTTAACTTTGATACCACAAATTATAAATAATATTACATTAACAAGTTATAATTTTACAAGTATAGGTGAAAGTTTTAAAGTATCATTTTTATTAAAAAAAAAATAATATCTATAAATAGATAATAAAATGAATTATGAAATAAATAGTCCTACTAAATATAAAACAATTTGGCTTAATACTGATAAAGGTGCAGTTGTATCAACTGATAGAAAATATTTTACATTTAATGACTTACCACTAATTCAAATTCGTGGTAAATCAATTTTAAAAATAAATAGCATCACTTTAAGTGGTCAAGGTGTATCAAGTGCTCCAAATCACAATTGGACTATTAAACTACATAATGTTAAATATAATACAACATCGTATTTTAATAGTGATAATGATAGTGCTCCTACAATTGCTTGTTTAAATTATGACCCTAATAATTCAATACAAAATGGTATGTATAGTTTAGAATTAGTAGAGCAAGACATTAAACAATTAGTTTTACAAATTGAAGCAGATGATGGACATGGTGCTATTAAAAATTCGCAACCTATTCAATTTCATATTGGATTATGTGTAGAAGAAAACTAATTATACCTTTCTTTTTCTATGAGGTTTTTTTATCGGTTGTTTAGAACTATCAACTATGCCTAAATCTCCTTTTACTTCATCATAAAGTTTTTCACCAGCACCGAACAAAGCACCTTCTGCTACTCCAAATATTGAGCCTTTAACAATCTCATCTTTAAATGTTTTTAAACCACTCTCTATACCACCAATCATGTTACCTGCCTCGCCTGTTTCCGCTATTCCTTCTGCTCCTGATAATACTAACTCAGCCATCGGTGCTAACATCGCCATTATATGTTATATTCTACTTATTAGTAAGATTTTTTTTGATACTTCTTAATTTGAAGATGTATTAAACAATTGTCTAATATTAACTCCTGACATTTCTCATTGTAGAATGATAATCTAATATTTTGAATAAATTTATTTTCAATTTTATAATCAATATTTTCATAATTATAATAATTTATACATGTAAATGGTGGTTCATCACTATTAACCCAATGTAAAACATTACCTATACCAGTTGCTAGATTATTACCTTTAATTAAATCATTATGAGTTTTATTAGTAAAATTTAGATTAGTAGTTATAATTATTTTAGATAAATTAATAAGATTAATATTAGTATCACCTTCATAATAACTATTTAATGGAATATTAATATATTGTTGATAACTTTCAGTTATTCCCCAATTCTCTTTTATATTTTCAATATTTGGTAATACTAAATCTAATACTCCATTTAAATCATTTAAAGACGATGTTGTAGGTGTAAAATCATTTGTATTAGTTATTTTTAACTTATTAGTATATTGATTAATACTTGTAGTTAAATTAAATGATGATAATAATGTATTTAATGTGCTTACAAATGTTGATGCTTTATAAAAACCATCAGGTATTGTTAATGTTGTTTCAACTGGTGTATTACTTAATGTTCCATTATCAAATGTATAAGTCTCTCTAAATCCACGCAGTTCAGTAATATAAGTTTCAAATGTAGTTTCAGTATCACATATTATTCTATATTTACTAGATGCTTGTGGTGTTGTTAAATAAACTTGATAATCATAATAATATAAATCATCTTGTGTAAATGTTAAATTTAAAGTACCAGCATCTTCATATAAACTCGTAGTATCATTAAAACGCTGTATTTTAAATGTTACTATTGTATCTTGTGCGATTGTTGTAGGTTTCATAAAAGAGAGATTAAAATAAGTAATCGCTGTATTTGAAGTATCAACTATTTCAATATATTTTAAATCTTTCTCTAATAACATTCTGCGACTATTTGGTGTTGTATTATCAGCAAATATATTCTTCCACCAGTAATCAGGTGGTGTTGGGGACGATGTTATTAAATCACTATAATATACATAAGAATGATTTTTTTCAATTGTTGATAATGTTGAAGTATTTGCTACAATATCATCTGTTACAACAACAAAACCACCTGTATCAAAAGCATTAGACCCACCAGCACTATAAAAACCATCATCAGTATATTCATTATGAATTGTGGTAGTATATGTATAAATTTTAGAATAACTTCTAATATTAAACTGATTATTCATTAACATAGAACTGATATTATAAATATTATTTAAAAATTTAAAATCTATTAATTTAACTTTTAAATATTCCCAGTCTTTAATCTCAATAGGATAATCTAATTTAATATCAATATGTTTGTCATTCTTGTTATATTTTCGTTTATCTAAATAAAAATCAAATGTTCCCATCCGTTTCACTTCTAATATTAGTTAATATATTTTTCGTCTCGTTCAATTACTTGATTCCAACCCATTCTTACTCTATTTTCTGGTAGTTCTTTTTTATGAATTGATAATATAAGACTACCATATGGTATTTTCATAACTTCATCATAATATTCTGTTATTTCATCTTTACCGAAATGAGATCCAACTTCCTCACTTATTGCATCAATAATATATGAACGAGATGCTGATTTTAATAAAACAAATATATCACTTTGTTTTCTTATCAATGCTGGTATTGCTTTAAAACTTTGAGTTATAAAAAACAAATTCATACCTACTAATTCCTCACTTTCATGTCTTGATTTTACCGCTAAACGATTTAAAAAATTACCTCTTTTTACTGATGAAAATGCATCACTTCCAATTAAATCATCTACTATTAGAAAAACCATTCTTGGGTGGTATAATATATTATCGTCTTTATCCCTAGGAGCATCTGGATCATCTTTTGGATCTACAAAATCTTTATATTGTAATAATGTTAATTCTTCCAATGTTAAATTAGATAATGATTTAGATTTCATAAACTTTTCATAAGTTTTTCGGTAAATATTATATGATTCAATTAAATCTCGTTCCATTTTAACATCTTCATAAATCTCTTTTAATTTACTATCAACATCATATTCTATATCTATTCTATCATCATCATGAAGAGTTTTTAATGAATCTAAAATTGAATTTTGTTTAGAGCGTGATGTTCCTCCTGAAATCCATATTGTTCTCATACGGACATCTTCACCTTTTTCACTAACAAATCCAGATTCTTCATAATTTGTTAAAAGTTGAATACAATTGTATGATTTGCCACCGCCCTTTGGACTTGCAGATAATACAATATTATATGTTGGTGGTAATAATTTATTTTTTGGTTGAGGCGGTTCATACTTTTGATATTTTCTAATTTTATCAGTAATGTTTTTTAGTTGTTTAATTTTCATTTTAAAAAATATTATATCTATTATATAGATAGATAAATAATGAAAGTAGTATACCCTGAAAATTACAATGATGAGGATAAGGCAATATATTTGGATTTAATTACACGAGGCAAACAATTATTAGGTACTGAAATTGGTTATGATGAAGAATATTTATTAGATTTAAGTGCAAAGATTACAATAAATCAAATGCGTGGATATGATAATGGTTTAACACAAGATGAGGTAGAAGAAATTAAAAAATTGCATAAAAAAAATATGAGTGGAACATTTGAAACGCCTCCTGATATGTTTTATGAAGGTTTGATTAAAACAGAGGCAGGTGAAATACCGCACCCACTAATGAAAAAACCTGACGAGGTTTATTATGAAAATCAAAAAAAACCTGATGACGATGATGTGATTCAAGAAGGAGATCCTGATAATTATTTAGTTAAACAGGTAGAAAGCATGTTAGAAATAAATTAGATAGTTTCTATTGATTTTTTTTCTGTATATATAAATAGTATAGAAACTATATAATAATGCCGATGACTACCGAAGAACGAATTGAGTTGTTAAAGAAAGCTCGTGAGAAAAAAGCGATGATAAAAGCAGAGATGGACGCACAAAAACCCACACCAGTTAAGGGACGACCAAAGAAGGTAAAAGAAGAAGAACCAAAAACATTAGATTTAGTTGAAAAAGAAATTGATGAAATAATTGAAAAAGAAGAAGAAATAAAACCTGTTGAGAAACCAAAGAAGGTTATACCAGTTAAACAAGAAGATGATGATGCTGATGTAGAAGAACAAATAGTTTATGAGAAAATTCCTAAAAAAAAGAAGAAAATAGTTAGAAAAATTATAAGACAAGTTGAAAGTAGTGATGATGATGTAGAAGAAGAAATAATATATGAACGAGCACCAAAGAAAACTATTCAAGCAAGACCACATCAAGTTGAACGACCAAGACCTCAAACACCACCTAGACAAGTAGAAGTTGAACCAGTTAGAAATCCATTTTTTAATTATTGATTATATATTAGGAGATGGACGATAGAGCTTTCAAACTTTATGACAAATGTGAGGCAATGAGTTTATTATGTGGTAAAGCAACAAATCATTGGAGTTTAGTTAAATTTATATTTCAAATACCGCTTATTCTTACTAGTAGTGTAATGTGTATATTAAATTCTTTTGATGATGGTAAAGGCAATATGAAGATACCTAATGTGGTTGTTAATGGTGTGAGTGTATTGTTAATATCATATCAAAGTAATTTAAAGGTTGCAGAAAAATGTGAATTATTTAAAAACCTATCTAATCAATTCTTACAATTAGCACATGAAATTGAAGGTAAGAGCCCAGAAGAACTTGATAGAAATGTTGTTAATACTTTAATTGAGAAATATGATTCTTTAATATCAACATGTTTATTTGAAGATATACCGAAGAGTATAAAATTAGAAGTAATAAAAATATTTGATGGTAAATCTTTACCATTGCAATTAAATGGAGCAAGTGGATTATCGGTTAAAAGAAATAGTGGTAATATAGTTGAAATGACAAGTCAAATAGTATAATTTTTTTTATTTTGTTATATTAGAATGGATAAAACTTGTGTAATTAATCCTGCGACAGGTAGAGCAGTTAAAATTGATTCAAGATTAGGTAAGAAATTAAATAAAGATAAAAAACCAACTGAAACCAAAACAATTGAAATAAAAGAAAAACCTAAACGAACTAAAAAAGAACCTACAAAAGTTGTTAAAGAACCTTCAAACAAAGATAAAGAAGATGCTGTTAAGAAATTACAAGCAGTTTTAAAACGAAAGACAACACCTAAACCAGAACCTAAACCTACTTCCGTTACTCCTGCTGTTAGTGGTGGTGTCAAAAGAAAATACGACGCTGATTATATAAAAGGATATGCAAAGCATATATCTAATAAATATCCAGAAGAAGGATTAAAAAAAGCATTAGATAAAGCTAAAAATGGAGATGATGTTAAAGAAATATATGATAATTATACATCAGGAATGAATAAGTCAATGATTACATTAGGAAAAATAGTAGATCAAGAATTAACAAAAGAAGAAAAATTAAAATTATTTAAAGAAGATAAATTAGTTTCAATAATGTATTATCGTTTCTCTAATCTGCGTGATGTAATGCAGGATTATTTATTTAAATTTGAAAGTCCAGCAGAATAACAAGAATTATATATGGATTACTTGGTTTATTAAATTTTTTTTTTATTTTATTATATTAGTAAATAATGTATAAAAGACCAGTTGGAAGACCCCGTAAAGATGATACAACTAAACCAGCAACAAAAGAAGAAACCAAAAAAGAGAAACAACGCAAATATATGCGTGATTATAAAGCAAGAATTAATAAAGACATCGCTGAATTAGATAAAATGGAGCAAGAATGTCAAAAAGAATTAGATGAATTAAGAAAACAAAGAAAGATGTTGATAAATGAATTAGAAAAAGCAAATAAACAAGCAGAAAGTATTTTAAAAGAAAAAGTTGGCAAATAATTATCTTACCTATATAGTAGGAAATGCCTCATAAAAGAATTAAACAAAGACGATATAGAATGGGTAAAGAACCTCAATTTAATAAAAAGAAAAAATAGATTTTTTTTATTACCATTTATTAGATATGGTTTTTGTTCAATTAACTAAAAGTGATATTAAAGGTAAAAAATACACCGCAATATTTTATGATGATAATCGTAAGAAGATTAAAACCACACATTTTGGTAGTGCAGGAATGAGCGATTATACTAAACATAAAGATGATGAACGGAAAGAATTATATTTAGCGAGACATCGTGCTAATGAGCGATGGGATGATTATATGAGTGCAGGAAGTTTGGCGAAACATATACTTTGG
>Ga0208767_1003886_pt1 | contig 10669 bp, 20 predicted proteins | sample VirMetDEL_Mar_21_FD_184514 | JGI IMG/M metagenome (GOLD analysis project Ga0208767, IMG submission 184514) | Aqueous microbial communities from the Delaware River and Bay under freshwater to marine salinity gradient to study organic matter... | ecosystem: Environmental > Aquatic > Marine >... | reverse complement strand
CATAAGAAGTCATAGCCGACTTCTGCCGCCAGTCCCCGTGCCATGTTGTGATTTGTACCGCCACGGACACCGGCGACATAAGCCAGCCACCATCTTGCCGGATCAGCGCGAAACATATTCACGCCGGATGTGCTAAGTGCTTTGATTTTCTTTGCCACCATGCGTCCTCCTCGCGGAGGCGGCTTACGCCGCCCCCTTGGTTTGTAGTTTAGATTTCAAGCGATATCGCATCAAAAACGCCCAAGCCCTTTGCGAAAACTTTATCGCGCTTGGCTTGCGCAATAATGGCTTTTCTATAGCCACGCTTGGGAAGCTGACCGAAAGGGTTGACCACGTTAACAACGCGCCCGTCATTCAGTTCGCCAGTGATGTATGAAACATCGACCAGTGGAAAGCCACTGTCGCCCAAAAGACGCAAGCGTAAAATTTTGACAAGGCGAGGGTCTGTCCAAGCAACGGAAACATCCTCACAAGCGTCACGCAAGTTACGAGCAAGGTTTATGTCGTCTTGCTGGGCGGTGGTTAAGTTTGAATAAGTCATCGGTTCATCTCCTTTTGCGGGAGGGGGCTTATGCCCCCTCTATTTCCCGTGTTCTGTTTTTTACGTTGTGCGGTGCTTGATAAGTTTCTCTCCAGATGCCGCACTCATATCGAACCTTTACCCGTTTCGGTGTGGTTTTCAGCACCCGCCCAGCAATCCAGCAATAGTCATCAACTCCTTGCGTTGCTGGCACTTTGACCCAAACTTTTTGGTTCTCTGTAAACATCGGTTCATCTCCTCTTGCTGTGTTCCGATGATTTATATTCCTACAATTTGTAACAAAACGCAACCCCTAAAGTGAAGAAAAGTGAATTTTTTTTCAGTGCATTTCTGCCCGTGAAATCGTCACTTCACACCACTCAATCTCATTCGACCACATCATCATCACTCTATTCGCCAGACAGTCATCCATGATGATGTCCAGATTTTGCAGAACATCCATCACCGCCTTGGCGCGGTTGTCGATGTCCATGCGCCGCTTGCTGGGTCTGCCGACCACGATCTCAATGTTGAACGGATAATCAATCGCCGGACGCTCGATGTCTTCCAGCATCTCCTTGCACTCATTAATCCAGTCCATGTAAACGGCAGACCGATACATCCGGCGACCCGATATTCGCCACAGCCGGTTCACTGATGGCGGTGTCGGCAGAACGTAGCTATAAACTTTATTGACTGTAGAAGTCATTTGGCTTCACCCTGCCTTCCGTCACATCGACAATGCGTTCCATGACTGCCGGACGCGGTATGCGCTGACCATTCCGGTATAGCGTCACCGCCACGCGGCTCACTCCGATTTGGTCTGCGAACTTGTTGTCCGTGTAGCCATTCGCTTTCATATATTTCTCAAGCGTCATCTGGCACAATCCCCGTGATACCTTCCAGCCGCCACTGCACCATGTCCATCAAATCATCGACCGGCATCTCGCCGCGATGCTGATGGATGAGCCTGACAGCTTCCTGCAAATCAATCTGCAATTCGACAAACGCTTCGCGGTCTGTCATGCCAGCATATTTATCTGGTCTGTTGTTCATCATTTTCTTTCTCCCGTTCTTCCTGCGCCTCAAACTCGCGCATCAGTTTCATGGCATCCGATATCAGATTGACCAATGATTTCTTTGTCACCAGAACCACGACCAAATCATCATCGTTTGGTCGCCGCACCACCAACTCTGCCGGAAAGTCTCGTTCCGGCGTAGGTCGGATGTATGACAGTGGCTTGTTGTAATTGTCTGACATCTATCGTCGCCCCTTCCTCTCCAATCGCTTCTTGCGTGCGATTGTGTGCGGCATAGGTGATTGAAGTTTGCGCGTGTTTTCCCGTGCCGCTTCAATCGCCCGTGCCAGTGTTTCTTTTTGCTCGTCGGTCATAAAACAAAAAACCCGACAAACATGATTGACCCCAGTAACGCGATCAGGCTGACAAACTCAGCAACCGCAGTCCAAAACATTTTCATATCAGTCTCCATGTCACAATTTGTAAAAGCGTTTGACTTCGGCTGTCAAGCTACTCAACCGCTCCGGCTGACCGGCATCGTGATATTTGTATCGGTGACGATATGTGTTGATGCCGTTCTCAAGTCCCGTTGGTGTCTCACCGACGATGTGAGCGATGACCCACATGCCTTCGGTGCGTTCATAGATTTTGTAATCTGTAGTTGTCATTTTCGCTTCTCTCCTTTTAGTCCCTCTTTCAATACTTCATTATAAAAACCATTCACCATTCCACCGACACACTGATAGCAATCGAGAATTGATAGATTTCTATCAATGTCATCCCAAAAAATATCCTTACCAAAAACGTCAAACCTATCTTGCCAATGGGGAATAAATGAACCCTCTGCCGTGTGTAGGGTATGAAAAGCAAAGCCAGCAAACCTAAAATCAAGATCGTTTACATACTCGACATAATCTTCGTCAGCTTCCTCGCCTTCATCGTTTCTGTGTTCCTGCAGTAAATATTCAATAAATTCACTATGAACCCTCTCAATAAAAAGCCCCAAATGGCTTCTGGCTATTGATGCACGTTCACAATCACTGGATATCCAATCGAATAAATATTTGTCAAAACCTTCTAAGTCTTTCATCGTTTTATCTCCCCTTGGAGAGGCGGCTTACGCCGCCTCCCTGATCTGATAAAAAGCGTCTTTGCAAAGACCAATAGCAGGCAATACGCCTGAACGAATATCGCCTTCGTCGTATATGATTGCATCTTTTTGTATCAGGCTGGAAATAACACCCCTAAGAACTTTGCTGGGCATGTTAAACTCCGAAAGCATCATTTCTGTATCGATGTGTGGGTATACCCCTGAGCCATCATCTTCAGTATACCATTCACTGCCAAACTCTAGGTGACGTTCTACCAGTTGGGTTAAAACTTGTGTTTCTAGTTCTGTAAACATCGGTTCATCTCCTCTTTTGTGTTCCGATGATTATAATATTGCACATCTGGTAACGAATTGCAACACATAAAATGAAGAAAGATGAATTTTTTTTTCGGGCTTTTTAGCCCCGCAATTTGCCGATTGATTTCAAGCCAAACGATGCGCCGATGCTGGCAAGGATGCCATAGGACAGCCAGCTAGGACAGTCTTCCCGCAAGAACCGGAACCCGTCTGAGATGTAGGGCTGGGCTTGTGGCACGAAACACGCAATGATTAGACCGATGAACAGTATCGTCCACAGTTCATCTTTCCAGCTATCAGCCGATGCTGACATCGCCGCTTCTTCCCAGTTCGCATCGCTTTGAACTTTCTTGGTCTGCGCTTCGATCTTCGCCACAGCCAAAGCCTGTTTTGCTTTTGCTTTCTCTGCGCGGTTCTTCAAGAATGTGCCGGCAAGGTTCGCCAGTGGTGTGATAAAATTAAGTGCCATCAATAACTCCATATCCACGGACGCGGGAACCCGTCCGTTTCGGTTAGTGTGTCTAAGTGAATAAAACGTGCGTCGCCGGTCTGCGATACGCCGATGCCGGTGAAGCCCATGCCGGTGGCGTGCTTCAACAGCGTATAGGCTTGACTGCCACGGATCAGGATATCAGCCGCCCGACCAGTCGTGTGCGGCGACAGCTTGCCCAGCTCTGCTTTGGGTGCTTCGATAGGATGCTCCGGCGACCTGTAGCCTGATGTGATGCGAAACCCGAACCCGCATTTTGTTCGCAAGTCTTGGAGCCGGTACAGAAAGTCCTCATCCATTTTGGTTTCGCCCGAATGAGAACAGGTAAACTCGCTCTCACTAAAATTCTCTAAATCATCCCAAACGCTCATGCCTGTCTCCGCAAATCAATTTCTCTTAATACTCGCGCCAACTGCGCCACCTCATCATTGTCCAGCATCGTGCTGATGTCTAAATTCATCCTGACAGTCTTATGCTGAAACACTGGTCTAAAATACACGCGCCGGATGTCGAGCGCAACCAGACACAGAACGTCAACGGCATCTGGGTCAAGACGCATCTTCGACTTCGACCCGCGTGCCGTTGCCCACCTGTAGCGTGGCTTGCACCTTGCATTGCTCTTATCAAAAGTAGGGCGCGATGATGTCTTAACTTCGCAACGGTACATCTCGCCGCCATCTGCCATAACCAGCAAATCAAAGTCTTGCTGTTGGCACAAGATTGCCCGATATCCTGATTGCTCAATAATACCCGCCGCCAGCAATTCTCCGGCGCGGCCTGTCTTTACTGCGGTGCGGCTAGTGTCCACGGCAAATTCAGATGCTCAAAATTAGCATCACGCCAGCAACCCCAATGAAGCCTAGCGCAATAAACACTTTTAGAATTATATCTTGGACTTCTTCGACTTCCTTGCGCCGTTTTATTCTTGCTTGCTTTATCTTTTCTTCGCGCTCTTCAATTCGGCGTTTGCGCTCTGCCACGATAGATTCGTAAAACCCGTGGCCGAACCTTAAATTGATTTCCAACTTTAGGCTCTGCATTTGCTCCTGCAAAATCCGGTATTGAATCATTTCATCGGCAACATCTTTGAACCCGATCTTCGGGCTGTAGCGTTCTTTGTTGAACTGGTCAAAGCCCTCAAATACGCTGGCAAGTTGCTGACCAATCTGGGCGGCATCTTGCATACTATTAATGTTTTCTTTGATGAAGGCGATGCCGGAACGCGCAAGAGCCAGACCAGTCAGTGCTGTGCTAATTGGCTCCATCTTTGCGCTCCTGTAGCGCGTTCCAGATGCGTATAGACACCAAGACAAACGCACCGATCATAACAGCCAGTTCGACCCAATAGGTCGCGTTGACAACCCAAGGCGCACTCATCGCTCCGGCGGCAATGGTTAGGTCTTGGACTGTCTTGCTTTCCATTATTAGTCGCCTGCGGGTTCAGTCTGGCTGTCTACGAAAGTCTCATAAGCAGACTTCACAGCATCAGTCCAAACCGCATTGCACACCGCCTGTACGGTTGCATCTTCGCCAGAAATGTCAGTGTCAGCCCAAGTGTCACCAGACTTTGTGCGGCATTGCAGAACGTGTCGATGATATGTGCGGCTGATTTCTACACCGTCATCTTTCACGATTGTTGCCGTGCGTACTTGGACGTTTTTATGCTCGCCCCTTACTTCGCAGTCATATTCAAATTCTTTAGTTAGTGCCATTTTTATCTCCTAATAAGTGCTATGCACTTGTCCTGTAGGTTATTGCCCCTACTATGTCATTACCCTCGCCAACCATATCGGAAACGTTTATACCAGTGGCTATTGGTGTAAAAGAAATATTTCCGCTATTTCTCAAAAGTTGAATTGCAGTGCCGTTTTGTATTGCAAATCCAGTTTGCGGTGCAACGCTATTATTCCAAGTGGCTGAATAAGCGATTGAAAAAGTTGAATACATGTTGCTAACACTCTCTGTTACAAATGGTAAACCTGATATAAACAAGGCACCACTGCCCCCAGAAACACTGCTTGTGGTTATTCTAATTGAGCAATGCACAAGTTGACCAATTTTTACATATCGACCGATTTGGTTTGAATAACCCACTGTAGGATTGCTACTAGCCGCGGTGTAAGTTGGCGTAAACGTGCCCTCCTCATAATCATCCAGCGCATTGGCGGCGGCTGTATCGCCGTTGAAGGTTAGGCCACCAGCCGAAAGCATTCGCAAACGCTCTGCGCCACCACCCAAAAGAATGTCACCAGAACTATTAGAGCCAATAAAACCACGTTGAGCAGAGTTGTCATTGTTCACAAACTGAATATGACCACCAACACCACCAGAACTTTCTCTCAGAATTATTGCGCCTGTCGTTGCGGCGGCATCTTGTAGAAAACGCCCACGACCAGCCACATCCAGAGTTGCGTTTGATGGAGAAGTAGTGCCAATCCCGACAACCCCATCATCCGTAATCGTGACACGGGTTGCGTGGGCATTTACACTGGAACCCGATGAGCCGCCATCGGCAGTCTGGAATACAATAGAACCACCAGCACCCGTACCCGTACCAGCACCGCCCTTAACTGTTAGTGCTGTCCCTGCGGCATTAGTACCTGACGCATCTTCAATGTCGATTTCGGTTGCTAGTGTGCCAGCTTTGTCATTCGACTGGTCTAGCAGAAACAGAGGTATCCACGCATCATTGTCCTCATTGCGGATATACAGCTTGTTATTTGTCGTGTCATACCAAAGCTGATTGGCATACGTTGTCGATGGCGCGGATGTGCCAGAGTTAGTTGACGAGATCGCCAACAGAACATTGTTGATGTCTGTCCGTGTCGCCGGAAATGATTGGTTGTCTATAACGTAATCGTGTTGTGCCATTTTACCCTATGATATGACTGCGCCATATCCCTTCGCTTGATAATCAAATGTGCGGTTCACCACTGCGTTGGAGCTGTTCTTGAACACTACGTTGAACCCTGTTGCTGATTTACTCGTCACCAAATAATAATCACCCGATGCCATATTCTGCGCCGTGATAGCCACGTTCTGCAATACACTAAACGCTGGACTGAACGTCACATCATAGCCCCCTGCGCCTGTTCCAGATGATAAATCATTTCCGTGTTCAAGTCTATCGGGCATGTCAACTGTCACCTGTAGCGTTTCAACTTTCGGTGACGCGCTTGTGTCATTGCTGTTTAGAACGGCTCTAAACTTGAGCGCACGCGCCGAATATTCGCCAACTACGAAATCACGAAAATCTGTGAATGTCGGAGAACCAGATGGGTCATCGTCAGTCGTGGCAATTTGCAGTGTGGCGTTAGTGTCTCCAAAGCTGGAAGTGTCGCCGTCGAAAAAACCTTCACGCGAATCGAATAATCCGGCGGCGTCTTCCAGCAAACCGACATAATCAATGCGGTTTATAACCACCCGCGATGTCACACGGCTGGTAAATTTACTGCCCAAATCAACCACCGTTGCAAAGTCATATGTGCCTTCATTGTCTACTGTTGAACCACCGCCATCAAAGAGGCCAACCGCATCGTCTACATTCCCACTAAGGCTGTCAAACAAGATGGTCGTGTCCAGTATCAGAGCATTGTCCACAACGATCACATCATTTTTGGTGCCAGCAAATGATGGGTTTTCTGTAAGTGTCTGCACGACATTGCCAGCTTCAATCTCATTGATGATGGCAATGGTCGCTGTCGCGTTGCGGCTTTCCCTGCCGCCTTTGTCCACCGCTTTGATGAGATATGTGCCTGTGATGGCTGGCACGATGACTGTGTTAGCTGGGCGGCTGACCTTTTTGGCAAGTGTCCGTGATGTGTTGAACGCCGCGCCTGACGTTGCCGCGCTGTGGCGAATGATGTAGTGGCTCAAGTCTAAGTCAGGCACAGGTGTCCAAGTCAGGTGCGCTTCTTTGCCGATGATGTTGACCGCAAATCCCGTGACATCGGCTGGCAAGTCCAGTGATGCCGTGATTTGTTGCGTGGCGTTTGTGAACGCAGACTTGTTGCCCAGACCTGATATGCTTCGAGCGCGTACATCATACGTTGCACCAGCTTCCACGTTAATCATCTCAAAGCGTGTCGATGATGAAGTGCCAAGCGATGTATAAGTGCTGTCTGTGGTTTTCTTGGCTTGTACTTCAAATGCCGTTGCAAGATTATCACCCGTGCTGATATCGACCAGCAGAACGTCAATCGCTTCTTCGTTGACCACACGCAACTCATCAGACGTTGTGACCGATGGCGCAAGAATATCAAACGGCGATCTGAGGATTGTGTTGTCTGCTTGGAACGCGGCTTCTTCGGCTGACCAGTCATAGACACTGGATGCCAGTTCACGCACCGTCAGATCGACCCCCAGTGTTGCCGCGCCATCATCGCCAACTGAACTTGCGAACTGCCAGTTGACGATTTCAAACACCTTACTGCTGAACCCGAACCGATCCAGCGTCACCATAATCGTATCGCCAACATTGTATTTGAAAGCAGTCAGCTTGCACGGCAGGGTCATTGCAAGCTGTTGACGCGCCTTAAATAATGAAATCTTGGCGATGCGTTGCGCCATGCTTGATGATTGTGTAAACGGTAAATCAAGATTGGTGAACACCTGTTCGCCATTGTCTTCAGTCTGGAATGTGCTGGACGTTATAGGCGTATAATCTGTCGGCTGGAAGTTGCCAACTTCATCGGGCAAGAACACGCCTTTGACTGCGTTAAAGTTGTCGCGGCGACTGGGCTTTGTGTTGATTGTGATTGCGCCCATCAAATCATCTTCGGTCAATGTGTCGCTGGGTGCTGTATATGCTCCGGCTTTCACATACCATTTGCCGCCGGAGTAATACAAAGACCCAGCCATGCTCGACAGGATTTCTTCGATGATTTGCTTCGGCTGATTTTCTGTGTCGATAACGCCGTGGGCTTCATATCTGTTTTCAGTGCCACCGGCGGCAAGTGCCACATCTTCATCACACACATTCGCGGCGGCATTGAATGATGTTGTGTCGATCTCATCGGCTGACGCGCCCAGCCCATATTTCGTATCTGTCAGATAGTCGCGCAACACCAATGCCGGATTGCTTGAGAACGCTGTGGCTGATGTGCGTGTGTCTAATACCTTTTTGCCCTGAACGATTGCGCTGATATTCGGGATGCCATTTGGGAAAGCATCGGTGTCATACTCCAGCCGCGCATAAATATATGCAATCCCGCGAAAGCGATCATTTGTGCTAATCCCTGCCGGACTTCCAAAGGTGCCTTCGGTCTGCAAAACAATGGTGCCGTTAGATGCTTGGTCATCAGCCCCCAAGCCAGTCAGCACTTGCGCTTTGCCAGCGTATTGCTCTGGTGCTGTGACGTTGCCGGAGCCATCCAACGTCAACTCATCGTCATTAAAGAGTACCTTTTCGATGCTGTTTAGTTCGTTTGATGCGATGGCGACAATCATGTGCAAGAACTCTGACTTGCCTGTGGTTCGCATATAAACAACGCCGCCTGAAACTTTCTGGCGACCATATACAATCTTCCGGCTTATCAATGGCTGTTTGACCATTTGGGTTCGACCGGCCATAGCAGATTGAGGGTTCAGCTTTGGCTTTTTCTGCAAAGCCATTGAAATCCCAGACAGAACCAATGTGGTGACAAAAACCGTTGATAGACTAGCCGCGACAAAACCAGTAACCAACGCCGCCCCAACCGCATTTGCAACGAATGTTGCTCCGGTAGCTACTACTGCGGCGGCGACTGCTTGGGGTGCCATACTATATTCTCCATGCTTTCACGGCTGACGAATACGGCAAGAATACCAGACCATGCTCACCAGTCACAGCAATTTTGTCACCAGTCACAACGCCGATTGCTAGACCATGCGTAGTTCCAACAGCCGCCCAATCGCCACGCTTGGCAACAGCCATATCAATCTCATCTAAACGCTGGTGAAGACAATCAATCATGCCATAATACCCTTCGCGCATAAACGCACGCATTGAGCCAAACTGGTTGGTGTATTCGGCTTTGTATAATTCTGGAAAGCGTGTCTTGCCGCAGATAGCTTCTTCGCACCGAACCGCGAATGTAAAGCAATCATTTGAACCCCATTTAAATGGCTCTGAACGATATGCTTCTATGGTTTCGTTCAGGTTCTTTTCCCAGCCAGAAAGTCTAGAGTGTGATGTTTGGTATGTTGCTGAAGTCAAAACTATTGTCATCCTTACCACTGCCCCAAGCAATCTCTTTATCTTGCAAGTCTGCAACAAACCGCAAACCTGTGTCGCCAGCAAACTGGTTTTGCTGATCATTGTCTGTATACCGGCGCACTCTAGCACGCTCCAAGTCAATCAACCGACTTTCGGCTGATAGACTAATGTTCGCCGTATCACCGGCATCCTCAATCGTCATCACATCCATACGACCATCAAAAACAAGGTATGGGTCTGACACTACCGCGCCGGATGATATCACGCCCAGATAAACCTTGGCAGACCGGCCTTGATAGCTTTCGGTTAATGCGACAGACACCAGACTGCTATTGATGCCATTCAGCGCAAGATTAACGCCTCTAGCGGCAATCTCAACAGTCTCCTCAATCGGAGATATAGAAAGCAACTGACCACCGCCTATGTACGTTTCAGAGGCGATTGTGATATCATTATAGCCAGTCCATACCCGAACATCTCCGCTATCGAACCCCAGCTTGATAGCAAAAAACGGTTCTAATTCAGATGCCGCAAGCTGGTTCTGGACTGCTGTTGTTAGGTTCCGGCTCATAGGCTCTCCACCGCGCCAAAGGCGATGCCGTACAGCCCCATATTGTTGATGTTCCAACTGCTTGCATTGTCATTCAGACGGAACACGCCCTTGGCATTTGCCACTACCACTGTCGCGCCATCAGCCGGTGATGCCCGCAAGTTAGGCCAGATGTCCAACGTGACTTCGCCGGAACCATTACTGCTGGCATCGGTCAACACCTTATAAAGCTGTGCTGTTGCGGCAGACCCCAACTGGATATAATCACCCGCCTTGAGATAGTTCGTGGCACTAGCTGGCAAGCCATCAATCGCTAATGTGCCGCCGGTCTGACTTGCGCCGTTAACCACCGGCGTCCCTGCGGCTGTTGATGCCGAACCCTGCGCTGTACCGCCTAGCGGATCGCCAAGCAAGAACGTGCCTTTTTGCCCATATAGGCTGGTCAAAAACGTCACCCATTCTTCGGCGTTCACACGTTGCATCGGC
>Ga0208767_1003883_pt1 | contig 10674 bp, 25 predicted proteins | sample VirMetDEL_Mar_21_FD_184514 | JGI IMG/M metagenome (GOLD analysis project Ga0208767, IMG submission 184514) | Aqueous microbial communities from the Delaware River and Bay under freshwater to marine salinity gradient to study organic matter... | ecosystem: Environmental > Aquatic > Marine >... | reverse complement strand
CTTATGATAATTAACGGAGAAATTAAGGAACACAGAATTCAAGAATCTATGTCTGAATGCCTGAAGGGTAAGAGGATTGCAATGCGTGATACAAAGAAACAAGTACAGTACCAATGCATAAAATCTAAAGCAGAATTAGAAAAAAATATAGATGGATCTTTATCTATAAAAGCATTAATACTAGAGTAATGCCTAGAAAAAAAAGACTTAAATTCACAGCTGAAGTTGTAAATGGTAAATGTCCAACGTGTGAAGAGTTTACAGCCTTAGTTGCTATTGAAAGAGATTTTTTTAGATGTATGAATTGTGGTGCTGATTTAGAGCAACACATAAATGGTAAGATAATTTATCTACCTACTATTATAGCACCCAAAGGTGCTAAACCTTTTGTTAGAGAATGGCTAGAAGAAGATGGCGAAAAAGTTTAAAGATCAAGTAGTACACGAAGCTATATTTACTAAAACAAATATTGGTAGACACCCTAGTTTATGTAAGATGAATAAACATAAACGAAGAACTTGGAAGAAGTATCGTGGCCAGGGACGTTAATGAAATTTATATTAGTATTTACAATCTGTACACAAATGTACCAGAACTGTTTACCTCCTACACCAAGTCAAGAAGTTTATAATTCACACTTTGAGTGTGCAACCTCAGGTTATGATATAGCCAAAGAAATGATGAATCAAATGGGGCAAAATCGTGTCAACAATGACAGAATTGTGGTTGCCTTTAAATGTGAACCTATGTTAGATATTTAAGTTGTTTGCCCGCCCCTAGAAAGGGACGAACAAACAAAAGGTGTGAGAAGAGATCCTCATACTATAATAAAATTATATACTTGACAACCCCTTGTTTTATTGGCATATATTCCCATATGAACAACAACAGAAAGAATAAAATGACAGCTAAAGAAACAATGAAAACAATACAAGAATTAGATAATCAAGAATGGTTAGATATGAAAAAACATATTGACAAAAAATTTCCTGAAATGACATTACCTACTATAAAAGATTTTAAAGAGTTAGTAAATCTATGGGGTAGTTTTCAAATATATAAAAGTAAAAAACTAAATTAGAAAGGAGCATAATGGCAGACCCAAATAAATATAAATCGTTATCAGTTAACAAAGCAGACTGGGAACAATTAGGAACACTTGCAACGAAGACGAACAGAACAAGATCTAAAATGATAGGAAGATTAATTAGATTTTTTTTAGATAACAAAGGTGGAAAAGCAAATGGAAAAAGTAAGACATAAAGCTATTTGTAATCACTGCAAAGGTAATGGATACTTAAGAGAGAATACTTCATCTTATGATGAAGTACATCAGTGTCCAACTTGTAAATCAGAGGGAGAAGTATTTATAGATGATCCTACTCCTGAAGAGTTAGAAGCATTGGTTGAGAAGGCGAGGCTGCAGTGAAAAATCCTGTAGCCAAAGCTTTACGAACATCGAAGTTTAAACCTAAGAAAGTAGAGAGTAAAAAAAAATATAGCAGAAAACCAAAAGTTAATGGTTATTATTATGATGGCTATGAAGATAAATTCACGGTTTTATATGTCGATAAAAAATAAAATAAAATTTAAAAAAAATAATAACGTTTCTGAAAAAGACGTTGAGTACCAAGGCGGCGGCGCTTATAAAGCTATCATAAAACTTTTCGCTGATCAGTTGGATGATGAGAAGTTTGCTGAACATTGTAAAAAATTTTTTAAAGGTAACAATGACGACTAATGAAGCAGCGTACATCGCTGGATTATTTGATGGAGAAGGAAGTATTACTTACAAAAAATATTTTGAACGTAAGAAAAAAGGTAACAAAGTTAATCGATATGAATGTTGGCGTATCGTTATGGAAATTTCTATGACCGATAAATTTATAGTAGACTGGGTTCACAGTGTTTTAGGATGTGGTACCGTACGCAAAAAACCTAGGAAAAACGGGCATAAAATGCAATATCGATGGAGATGTTGCTTTAGAGATGCCTTTCACGTGTGTTGTTTATTATTTCCTTACGCTCACGTAAAGTTAAATAAAATATCACAAATTATAGATCATTATTCTACTACCACGGATCAAACTAATATTATTAAGTTAAGTGATTATAGAGGTAAAAAGAAATGAGTTGGCAACAGACACAAAGAAATATGATTAGAGAGCTTAACGAAAAAATTTTTAGTCGAGATCCTATTATATTATTAAAAGAATCTTATAGTTCTATGGATGTAAGAAATAGTAATTATATTATGGAGTTAAAAAATAGAGAGAAGTATGGACCTAATGACTTTGATGGTTCTTTGATTGAAAAAATTAAATATGACTTCTTAGTTAATCAAGCCAAAGTCGAAGATAAGATACCGGGTTATGTGTGTAGATTTAATGATAGTTCATATTGGGCCTGGAATTTAAATGAATTAGAAGAGCCTACGTGGTATAAAAAAGACTTACCTCAATCGACCCATTTTGGTAAGTTGGAGTTTATACCTAAAGATGTAGGTGACTTAACTTTAAAACAAGGTAAAAAATTAATATGAGAATTATAATTATTTTAATACTATTAACGGGTTGTAGTAAAACGTTTGATCCAAATGACTTATTAGACCCAACCTCAACGATAATAAAAAAAATACTGACGGGAAAGAAAAAATGAAAAGAAACAACTGTTATAAGTACCCTAAGACTCAACGAGAAAAGATAGAAGGTAAACGACACTATGTGTTTGATAAAGAAAAATTACCGAGTGTTACAACTATCCTGGACATCACACAGCCGGCCGAGAAACGCGAATCGCTGGCCAAGTGGCGCGCTAGGGAGGGAGAGGACAATGCAACGCGGATCGTGGCTTCTAGTGCAGCGAGAGGCACAGCAATGCATAAGATTCTAGAGATGTATATCTTGGAGCAAGGTTATTTAGACGAAACCAATGTAGGTAAACAAGCACACAATATGGCAGTACAAGTTATCCAAAATGGGTTATCTAATGTTACAGAATATTATGGCACAGAGTGTACTTTGTATTACCCAGGATTATACGCAGGCCAAACAGATTTAGTAGGCATACACAAAGGCCAAGATGCTATTATAGACTTCAAGCAAACTAACAAACCAAAGCGTAAAGAATGGATTGGAGATTATTGTCTTCAACTAGCAGCTTATGCAATGGCACATAATATGTTGTTCAACACAAAAATTACAAAGGGTGTGATTATGATGTGTAGCAAGGATAATTATTATCAAGAATTTGTTATTGAAGGCTTGGAGTTTCAGAAACATATGCATAACTTTTTAAGGAGGGTAGATGAGTATTATAAAACAAGACCAAAGAAGGTTGGATAATATAGCTAACGCTTATTGGAAAACTAGTGGAGATGTAAGAGAGATGTGGGGCCGTAAGTGGTATGAATTAATAAGAATAATAGTAAGGAGGATTGATGAGAATAAGAGATTTTCAACAGATACTAGGAAAGTTCACTAACAATGAGAAAGGCACAATCATATCTGATTGTCCTATCTATATTGAAACAATGGACGGACACCTCGAAGCAGTGAGAAGAGTAGAGTTACAAGAAACAAAACTATTTAACTCACCAGAGCCAAAGAGAATAGTATTAAAAGCGGAGAGCTTAAAAATATTTAAGTCACCGACATATAAACAGAGTTAGAATGTTCCCTAGGGACGAGGGGTGGATGCGAGAGTGGAAGCCCCTTATTACCTTAGAATGATTCTAAAGAAAGGAGACAATGAAAACAGTAACCATAACAAGTAAAAATATAACACAAAAACAATGGTCAAATTTAATTTTAGAATTAAATTTAATGAAGCAGCAATGGAAACCATTTGCTACGCTTGATTTACAAGGTCAAAATGTTAAAAAGATTATCAAATATGGCACAAATGTGTTCAAAGATAAGTAATGTGCCAGTGTATAGGGGAATTCTGGAGCAATTTTATTTTTTTAAAAGTAAAAAAAACCTCTGGCACACTTGGCACACCCCTATTTTGGCTTATAAGTGTTGGTATAAGCGAATAATAGTGTGCCACGACCCTTGGCACAGCCTGGCACAGTCAAATAAGCTATATATACCAACATTTTTTACAAATGTACTCGGCGCGCGGGGATTTTTTTGTTTTCATAAAAACTTTTTTGCCCAAAAATCTCCCTATACAGTATAAGATGTTTATGAGAAAACCTAAAAAATCTAAATACAGACACGCAATCATCAACAAGAAGAGATATTATTTCTATTCTATCAGATGGCTCGACATTACAGGCGACGCTGGGCACGCAACGGCAGATGAGTTCGATAAGTTTGAGTGTTGTGTTATGATCACACAAGCTTATGTGTATAAGAAAACAAATAAGTTCTTATGGACGTTTGCTTCGTATGATGAAAAAGAAGAGGTATTTAGTGATAGAAATGTGTTTCCAAAAGGGTGTATAATCAAGATGGAAAAAATAAATGAAAAATAAAACTCTAACTAAAAATATGCCTAACGTAAAATGGAGTCAACTACCACCATTACGAGGGCCAAATCCACAAGGAGAAAACAATGGCAATGTACGAAACAGTTACCAACAAATGGTCACTAGTAAAAAAGTCACCAAGAAAAATATTAAGTAAGATTAATCTTATTGTTAATGGGAATCAGGGTTGGATTCTGATTGCAATTCTAGCGTACTTGATTCGATATCTTCAGGCGTAATATTAATTATTTCTTTGTTATCATCTAGAATCTTTTTAAGTTTGTCTTTGATTTCATCGGCAGATAAATTATCTATATTGCCAGTCATCACAAGCTTTTGATCTACATATAAACCACCTGCTTTACCTCTAGCAACTTCTGCATTTACAGCTGCTGACCAGGCTTTATTCTCTAGAGCTTTGTTCCTTATCTGGGCTAGTTCCGACACGTGCTTTTCAAATGTAATGCCATACTTCTCTCTTATTTCTGCTCTTAACTCACCAATATATTTAACCACCAATGGAAAATATTTAGGGTTACGCATCTCTGCTGCAGCTCTTCTTGCTCTAGTCTTGTAACCGGCTTCATAAGCTGCCTCTGCTGGAGACATCTTGCCTTCATTATAAACTAGTAATTCTGCAAATTTGATCTGTTTATCTGTTAATCTCTTCGGTTGTGTCATACTTGTAATTTACCCCAATATGTAGTAGTTAGCAAGTAGGAATTCCGGTGAAAGCAGAAACAAAACTTTGGAAAAAACTTAAGAAAAACACACCTAAAATTCAGTGGACTAGACTGGAATCTTGGGCATCTTTTGGTGTGCCTGATTTGCTTGGTTATCACGATTCTTGCGGATTTTTTATGGTTGAGCTTAAGATTGCAAGAGCTCCAAAAATATCTTTTAGTCCCCATCAAAAACTATTTCATATGACCAGAACGAAACGGAACTTTATCCTACTCCAAGAGCCTCTTGGAGACATCATAAAACTTTATGAGAGTAAATCGATCCACGGTCTTCTGTCCGATTACAGAGAGACGCCGTGCGTGGCCCAGGCTTGGGACCATATCCAACGCTTGTTGATCCGCGAACCGCTTGACGCCTAGCTTGTTAGCTTGTTAGCTTGTGGCCTTCGGGCCCACCCACCCGCTTGTCGGCTTGAGAGCTTGTGGCCTTCGGGCCCACCCTCCCTGGCCTCCCTGGTTTTCTGCTTGTACGCTTGCGGACCGGGTAACCGTTCGCGCGGCACCAGTCATTGTGGACCGCTTCTATGTCGTAGTCGTATTTAATGTTTGCCATATTCTATATTTGGGATTTCTCTGTTCCAGCAGGTTCTACAGCTGCCGCATTTGCCGTCTTGATCAGGAGCCGGGCAGGTTCTTGTTTTAGATCCTACTGTCGATGTCCAGGGCCAGAAGCTTACCGGGCCTTGATCAATCATATGCGAAGACATTCTAATGATTAAATTTTTTGGAACATCTTCAGGGTTTACATCTTTTAAGAATTGCGCTTCGCGCGTTGGCATCCAGTGTTTTGTATCTGGCGTAAGCTTGCACACTTCAAAAATTTTCTTTAAATGGTCCGCGCTCTGTATATCTCCGGCATCGTGCCATCTAAACCATTTTTGACGTTTAATTTTTGTAGCCATCGCCTGAACCCATAACGGGTTTTTGATAGCGTCAAGCCTCCTATATTGCGCTGCTTTAATAGCCGGGTATCTTGTATAGTTACCCTTCATTGCATAACAGCCCGCGCACACGCTGCCTGGTACCTTCACCAGCTTAGCGCCTGTCTTGCATTCCCAGGCTGGCAGGCTGTAGCTCAGGCCGGGCATTTTTTTAGTCTTTGTAAATGAGTCTGTTATTTTTAACGCGTCTTTTACTTTCATAATATCCTTTCTAGTTTGTGGTGCTTTGGCAAATTTATCGACCGGAAAAGCACCAAACGAGGTCAAGATCTATTCCTACAATATCCCAGTCAGCTTGTCAACTATTATTTTAAGCTTGTAAGCTTGTGACCTACGGGCCCACCCGCCCGCGCCCCACTGAAAAAGTTTAGAATCATTCTAAAGTGGCCAAGTTAGATAGCCCACGCTTTTCAGCTAGCTACGCGACTATACACTTAACTTGACCCCAGATCTTATGGCGTGGGCTTTACGTCCTACTTTGCCGCATAAGATCTGGGCTCAAGCCTGCGCGGTGTTATATGCAATTATAAGCCAACGCAGGTCTAAACCCGAAAGGACTACTACTCTTCCCAATACTAATTCTTAAGATTAGACCAGTAATAATAGTAATACCTAACTCTATATAGGGGTTTATGGGAACTATGTCAAGGACCTTTTATTTTTTTTATAAGCTTGTTGCCTATGGGCCCACCCTCCCTACAAAAAAATTTAGAATGATTCTAAACTAGAAATTAATTTGAGACTTGACAATTAAAACCATTAGTATAAATTCCCACGTATCAATAAACAGAAAGGATAAAACACAATGTCAAAAATAAGAATGAACACCGAATACAGAAACAAATTCTACAATAGAATTAAAGATGTATTTGAAAAAGAAGAAACGCAAGAGCAACAAGCGTTTATGCAAGCAAGAGAAGATTTTGATACTATACAAAAATCTACTTTTGAATTAGCAAAGCAAGTTGTTGAAAGGTCATATCCAAAAGAAGATGTCGCAACTTTGCGTGTCTTTAAAAAGAAGTATGGCGACCCTTGTGATGTAGTTGCAAAAGATAAATGCTTTTACTTTGCACATAACGAAGATGTAGATGATGAGGGCGAAAAGACAGAAACATCATCTCATTTTGATTTTGGATTGTATGGCAATCTAAATGGTAGAGAGAGTTATAGTAGTGGCGAAGATAGTATGCAGTTTGCACACGCATATTTTAGAGAAGAACTAAAAGAGAAAGGTTGCAACCCTGATATTATTGCTGAACAATCAGGCAAAGATAGCAACCCACATAAAACAAAGCACGTTGATATGTGTAATAAGGAACTAGGTAAATCAACTGGTTATACTAGTGATAATGGAACTGGTATCACTAAACAATATGATGATAGTTTTTATGCTGATGTTATTGGAACTTCTCATTGTAGGTCAAGAGCAATCGCTTGTACTAAAGATGAATATAATATCTTTTTACAATGGCGAAGTGCAAAAGCTAAAGTTGTAAGCACACACCAAACGTGGATAAACTCTATAATGAAACAATGCGACCAGTTAAAGATAGGCTTGAAAGCATATCGTTATTTATCTGAGGGCATTGAGTTAGCCAAAGAGTTAGGAATAGAATTAGACGAGGCAGAATTAATTAGAACTAATTCTACTGGTTTAACAATCTATAACCCTAGCAATCTTGCTAATATGATTAAAGGAATGAAGAATAAAAATCAGACTAGAGAAGATAAGATAAAAGCTAGAATGGAGTATCAAAAACAAGCCTTGAATTAAGGCTTGACTAATATGTGGGATATTATACTATCCCACATATAACAAATAGAAAGGATATATATGAAACTAGAAATAAATGATAAATTTACAATTTCTTATTATGCAAAGAAACACAAAGGCATAATTTTTAGAAAGGGTAAATGGACAAATCTCTCACGTGAGTGGGTTAGTAAAGGTGGCGACAAGCTATTGACATATTATGATATAGCAAACGAGGGTTATAGAACTGCCAAAGGTAAGTACACATTGATAGCAGTTGGGGGAAATCAATGAGTACACATTATTGGTGTCACGGAACTTATTGTCACAAATCTCGCACTCAGGATAGGGTGCGAGGTAGCAAGGGTTCTAAGGTTTTAAGAACTAGAAAAGTAAAACAAAACGAGTGGAATAAAAATTCGTTCTATAAATATTTTTGTAGTAATAGTTGTTATAATGATTTTGCAAATGCTAATATAGAACGTATCGTTGCAATCGCACCACGAACCGAGGCACTCGAAACGCCGATTGATGACCCTACAAAAACAAAGCATACGACTAGTTGGGGTCATACTTATTATGATCACACAATAAAAGAAAAAGGGGTTGACACGCAATCAGAATAGTATAAATTCCTATATAGAAAGGATAAATACATATGATAAATAATAGAGAGTGTAAAATTTGTGAGGAAGATACTCACAATGACGAGTGGGCAGACTACAATAATAAAATTTGTATAAACTGCGAACACACATACAATGACTACTACAACGCGTGTCAAGAAGTATGGAACGAGCAACAGGCAACCTTTAAAGAGGAGAACCAGTAATGAGTTGCGAAGTAAATGACGCGTGGTGGGAACGAGCATACGAGGAACACTACGACGAGTTAAAAGCAGAGGGCAAATCAGACGAGGAGATATTAAAAATCTTAACTGAGTTGTTCTATAATACTAACTAATGAAAGGACATATGACGACAGTTAAAGAAATACAATCAAAGAACGACGACCCGTCACTATCAGACGCGCAGAAGTTTGTAGGTGGATATGTGGAAGTCGTGCAAGTTAATGACGGCATATTAATCATTGATGAAGAGGGCAAGTTAAAAGATAAACCTGTCAATGAAGTTGCGTCTAAAATGTACGCAGATAAATACGGCGACGCTGATGTAATCGTAGGCGACGCAATCTACATACCAAATAAAATACCATCTGAATGGCATAGCTAATAAGTTGTAGACCCCTACATATAGTGTAGGGGTCTCAATACAACCCTAAATATGCTTGTTAACTACGGGCCCACCCACCCGTTTACAAAAAGGGGTCCCAATGGTTTGACCTTTACGGTTTGATTTAGACATAGATATGGTATAAAATTCAAATGAGAGAGAAACAGAACTAAAAAAATTCTGCAAAAAATTTTATGAAACAAGAAATCATTGACAAGCTGCCGCCTGACGCGCAGAAAGAATTTTTAAAACTAGCTATGAAGCTAGAAGAAAAAACAAAGCAAGAGAAAGTCCACGATTCATTCTTAGATTTTGTTAAACACGTATGGCCTGAATTTATAGAAGGTAAGCACCACAAAAAAATTGCAGAAAAATTTAATCAAATTGCAAAAGGTAAAATCAAAAGACTCATTATCAATATGCCACCCAGACATACGAAGTCTGAGTTTGCATCTTTCTTACTACCTTCCTGGATGGTGGGACGTAAACCTAATTTAAAAATTATCCAATCAACTCACACCACGGAGCTTGCCATACGATTCGGTCGTAAAGCAAAAACGTTAATGGATTCTCAAGAGTACAAGCAAGTTTTTAAAACAAGATTACGAGAGGATAGTCAAGCCGCTGGTAAATGGGAAACTGAACAAGGTGGTGAATACTACGCAGCCGGTGTTGGATCGGCCATAACGGGCCGTGGAGCGGATTTACTTATCATTGATGACCCACACTCAGAGCAAGATGCATTAAACGTAGCAGCGTTAGAGCGAGCTTATGATTGGTATACATCAGGACCACGTCAACGTTTACAGCCTGGTGGAGCAATCGTTGTTGTAATGACACGATGGAATATGAAAGATCTAACAGGTATGTTGTTAAAGAATCAAAAAGAATTAAAATCAGATCAGTGGGAAGTTATTGAGTTTCCAGCAATACTACCTAGTAATAAACCTGTATGGCCAGAGTATTGGAAATTAGATGAACTAGAAGGAGTCAAAGCTTCTATCTCTCTCGGTAAATGGAATGCACAGTGGATGCAAAATCCAACAGCTGAAGAAGGATCGTTGATCAAAAGAGAATGGTGGAAGGTTTGGGAAAAACCTTATATCCCTCCTTTGCAACATATCATTCAAAGTTATGATACAGCTTTTCTTAAAAAAGAAACTGCGGACTATTCTGCAATTACAACGTGGGGCGTGTTTTACCCAGATGATGATTCACCTGCTAATTTAATATTATTAGATGCTTTTAAAGATAGACTAGAGTTTCCAGAACTTCGTAAGGAAGCACTTGAACAATATCGCTATTGGAATCCTGAAACAGTCATTATCGAGTCTAAAGCATCTGGAATGCCTTTAACTTTTGAATTGCGTAAAATGGGTATTCCTGTTATAAATTACACTCCTAGCAAAGGCCAAGATAAACACGCTAGAGTTAACGCCGTATCACCGATCTTTGAATCGGGGATGATTTGGGCGCCGGATGAAAAATTCGCAGAAGAGGTTATTGAAGAATGTGCATCATTTCCGTA
>Ga0208767_1003882_pt1 | contig 10674 bp, 17 predicted proteins | sample VirMetDEL_Mar_21_FD_184514 | JGI IMG/M metagenome (GOLD analysis project Ga0208767, IMG submission 184514) | Aqueous microbial communities from the Delaware River and Bay under freshwater to marine salinity gradient to study organic matter... | ecosystem: Environmental > Aquatic > Marine >... | reverse complement strand
ACCACAACTCTGCAATAAAGTATTAAGTGCAGCATGACTGTGCCTAATAGGAATGATACGTCCATCTAATCCCTTGACCCAGCCTCGCTCATCTGCTGCACTGGCAACAGCATCCTTTAGATACTTGAGTGCTGGTAGTTTCTTCAAGAACTTATTCTTGATAGCCTTACCTTCCTTAGCACCCTTGCCTATGATCTTGCCTGTCTTTTCATCACCTGAACCATACAGGAATCCATAGATAAATGTCTTAGCCTGATTGCGTGACTCAAGGCCAGCAGCCTGTTGATTAGCAGTATGGATATCACCATTCAAAACAACGTCAGCATAAGCTCCACTATCATAAGCAGCCATATAATGAGCAAGACAGCGCAACTCCAAACCAGAAGCATCAGCCCCAAGTAGGCTGTAGCCCTTCGGAGATGTGAAGAGTGATCTACATTCCTTACCATACTCTGCACCAACGCTAGGTATCTGCCCTGTGTTGGGATTAGAATGAGTACAGCGAGAGGTAACAGCACCCATGTGATTAACTCTACCATGTATCTTACCTTTCTCTTCAAGCTTAAGCCATGCCTGTTTGCCTGTAGCTAGTTGACCTATGCGCTTGTTGAGTAGTAGGTACTCGTTGAGTAGCTTGGCCTCTGGCATATCAATACCAGCTAACACTGTCTCATCTACCTTAGGCTCACCTGTCTCAGTGTATACCTCAGGCTTCCAGCCTCGCTTCATTAGTCGATCAGCAATCTGCTGTCGTGATGCAGGGTTGAAGGGGATAGTCTTTGTCTTAGTCTTAAGCTCTATAATAGTAGGCTCAAAGGTATCAACCAACTCCTGCTCAATCTTACCCCTACGTCCTGCAAGAGTGGCATACAATTTCTGTGCAGCCTCGACATCAAAGTCAAAACCTCGCTCCTCTTGCTGGATGAGAAGGGTGTGTAGTCTGTGTTCAAGGTCAAGGGCTGGTTTACTGAAGTCCTTTGACTTGATCCTTTCGTACAATACCTTGGTGACACTCGTGTCTTGTATGCAGTAGGTGAGCATGTCAGAGGTATATGTTGTAAAGCTTTCGCTACCATTATTGAAGTCACCTTTTAGTTCTCCTAGTCTGTGACCCCATGCCTTTAGGCTATGACTACCAATCAACTTAGTAGGAAAGTTTCCCTTCCTGTGTAGCTTGAAGTCTAGTTCCTTTAGGTGAGGCCAGATTGTTCGTGAACATACCAACGTGTCTACGATCTTACCAGTGTAGGTATAATCATAAAGCTTCTTCATCACACGCAAGTCATAGTCAATTACGTTATGTCCAACTAATGTTGTTACATTGTCATCCATAAACTGTAAGGCTTCTTGCATCTGTGTTGGGTCAAAGGTGTGTACCTCATCAGTCTCTACGTTTCTGAAGACATGACACCATACTTGAGTTACTTCTTTAAGTAAGTTGTCTGCTTCTAAGTCCCATATGTATTCCATACTGTGTCTCCGCACTAGTTAAAATTCTAAGTCTTCATCGTCCTCTTCAAAGAATACCTCTATCATTCTGCCTGTATCCTTAATGTACTCTAGGCTATTACACAACCCTGTCTCACCTGACCATCTGTTCTTCAACACTCTGATGTGTGAGATGTGTGGGTTGTCCTTGTCCTGCTGATTACGCTCAAGTCCTACAACGATGTCACTTAGCTGACCGATAGCAGCACTACCACGTAACTGTGCCATGCTAGTCTGTGCGCCATCCTCATGTCCTTTGTCACCAGACGGACGCTTAAGGTGAGAGATAAGTATGAGGCCACAGTTAAGTTCCTCAACCAGAGTACGCAAGCGAGTCATAGTATTGTCTATCAATCGCCTCTCATCTCCACCCTCTAGCCCACTAACAACGATACTAATGTGATCAAGTACAATGTAATCGCAGCCACAACCACGGACAAGGTAGCGTATCTTGGATAGCAGATTATCACTATCAGTGCTACCCCAGTGATCGTACAGATATACTCTACCAGACCCAACTGTTGCATCAAAGGCATCTCTCAGTTCCTCATCGTTGATATTAAGTCCTTGTAGGTGGAGAGGTCTGTTGAGTTCAATAGACATGAGGCCAAGGGCAGTACGCTTGATGTTCTCTTCAAGTGCAATGTAACCTATGGTCTGTCCACTGTTAATGAGACTGTGCGCTAGCTCACGTGCTAGTTGTGACTTACCTATGCCACTACCAGCAGTGATGGTTACGATCTCACCCTTACGACAACCACCTGTCTTCTCTTGTAGTCCTGCGTATGGATAGGCTACTGCCTCTCTGTCATCCACAGATGTGACCACATCCCACAGTTCAGTACCAGCTACGATACCATCAGGTCTGTATGTCTTAGCAGACCAGACAGCATTGATTAGTTCCTCACTGCGTCCTGCTTGTACCATCTCACTAGCATCCTTGAGTGGAAGCGTAGCAATCTTGGCCTTGTTGGGTGGTAGGATGTTAGCACACTCACGTGCTGCAGCCTGACCTACCTCATCCTGATCAAACATAAGGATGATGCTGTCGTAACCACACAACCATTCGATGGCATTAGCTATAGCTTTCTTTGCACCTGCTACACCATTAGGTATACTGACCACACTATACTTGTTGTCAAAAGTTTGACTAAGTGATAGTGCATCTACCTCACCCTCTACAATAGTAATCATCTTACCATTGTCACGGCATAGGTGCTGACCATACAAGCCAGCCTCTTTGAGATTACCTAGTACACTGAAGTCTTTGTTAGCAAAGCGTAGCTTCTGTGCTACTACCTCACCATCCTTGTTGTAGTAGCTAGCTACCTGTACTGGCTTGCCATGATAGTTAGCTACCCCATAACCCCAGCGTCTTGCAGTCTTCTCAGTAATCTTCCTCTTGTTCAAAGCGATAGGCTCTGGTGTAAGGAAGGTATCATTGTAGTTCTTAATAGGTACTACGTTCTGCATGTCCTCTCCTTCTGCTGGTGTGTATGTGTTGCAAGAGAAACAGTAGTGATGACCATCAGTATAGAAAGCATTGGCATCACTACTGCCACATTTCAAACAGGCTTCATGCCCAATGAGTTGGCTATCCTCTTCCACCTAACCCATTCCTTAAGGTACGTGCAGTGTTCTCTAGTCCCTTGGCTATATCTAAGATTAGATCATCGTCATACTTGATGTCATCTGATAGCATTGCATGTGCCATGTCATAGTAATTCACATGCTCTGACAGTTCATGCTGGTCTAGGTAGATTGATACACTCAGTCCTTCCATACCAAACTCAGCGTTCATGTCTACTTCGGATACCCATTCTTCTTTTATATCTATGATACTCATAGCCACTCCTTAGGTATAGTTCCTTCTGCCCAGACAAAACCTTGTCGGTCTGCCCACTCACCACATGTCATCTTAGTACCATCCTTCCTTTTCTTTGCACCTTGGATTGTAGCACTGGCGTTCTGAAAGACAAAGCGTACATCCAAGTCAGGGTACTGTGCCTTCACTGCCTTCATCTTACGTTGGCTATCCTGTCTAAGATAACCCTTGAGTTCTACAATCATATTACCAACTGCTAAGTCAGGGATGTAGTGACGCTCCACATGGTAAGCCAGTTTCTCTGGCTCGTATACATATGGAACGCCACGCTCATCTAGGTCTGAGATAACCCTTGCCTCAAAAGTCCCTTTCGTCATTGGTACTTTCCTGTGATACACTAGGGATGTCATCCTCAAAAGCAGTTTCTTTCTTGTCATCTTTGGTAATGGCTTTATGTTCATAGCCACCATCCACTGCTTCAAGACCACCAGTGTCTTCCTTCTCTTCTGCAAGGTTTAAAATCTGCAGCTTCCAGAAGCGTAGTGATACACCCACCTGCTTAGTGTTAAGCATCACATAAGGATATGGTTCTACTACAATCTTTACATGAGAACCACGCCCAATCTTTATGGCATCGACAATAGGATTTAGTTTACCATCAAATACTGTTGTCCTTTGTGTGTAAGAACTACCATCCTTCTTTTGAACAACAGGCTTAAGTTTAGCTTTGATAAGGATATCACCTGTATCATTACCATCCTTGTCTTTTGCAGGACTACCTGCTTTTGCTATGGACAGGGACTCTGCGAGTTGCTTGCGCTTATTCTCAGGAGCTTCCTTGATAGCTTGGTCTAGCTTCTTCTGTGCTAGCTCATCAAGATATTCACATAGCTTTGCTGCTCGTTCTTGTTCTACTACGATGGCTACATCATACACACCATGTAGTTTCTCGTACTCTTTGTTAGGTTCAAAGGGGTTACACCATGCAGTGGTTCCTTCGATTGTGATCGTATCCATACAATATCTCCTATGATAATGGATCGTTAGTCTGGCTATAGGTACAGTTTAGAACTATGCAAAAAAGTACTGTGATTTCAGTATGTTCTGCAGGTCTAAATTACCTTTAGCTGGTGGTTGTGGAACATCATTTGTTCCAAGCACGACAGTAGCATGTTCTCGTAGCTCTGTCAATACATCATGTTCAGTATACAACCGAACAAATTCTTCTCGTAATACTTCAGACAAGCGAGGCATGTCCGAACTGTGAGTACCATAGCTGTCATGTACCATGGCAAAGTCCTTGATGCCCTGCTTCTTACACATGTTGATAGTCTTAGTCATAGCTGCAGCATCCATTGAGTGGATGAAGTTAGGGCTGGCACCTGAAGCAGTACGTCTCTTGCTTACCTCATTCTCTCTGTCCTTGTTAAAGATAAGCGCAACTGTAGCACCATTGATGTGTGTCCAGATACGTTTCTTATCTACCTCGTTGTAGTTCTGCATGACCAGCCAGTTAGTAGGTGTGACCCACTCCATGTGCCTGTTGTGTTCAGCGTAGACAGCACCCACTTCCTTGATGTAGTCCATCACTTGTCGTGCTGACTCGATGACACCATTGATAGCTGACCACACGTGCTTGGATAAGTAAGCAGAAGCTTTGAACAAGTCATCACCAAAGATGTCAGGCTCACCCTTCTCAATCCTATCTCGTATCGCTTCGTCAATGTAGGTACGACAGGAATGGATAGTGCCACTGTAAGGTACAATCATCACTGGTCTTTTAGTCAATGCCCTGTTGATACCAAACTCTATAAATTTTTTTGCTAAAATTTCGCCCTGTTCTGCATCCTTTAACACTGCCTTCATTGCTTCATCTGCTACCTCAGTATAGATATCTTGAGGCAGGGTGGCAGGTATCAGGTTAGTAGCCCTACCACCACGCTCATCACGTAGGATAGCAGACAGATGTTGCAGTCCATTACAACTACCATCAACAGACGTAGGGAAGTTAGACATAAACCCCCATCCATGCCTGACTAAGCCTGTAAACTCAAGACACCAGCCTAAGAATTGATAAGGCTTGTCAGCATCCAGCCACCACACGTTATCGTATGGGTTGTCAGCCACTCGCTTGATCTCATCAGCATTGTCCCATGCCCATGACTCACGTTGGTCTAGTGTTACCTTGTCGTTACCATACAAGTTAGCACCATGAATACAAAGCCAACGTGCGTCATCCCAATTGTTGATAGGCTTACCATCTCTGAATACCAACAAGGCTTTGCTCCAGTCTGCTGACTGAGGTGACATGAAGGTACTACTAGCATACTTGCGTGACCTGAAGTCATTCTGCCACACATAGTAGAACTCATCGTACTTGCTGTATTGCTCACCAATCTGTAGTGTACGCTCCACTTGGATACGCTTACTCACTGTCTTGTTGTTGAACGTGTATATCTCATTGCGTTTCTTTGACCAGTTCTTAAACTGTTGTTTCTCCTCTTCGTCCATAGCTGCTGGTTCCTTGTTAAAGGGGTAGCTAGGCAGTGGTCTTTCCTCTCTGGCTGGTAGGCCACCCCACTCCTGTCCACTGTCCCACAGTGAGCGTATAATCGCCAGCAATGGCCTGTTTATTTTCCATGCAGTGTGTTGCAGTGTGTTAAGGCAGTCAAATTCCTGAGATAAGTCTCGCTTTTTCAGCTTGGTCATGTGTTCCTTCATAACTTATCCTCTTCTGATTATAGGTACGTCATCTAAGAACCCTGCGTGATACCCACCACCATACACTGCAGTCCAGTTCTTGGGTGGTATGATACAGGGTGTCCAGCGTGGTCTTGCTGTCTCCATGTGTTCGTTAAAAGCTTTGACCCATTCCTCTGTTATAGGTGTTGCACGTAGGAATGTGGTAGTCTTGTTCCTTGATGTTGATAGTTTCTCTAGTCTTACTACACCTGTATTCTGAATGACTACATCTACTAAGCGTAGCCCTACATGGACACGTTCTTCACTGCTCCATGCTAAGTCTTTGTACCCATCCTTGTTCATCTTGTTAGTCAAACCAAATCGTCTGGCAGTAATTCCTTTCTCATTAGCTTTCTTAATTGTGTTCCTTGCTATGCTACCCTCTGCAGCTATCCATTTATCTAGTCTGTCCTGCATCTCTACGTTGGAACCAATAGCCTTTGCCACCTTCATTAGTGTGTTAGACCTACTGATCCCATCAACCATAGACACTAGCGTTAGATAAGCTACCTTGTCAGGTGCCATGCCTTGTAGTCTCTTGTAAGCTATGTCTCTGTTACTTGTCGGTGTGTTCTGTAGTTTTTCTACACCATCTGTAGTAGCAGATACGACAGTAGCTATGATAGTCCTGCCATGTAGGGTAGCTGACTCCCTGCCCTTAGCCATGGCACCATCTCTTTCCTTACGAAATCTATTGATACCTGCAGTCAACATTTCCTGTTCAAGTTGCAGTTGATTTTCTAAACTGTACCCCAAGAGAAGACCCCCCTGTTACATATAGTATTATACTAGTATTAAAAGTAGTGGTACTCCAACTATCATGGTCATCATAGCTAGGAACTGTAAGCCAATGAAGGTCTCATTGTCAGTACAGTATGCTACTACTCCTGAAACAAAGATAACTAGTAGCATCAAGCATACGAATGTCTGCACTATTCTTCTCCATAGTTAGCCATCATCCACTGTTGTTGTGATGTGGTTACTTCTGCTTCTGGTTCTTCTACCCACTCAGCTAGACAGTTAATACAGAAGCACTCAACCTTCTCATCTACTGCGTACAGGGCTTCAGCCCCTGTGTTATTACAGTATGGACACTTAACGTACCCCATGCTCATAGCCCTGCCTCCTCTTTAACACGCAGTAACTTCCCCTCTGTATACCCCATCTTAAACTTGATGTGATAATTAGCCTCAGTATCCTTGTCGTATGCGTTGACATACTTGTCGTTGTGATACCCTGCACCAAAGCCTAGTACATAGGCATCGTCAAAGGTGTTACGTTTGTTAGCCCAGTTTCTCCAAGCGTTCATCTGTGCATCATGCATCGTCCTTCTCCTTTAGTATCCAGTCAGCATATCTTGACATGATCCTACCCTCACTATCCTTTGGTGCCTTGAACTTAAACTCTTTTGCTAGTTCATGCTTAAGTTCGCTTAGTTTCCATAAGTCCGACATCCATATGTCTTGAGTTTCTGCAAAGGTGTCTGTCACATCTTGTAGTTTGTTGTGTATCTCCAGCATCTTTAACCTTACTCTTAGACTGCTCATTACTTTGTCTCCTTCTTGATTGCATCACTGCTCTATGTACTGGTGTTATCTTCATGTCTTAAACAAATGCTCAGGGTAATTACTTTTCTGCACACCAGCCCTACGATATATGCCAGCTAGAAATATTAACCTGTCTTCCTCATCATTGATTATGTTCATGTCATATTCAGCCATCAACTTAAAGTCTTCACTTGTTACAACATCAGTCAACTTCATATCTGGATCACCCCATACCATTACTCTACCCCTTCACTGCTACGATTAAAACTACCACTATTCCTATCACATACAGTAACAGAACACAACCCACAAAATAGTCTTGAGGTTCTAGCACTTGTAACTGATTGTAAACACAGGCTAATGTATTACAGCTAGTCATCTGCCCTATCCTGAGGCCAGTCATTGTCTACTGCTAGTACTAGCTTGTTGTCGTTGCTACTCTCAAACTCTACTTCATAGTAATTCGTAAAGATAGATAACTCACCATGCTCTAAGGCTTCATAGACTACCTCAAACAACTCATGTAGATCATAGATTTGTAGTGTGTTGCCTTCTAATGCATAGCCCTTCCTGTTAGGGATATAAACCATCAGACACACTTCAAGATAGTCTTCATCTGATTGTGATACTGACAGCATGTAATCTTTGCCCTTGTTAGGTGGTAGGTGTATGTGTGTGCATCTAGTCATTGTCTTAACTCCTATAGTAATCTAAGTTGTTGTGGTTCTTGATATACATCTTCTACTTTCTTGTGCATAACATCAGCAAACTCTATGTCACAGAAGTTACCACAGTCAGGCATGATAATCTTTTGTTCTCGCCCTGCTTGTGGGTCTAGTTCATCTAGGAATGTAGACTTCAAGCATGACCTACCTAGTTCACGTTCAGCCTTAGCCATCTCATCATAGACATCAGGGAAGTCACGCCTAATCTTATTCCAGTACCCCATGCCACCCTTAACACATCCAATACAGTTGTTGTTACCATAGCCTAGCTTGTACATCTCAGGCCGTTCAATACCCTGCTTCTCAAGATAGAACAAACACTCAGGCTTAGTCATCTTGTGTTCAATCAAAGGGAACAGTGGCTTGGCATCAGGATACTGCTCACTAAACCTAATGGCTCTATTGATTTCTTTCTTGCTATACTCAAAGCCAAACACCTGTCCACTGTAGTCTAGTTCTTTCTCTAGCTTTTGCCTTACTCTTTTCTTTAAGACTAGCGTACATCTAGCACCACTAGCACCATTGATATACTTATCCTTTCGTATCACATCAAACTGATTGTCATACTTAGCTGCCTTGTGTGTTACTATTTCCCTGCCATACCACTGCTCACACTCAGCCTTAAACCTAGCATTGTCTTTGTGTGCCGTGTCTATGTGAAAGTAGATAGGTAGTACATTATCTATACCGTACTCATCTATCGCAAGCTTAGTAGCTACTGCACTAGTCACACCGGCTGACCACCATGCTATAATCATCACACCACCTCAATTAGTATTGTCTCAGGTTCTTGACCTGCTCTACCTACAGTGAACTCTAGTTCACCTTTAGTTTTTAGATATTTCAATGACTCCCCAAAGTAATAGTCTTGATAGGTTAGCCCTAAGTATGCAGTCCCATTGCTAATAGCTTCTTCTGGTGTTTCAAGAGTGTCCAGTACTATAGGTTTATTTGTGCCTTGTAAAAGTTGTAGTCTATACATCACCTTACCCCTTTTAAATGAGCGTTAGCATCATCGCATACTGCGAGAATAATTCTTTCCTGAGTGTTGATAATTCTTTCTTGAACGTCAATAGTTCCTCTTTGAGTGTCAATAATTTCTCTTTGAGTATTAACCATTTGCTGCAGTAATTCTATACTTTCTTTTAGTTGCTTAGTTTCTTTTATGTTTTTCATCATTTCTTTTTCTAAGTCTTTTGCTAACTGCTCCATTGCTTCTGTCATGTCCTTACCCCTTAAAATAGTGGTTCATATGTTGCGCCATCATCATGCCTAGTCTTTAGCATACTATACTGCTGGCGTAAAGCTCTAACGTCCTGCCCATTCCATTCAGCATCCTCTATCTGGACTTGTAGTGCCTTTATCTTGGTTAGAATACTAGCAAGCCTAGCGTCTTGTGTTATGTCAGGATATGCCGTGTCTATGTACATGCTCATGATGTCTCTTTCACTCTCATATAGTGAGCCATGTGTTCTAGTTCTGTTACATCATACCAACGCTGATCATTAATAGGCTGCAATAGTCTCTTGTTACCTACAAAGGTGGCAAGGCATGGCTTGTGCTTATGTTGGACGATGTGCAAGTTACTCTTACCCATTATGCGAAGCAGTGCATTGAGCCTTTCTCTTGTCGTTACTGTGTTCCATCCTGCCAAGCTTACATGGACAGCCTTGGATCGTTTGACATTATAGCCACCATCAGTTGGTTGTAAACAAGCTATGTCATTACCGTGAAGCTTCATGAAGTAGGCTTCGCTTGTCGTTGTCTCTCCTGTTTTGTTGTCAGTCTCAACAAAGCCAGTGCGTGTGATCTCTGTGTTCTTGCCTGTTCTTTTGACAATCCTATCAAGAAAGGCAAAAGCTGAATACTTGCTAATTTGTCTCATTATACTATGTCCCTTATTGCTAACTTAATTGAACTCCTGTTGAACTTAGCGCCATCCATAGTCCTAGCACCTTGCCAATGCTTAGTCAATACCTTAAGACCTCGCACATAGCCTTTTTCTATAACCGTGTCCCTTGCAAAATTATACAAGTCTTCATCGTTGTTAATCCAAAGCGACACGTTCCATGCGTTCCATGATGGATAACCATTATAACCTTTTGCCATTGTCTTAGCTCCTTTGTTGATTACTAGACTAGCCTGCCATAGACTAGCCTAGCTTGTCAATCATCTAGTTAACCTTAGCAAATTGACCATTGATAGGGTTACGGTTGGACATGAGATAGCCTTGATTATTGCTAAAAGTACCTATCTTACCGTATCGCTTAGTCGTGCGTCTAAACTGTACTAGGTCAGTAGTTAAGACTGGAATAGGCCGCACCATTTGCAAGGTTGCCTTTGGTGT
>Ga0208767_1003881_pt1 | contig 10676 bp, 12 predicted proteins | sample VirMetDEL_Mar_21_FD_184514 | JGI IMG/M metagenome (GOLD analysis project Ga0208767, IMG submission 184514) | Aqueous microbial communities from the Delaware River and Bay under freshwater to marine salinity gradient to study organic matter... | ecosystem: Environmental > Aquatic > Marine >... | reverse complement strand
GATTTCGCATAGGGTTTTTCTATCGAGTTTTTCCGTTGTGTAGATAGCTTGGGATGGATTGCCTTTGTGCGATAGGCTCGCATAGATTCGGATCACATACCCCTGCCTGTACTTGAAGTTGGTACGTACACACACGAGACCTGCCCACTCACATAGTTCACGGGCTTGTCTGTAGTATTCGTATCGGTACTTATCCATAATAATTAAGACGCCAGGGGATGTCAAGGGGTAGGAACCATACTTCTCGTTTGACAGGAACTATAGTTCCATTTGGTATGAACTATAGTTCACCCTATAATAGAGTGATATATATGATAACTATATAGTAGGGAAATAAATTTGAAATAGGTCTTGACACAGAGTAGGTAGTCTATGTAGTTTACCGGTGTCGTTTCAATCAAAACACCGAGAGGTTTACTATGGCAGGCTCACTTAATGGAATCATCTACGCTGTATCATCTGTCATCGCCGACGGCGAACTACGCTTTGCGGCAGACATCCTATCTGAAGGTTTCCACGCCGCACGAAAGCTAGCAATCGGAATGCAGGACGCACAGTACGTACCCCTGTCTAAGCTTGCCGCAACGTTTGCGGAGGCAGAGGGTTTGATCCTAAGCGGGGCAGAGTTAGAGGAGGAGGCGATTAAGGTTCTCAATTCCATCAGAACAGGCATTGAACCCTTGCTATTGCCTAGTCAGATAGACTACATTGAGAAGGCAATGCGGGAGGTATACGATCCCCATCTAGGCATCCACTACTAGTCCACCTAATCAAAACAGGATAAACCAATGAGACCTGACAGATTCCAAGTACGCGAGGAGGCTATCGATGAACTTAATGAGATCATCGAACGTCTATTCCAATGCGTCGACAACATCAATGACTATGGAGAACTCGTACCTGATACCCACGCAGTTCTCCACGATAAGCTTATCAAGTCTGCGTGTAACATCCGTGAGTTAGTACACGAACTGAAGAACGATCTAGCCGTGTTTCCCATTACACCTAGATGGATTCGGCTCGAGATCTACTACACAGTCAAGCAGGCAGAGCAACGTATGCGCGAGTACGAATTGATAGACTAGCATCGCCTTAATTGCCTTATCAGTATCCAACCCCGTTCGGAGTTTTTCCGTTCGGGGTTTTTCCGTCTACCCACTTTGGAGTTTTTCCGCCTACCCTAGCCTAGGTCGGATCTCGCGTCCGCTTGATTACTTTCGCAAGCTTTTGGGCGTTCACATTTACGTATATATAGTTTACCCGGAAAAAAGGTCTTCGCAACCCCAATCACATATGTGCATGGGGTCGAGAAACTGCAGGTACAGGTCTTGATATCGTCGCCGTAATGACTGTAGTTTCCATTGTTCCTATTAATCAAAACAGGATTCCAAGATGGAAACTAGAAACAGTATCAGGTTAACACGTCTGGCAGGTATCGAGGACCTAGGCGGTTGGTGTATCGACCAACGCTCGATACGCAAAGACGCCAACCGTATACGGAAACAGTATGGAGTAGGTTACTTACTCGGTTCATCTACCAAAATAGATGCATCCAACGACGCCGATGAAGGTTACCTGTCATACATACAATACCTGTCGCCGGCGAACGGTTACAACAAGGCGACCGACTCGAGACGTCCGTCATTATGCCCATATGCGACCAAAGGATGTACGGCGTCTTGTTTGGGCATTTCAGCCGGTCGAATGCGGTTTACGTCTGTACAGCGAGCGCAGGTAAATAGGACTCGCCTATTTCATGAAGACCGTAAAGCGTACTTCATCGTTTTAGTCGATGAGATCTTACGAGCGAAACGCAAAGCGGAACGAGATGGATTGAAACTGTCGATACGCTTGAATGGTACGTCTGATATCCTTTGGGAGTATATGCGGTTCGAAATTCAGGGCGTAGCTTTCTACGATATCTTTCAAGCGTTTCCAGACGTGATGTTCTACGATTATACCAAGATACCTTATAAGTATCGAAAGGATGCAGTAGACCTGCCAAACTACAGGCTCACGTATAGCTATACTGGAGAGGATGTAAGTGTACAGCGAGCGAAAGAGTACATATCGGCAGGATGTAGTGTAAGTGTGGTGTATACTGGCGATCCATCGCCGAAACTGAAAAAGCTTTTCCCAAACTCTTGGTATTGGGTAAACGGCGATGAACACGATATGCGGTTTCTGGACCCGGCCGGCTCACTCGTTCTATTGAAAGCGAAGGGCGACGCCGTACGTGACCGGTCCGGTTTCGTCGTTCATGGATAAACAATTTAGCCACATGGTGTTGACATTCGACTCCATGTGGCGTATTGTTCATCTGTCACTCTAATCAAAACTAGTTACCATCATGACTATCAAGGATGTAACATCTATCGACACCGTTTCCCGTATCGTTGACCTATCCTTAGGCATACAGGAAGAGTTTGGACTAATCAAATTGGAAACGGGAGACGTTTGGTACGTTTCCTGTCGAGTAATCGATACTGTAAATCATATCATAGAGCGAGACTCTATCACTGATTTACAGGCTGTCGTTTCGCTTGTTTGGAACAAGGCAACATCGCAAGCCATGGCGTTCACTGCGGAACGTATGGCAGAGCAAAACCGATAAACAATGCGGCCGGCCCAATTGGGCCGGCCATTCATCTAATCAAAACAGGTAGTCACCATGGCAAATGTCGCCCTTAAGTTCTTCGCCCTTCTCTTCGCAACCGTTGCGGTTTTCTTTATCGGTTATGCGGGAAACGCTGAGTTTACCGCCGTTCAATCGTTTGGTTCTATGTTTATAGGACTAGTCACGATGACTATTGCAGGTATACTCGGCGCCCTAACGTCCAAACCTACTGTGGAGTAGTTTACTACACGCCGTTCATTACAAGCCCTGCAGGTATCGAGTCCTGCAGGGCTTTTTTTTGTCCTATACCTACCGCCCGATGCATCGCCCGATGTATCGGGTTTCTTGTGTGTATACGGCGGATCGGGTATGTGATGCAGGATAGGATACATGGCAAGGCATAGGGGACTGTAGATACCACATATCCTATACACTAGCGACGTATGAAAAGGATATAGCCCTGAGAGCCACATATTTGGCTTGTAACGAACGCTAACCCCTTGCCCCTACTGTAACCCCTATTTACACACTGCGTTCGATACAGCGCAAATATGAACGCCTAGCGACTATGCATAGTCTGAACCCGATACGAACCCTAGCCAGGGTTCAGACCTGCCCAAAAATAAGCGACTTTCTATGTGGGTCTATCGCATACAGCCATACACGAAGGCATGAAACAAGGGAAGGGGACAAAAAAGGGCAAGAGGGTAAAAAAGGGTCATATGCCTTACCTTAAGTGGCAAATCAAACCGAATCGGTTTATGACTGACGACGATCAGTTGCTTATCACCACGGCGGGTCGCTTGGTCCTGTCCGGTCAGCGCACGAGAACTATTATGGGTCTCGCTATGTCGAAGGGTGAGTTTTACTATCTCTCTGAGAAGTACGATGAAGATCAACGAAGACTTGTTACGGTCCGTATTAGGGCAGGAGATCCGTGGCGTGAGTTACCAGGAGGTGGCAAACGCGATAAATGAGTATGCCCCGCATTTTGATGTGGTGACGCCTAGGAGGCTTGCACACTTTGTGGCGCAGTTGGCTCACGAGAGCGGTCGCTTTAGGTGGCTGAAGGAGTTATGGGGTCCTACCCCTGCGCAGGAGAGGTATGAGGGCAGGGCTGACCTAGGTAACGTGTACGAGGGTGATGGACTGCGCTTTCGCGGTCGTGGCTTGATACAGGTTACCGGGCGAGCCAATTACGAGGAGTTCAATAGTTGGCTGATGGAGTTTTACCCTAAGCGGTTTCCTGATGTGGTGGCGTATCCGGATTATGTGGCTCAGTATCCACTTGCGGTCTTAAGTGCCTTTTGGTACTGGGATACGCGCAAGCTGAATAAGTATGCTGATCGCGGTGATGTCAAGGCGGTGACTAGGATCATCAATGGTGGCTATAATGGCTTAGGCGAGCGTGAGGATTACACCCTGAAGTTTGAGAAGGCGTTTCAGATGTACAAGCTGATCCTTAAGCATGAGCGGATGGAACCCAAGGGGATGGATCCCTTAATTGTGAAGCAGGTGATGCCGCCGGGAAAGTTGGAGGCGATGGATGAGCCTGATCCATTGCCTGAAGTCAAGGTCAAGCCTAGGGTTATTGCGAAGGATTGGGTTATCCGTAACGAATGGTACATTCAGCGTATATTGGATTTCACCCCGACGGTTGTGCGTACAGGTGGCTTAATTGCGCTTGCGGCGATAACCGGACCTACCATACAGGCTATTAACCCAAGCATTCCCATGGAAGTATCACAGGTAATCGCAACGGGCATGATGTTCCTCGTAGGGCTTGTTCCTACGGCGGCAGTCATCATTACCAAGATTGAGAAGGTTACGAAGGAGTTGGGAGAGTTGTTTATTGCACTATCCATTGCACTAGAGGACGGAAAGATCACCTCTGACGAACTCAAGCAGATCGCAGAGGAGGGTAAGGATGTCGCTCAGGCAGTTAAAGAGGCGATTAGTAAGTAATGAGTTTCCAACAAGCTATTGATGCTGTAGATGTGACCATTGAGTCGTCGGGGACGACGTCCTCGGCGGCTAATGTCTATGGCAAGGGCAACGTGGTTGCTGTAGAGACGCCATCGTCTTTAACGGGTACATCGTTCACGTTTGAGGCATCTACCGATGGATCGACCTATGTACCCGTCTACAATGAGGGTACGCAGTATTCGGTCACGGTAGGTACGTCTCGGTACGTGGCACTTGACCCTGCGGTATTTGCAGGCGTGAAGTGGGTTAAGGTTGTTTCCGGTTCATCGGAGGCGGCGTCGCGCACGATCACGATTGTCACGGCAGGAATCGTAGGCTAATGGCTGAGCGAGGCAGACCTGCCAAGTGGAAGCCTGAACACCTCCTAGAGGCTATCCCTGGCTCTAACGGCAACATCTCTGAGGTTGCTCGTAAGGCGGGAATGCAACGCATGACGGCGTATAAGCTTATCCGTGAGAATCCTGAATTGCAGGAGGCTCTAGATGATGAGCGTGAGTCTCGTGTGGACTGGGTAGAGGAACAGCTAATCGACCGTATCCGTAACAAGGACACGGTGGCGATGATATTCTTCCTTAAGTGCCAAGGAAAGCACAGGGGATGGGTTGAGCGCCAAGAACACGCTAATGCCAACATTAGTGAGATTAAGATCTCTGTTAAACGGGACGGTGAATAAATGTCCGTGCTTAGTAAGGGCAAGCAGAAGACCAAGAAGATTGACATTCATCTGCCCGCCCGCCATAATGGGCAGTTGACGGTCATTCGTCAGGCAAAGCGATTTAATGTCTTGTCGTGTGGTCGTAGGTGGGGAAAGACGACACTAGGATTTGATCTCATAATACAGTCGATTATAGATGGAAAGCCTTGTGCTTGGTATGCGCCGTCATATAGGACCCTGCTTGACGTATGGCGTGAGTTTACGAAGGTGGCGAAGGATATTATTGAGCGTTCTAATGCGCAGGAGAGGAGGATTGAGTTCATCACGGGCGCGGTATTGGAGTTTTGGTCGCTCGAAGACCCTGACGTATCTCGCGGTAGGAAATATGCGCGGGTTATTGTAGATGAGGCGGCGATGGTCCGTCATTTGGAGGAGGCGTGGACACACGCTATTCGCCCTACCCTAGCGGACTATAGAGGGGATGCTTTCTTCCTGTCGACGCCTAAAGGCAGGAATTACTTCTATGCCCTGTGGATTATGGGCAAGGACAAAGAGTATCCGGAATGGCGTAGTTGGCAGATGCCGACGAGCAGTAATCCGCATATCCACGAGGAAGAGGTGGAGGCGATGCGGGACGGCTTACCTGAGATGGTTTTCAATCAGGAGGTTCTCGCGGAGTTCTTGCAGGACGATGGGGGTGTATTTAGGAACATCCGTAATTGCGTAGTGGATATTGATTCGCAGTCCTACTTGAATGCGGAGGGAAGGAATTATGTATTTGGGGTGGACTGGGGTAAGCTGAATGACTGGACGGTTATAACGGTAGTCGATATAGAGGACAATGCCTTAGTGGATCTTGTTCGGTTCAATAGGATTGACTATGCGGTCCAGGTCACCAAGTTGGAGAATCTTTATAACAAGTGGCGTCCTCGTATTATTGTCGTTGAGCGGAATAGTATTGGTGAACCACTAATTGAGCAGTTACAGCGGCGTGGTTTACCCATTCGTCCGTTTCTTACAACTAATGCGTCCAAGGGTCAAGCCATCGAATCGCTATCTTTGGCGTTTGAACAAGGCATTATCCGCATACCCGACGATCCTGTGTTATTAGCCGAACTTAGCGCCTATGAAACCTCCCGTACTAGCGGTGGCTCATTCAAGTATGGGGCGCCAAGCGGGATGCACGATGACTGCGTGATGAGCCTAGCCCTTGCATGGACACAAAGCGGACATAGGCGATCATGGCTGTTCAACTGATAAGCCCCAACGGGACCAAGAATCTCAATCTTACGCAGGACTACGTTCAGCAGATCTTTGGCTATGACGCCTCTAAGAAGCTGACCGCCCTGCAGGCGTACACGAGGAACTCATTCTTCCGCGCCTGTATTGACCTGAGAGCGTCTACGCTGTCGCAGGTACCCTTTACCATTGTTCGGGCGGATCGTCCGGATGCGGTCATCTATGACACTGACAGGGACTATGACTTCCCGGATGAGTTGTCATGGATGTCGAATATGCACGACCTGATCTTCAACACGGAGGCGAGTCTCGTCCTTGTGGGTTCTGCGTATATGGGCAAGATCTTGGATCGGGGCAAAATGATTGGTATCCAATGGTTCTCGCCGGGTACGGTAGAAGAGATCTATGATCGGTCTACCGGGCAGATCACAGGCTTTAAGCGCAAGATTGGTGGCAAGTACAACACCTACGATGCCGAGGATGTGGTCTCGATCTATCAGACGGACCCTCTAACGGAGATTGGACCCGGTAACCCGATTGGTACGGCGGCAAGGATCAATGCGGATGTCCTGCACAGCCTGAACACCTACTTGGACAATGTCCTTGACAATGGCTTGCTCAAGGCGACCCTTGTGGGCGTTCCGTTTGGTACGCCAAAGGAAGAGAGGGATCGTGTAGAGCGGAAGTGGTTTGATTGGTTCGGTGGCTCGAAGAACGGCGGGAAGATCAAGGTGGTCGAGGCGGATGCCGTTAGTGTGCAGACGATTGGAGATGGCGTTGAGTCGCTAGGTAACCTGAAGTTGTCCCTTGAGCAGAGGGAAATGATTGCATCCGTGATGGGGATTCCGATGTCCATCATCATGTCGAATGCGGCAAACTTTGCGACGGCTAAGCAGGATGATGTGTCGTTCTACACGAAGACGATCATTCCACAGGCGAATCGCATCGCCATGAAGTTGAACAGGTCGATCTTTGCGCAGACGGGCTATCGCATTTCGTTTGAGCCACAGCGTCTAGAGACCCTGCAACGGCATGAAGTAGAGAAGGCGACGTCGCTGTCACAGCTAACGGGCGGCGCGCCGATCCTTACGGTCAATGAGGCTCGTGCGATGCTTGGCTTTGATCCCATAGATGGATCGGCTGAACAGGCGGTTATTGGCTCTAACCTGACGACGCCAGAAGAGGCACAGGTACAAGACCAGGCTAGAAGTGATGCTCAGTCAGAGTCTCCATTAAGCGCAGAGCAGGAAGGGGAGATCAAGGCGTGGCGTAAGAAGATCAAGAATGCGAAGGATCCACTCGTGCAGTTTAACCGCGAGCATCTACCGCTGAAGATCTATCTCGCCATCCGGGATCGCTTGGAATCGGGACTTGAGGTATCAGAGGCTTTTTCCCCTCCTTGGGATTTTTAGATGCCCTCACCGAACCCCGAAGGGAGAGGGCATACAAGGCATTACTAGAGGCGGGGACACGACGCGCTGAGAAGGCGCTGACGGCGTCCGAGTTACAACAGGAGTATGATGCCGTAGAGGAGATCCGTCTGCGCGGAGAGGGCAAAATAGAGCGCTCTGTGAGGACGTTCTTTAATCAGTTGCTCAGGACTGTCCTTGCTCGCTTAGATGAGGTCAAGCAGGTAACGGGTGATGAACTGCTGAATCAGCAGGAGGCGATTGACATCTTCATGGAGAACCTAGAGGAGGACATCACGACGATGATCCTGCTTGGGTGGGGCGCGGGCGCTAGACGGGCGGGTAATGGGTCTATAGTGGATATGCCACTCATCAATATGCAGTCCGCCATGAACCAAATGGCGCGTCCTCAGCAGGTAATACGCACGACGGCGGATATGCTTGCTAGGGAGTTGGCATTTGCGATTGACACCCTGCCGCCGGGCTTGTCTAGGGCACAGCTTGCACAGCGTCTCAAACCCTTCGTGATTGAACTATTTCGTGAGATGCGTGAGAATCGTATTCCCACCATCACAGAAACGACTGCTGTAGGGGCTTTCGAGGCAGGACAGTTACAGGCGTGGCTGTTGAGTGGAGTACCTTACAAGATGTGGCTCAGTCAACGAGACGGCAGGGTCCGTCCATCGCACATTGTGGCTGACGGGCAGGTTGTTGATGTTGCCGAGCCGTTCTTGGTTGGGAACGCCCTGATGCAACATCCTGGTGATCCTAGCGGACCTGCAAGTGAAGTGGTGAACTGCCGATGTACGATGTTACCAAGCGTAGACAGGCGTGGTACAATGCCCGCAAGAGTTTCCTAATCCGAAAGCTGTATTTCAAGGAGGATATGAAGATGGGCTTACCCGGCAAGTGGATGGAGTCTCCCGAGTGGGTTAAGCCCAATGACGTAGATTTATTCACGTTCATGGATACGATCACCATTTACAGGGTCATACAGAACTAATGCCATACTCGATTAACGAAGGACCGTGCGAGACTGCCGAGGGCAAGGGCGGTCAGTATGCGGTCGTCAAGGATGACGACGGTACGCAGATGGGATGCCATACGACCCGTGATGCGGCTCTGCGACAGATTGCCGCGCTAGAGGCGAGTGAGGAGATCAAGATTCTTCCTGAGAGTTACCGCGAGGCTGAGGTAGAGGGAATCAACTGCTCTACCTGTGAACACTTTGAGGCGGGGTATTGTGACAAGTGGGACGAAGAGGTGGACCCTGCATTTGTGTGTGATGCCTACGAATCCCATGATGACATGGAGGTCAAGGCGAAGGTATCTGCCCCACAGAGCGTCCGTAACAATTTTAGGCGTGGACTTGAACTGCACGAAGAGGGTCTTAGTGGTAGTGGGTTAGAGCCTGCCACGGTGGCTATGGCTCGCAACATTGCAGGTGGTGGCACGATTGGCGAGGCACAGATTCGCAAGGGGAATCGTTGGTGGGGACGCAATGAGCGTTTCCTCGATGAGCCAAAGGACAGCCCGGCTTATGTGTCTGCCCTTCTATGGGGAGGCGCGGCAGGACGTGACTGGTATCGTAGTTTGTACAGACAGTTAGAAGCGGGTACGCTAAAGGATGTAAATATGGAAGACGTTTTAGTGTCCTTCGGGGACGCAATTAAGGTTATTAGCGAGACGGATGACACGGTCACCATTGGTGGCTATTTAGTCCGTTACGGCAATCCCGTCGATACGGATCTAGAGGGTGACTACTTCACCCCTGATACCTACTTCGGGGAGAACACGAAAGCCACGGTGGTCTACCATCACGGCATGGATGCCAAGATGGGCGCTCGGCGCTTAGGCTCAGGTGAACTAAAGCGCGACGATGCGGGTCTTTGGATGGAGGCTCAACTCAAGATGCGCGATGAGTACGAGAAGTACATCGCCGAGATGGTCAAGCAAGGAAAGCTTGGTTACTCGTCTGGCGCAGTAGGTCACCTTGTTGAGCGCACACCTACTGGCAAGGCAAACAGAATTGATACGTGGATCATTGGGGAGGCGTCCATTACGCCAACGCCCGCTGAGCCGAGAAACATCGTATCTTTGAAATCGCTATTCGCAGGTACCGAGGGGGACGTCCAAGAGTCTATCAAGACTGAGGATGTCCAAGGGACTGAAGAAAGCGTTACAGACACAGACACAAACCTTTCTGATTTTACCGCTATGGAAAACAACACGCAGAAAGCGGCTGATCAGATCGTGGTCCCAACCCTCGATCAGATTTCCGCTGTTATGGATGAGAAACTCAAGGCATTCTCTCCTGCAAAGCAAGAAGGCAAGACCATTGATCCTGCTTTCAACGTAAACGTCAAGACCAAGCGTGGCGACGACGAAGTAAAGGCATTTGCATACTTCGTTCGCACGGGTGACAAGGGCGCTATCAAGGCGTCAAATGACACGGACATGAACGTGGGTACTGCCGCTGATGGTGGCAACGCTGTTCCTACGGGGCACTTCCAGGGCATCATCGCTCGTCGTGATGAGTCCATGCTTGCACAGCGCTTGGGCGTCCGAAACATTCCAGGTCAAGGCACGACGGTTAACGTTCCTCTTGACAACGAAGGCGACGGTGAGTTCGTATCAACGAACGAAACGGCAAACTTTGATCGCGATGCCCCGGCACTCGATCAAGCCGCTATGACGCTTGTCAAGTACACCAAGAAGATCGAACTATCAGTCGAACTCTTGGAGGACGAAGACAGCCGTTTGCTTGAGT
>Ga0208767_1003879_pt1 | contig 10676 bp, 21 predicted proteins | sample VirMetDEL_Mar_21_FD_184514 | JGI IMG/M metagenome (GOLD analysis project Ga0208767, IMG submission 184514) | Aqueous microbial communities from the Delaware River and Bay under freshwater to marine salinity gradient to study organic matter... | ecosystem: Environmental > Aquatic > Marine >... | reverse complement strand
AGATTATTTAGTTATAAGGGTGTCCTTTTAGTGTGTTTTTAGTAAATTGTAGTTTTCTTTAGGATACAAGAGGTTACTAGAGGGGACTATTGGTCAATTTGACCTAATTTTGGCTTATTTTGTATATAAGCAGGTACTATAATAATAACACACAGCGTCAGCCCTCCCCCGTCCCTCAAGTTTACCCCAGTGCCTTGAGTTTGTCAAGTGAAAAATACTCAAGACAACATGAGAATAATTCACTTGCATTCTAAAGCATTCTATGGTTGGCCTTGGGGATGTCGCTACCACAGTTTGCTTGAGAAGTCAAAAGAAAACTTGAGAAAAACTTGAGAAAAACTGTTGACAAAGTGTGGAAAGTGTGAGTCTCTAAAGTACCCTTTAGAGTCTCTAGCATACTCCAGAACCCATTGCAACCATCAATAAAGCATAACAAAAAGAGTTTATAGATCACATTGATATTAGACAGGTTTGCTTGTGTCTATATAATGGAGCGCACAACACAACAAAACAGAGACGACAACATGAGCACATTCACTACATTACTAGACATACGCAATGAAATAGCAGACCAAGTAGCCGCTACACGCCTAGAGAATTGGGCAGAGCGTCTATATATAGGCAGCGAGTACAACAAAATGTCACGCGCCATAGAAGCATACATGGGGATTGACATGGACACGGAGCATGATATGCCAGAAACGCTGGAACAAATGAGGGAATGGTTTTCTACTAGTCAGAGTCTAATCTGGATCTTTAACGACGCGGTTGAGGAATACGGAATACCAGTAGAACCAATAGACGAAACAATAGCGGCTTAATGTTCTATTGTTGCCCATTGTTCGCAGTGGGCAACTGTGGAAACATTACCAAAACCAATGAGGATAGAAAAAATGTTAATTAGTAAATTAAAACTGGATACGCTACTGGAAGTAATGACCACCGAAAAGGCGCGTCGTGCGGTGCAGAGTTGGGCAGTGCAACGCGGTAGGGTCACATTTGATACACTAGGCGAACTAGATAATATTAGCGACGAAGATTTAATTGGTCTACGTAGATTCGTAAACATAGCGGTAGCAGAACGCGGTATTCTGGACGACCATTTATAAGGGAAAAATGTTCTATTGTTGCCCATTGTTCACAGTGGGCAACTGTGGAAACATTGCACTCATTAACGGTAACAACCTAGAAGGTAAAAAATAATGTCAAAACTAAACGGCCCAAAACTCAAACCAAAAGCATTACCCAAGGTCAACGGCGTGGTGCTATACGATGGCCCAAGTATGTTGGATGGCAAGCCGATAGTGGTGGTCGCTACACTTAACAGTGCCAATGCTAAAACTGGTAACATGGTTCAGACTTGGATTATTCGCAGCGATATACACCCATTGGAAGCATTAGACACTGGCGAGGATTATTCTATCTGCGGCAATTGTCCACACCGAAAGCGCACTTGCTACGTTAACGTGAGTCAGGCACCGGCTGCAGTTTACCGAACGTATAAGGCTGGTAAATATCCAACCTTTGATGCTACGTTGCACGCTGGCTTATTCATGGGGCGAAAAGTACGCTTGGGAGCCTATGGCGATCCCGCTGCGGCACCATTTGAAGTAATGCAACAAGTAGCGGCGCTCTGTATTGGCCACACTGGATACACTCACCAAATAGCCCACAAAGCATTTGATAAGCGTTTTTTGTCCTTGTGTATGGTCAGCGCCGATAGTCCTAAACAAGCTGCAAAATATCAATCTATGGGTGCTAAGACTTTCCGCGTTGCTATGGAAGGCGATAGCCTAGCAGATGGTGAAATAGAATGCCTAGCGGATAGCCAAGGTTTACAGTGCATCGAGTGTGGTTTGTGCGATGGACAGCGACAGAATGTAGCAATCACCGTACACGGCAAAGGTGCAAGCAATTTTAAAACGTCAATGATTCCACTGAAAGAGGTAGCATAAATGTACGCACTATTTATAAACAACAAGCTAAACGCGACAGGTACACGCGAGCAAATGCTTGTAAAAATCAACTGGTATCGTAAGAATACTAACAGTAAGAACTGGCAGATTAAAAACTTAGGGAGTATATAACAATGGAAAAACAAAAGTTACAGCCAGCACCCAATGGTTTCGTGCTAGGCACAGTAACGCTGCACGCTGGCACTGCTACTTGGGCTATTGAGTATAAGCCTGCATGGATACGTGAAACCGACGCGGGAGCCGATGCAATCTTGATACAACGCAATGGCGACTACAGCGGCTTATATAAGCGCGTTAGGCATGGTGAATATACAATTAACAAGCAAGAGGATAAGCAACAATGATTCGCAAGGACTACAAACCAAAACGATTGCAACCCATGCAACCTAAGCAACAAGAGCAACCTATTAAACGCTGGCATATTGCAGCAATGGCTTTCCTTGTGTTTATCTTGGCGGTAGATTGGGACGCAACGCTAACCATTTGGGGGTTATAACTATGGATTCTATAGAAGCAATAGCGCAGCGTATGGACAATGCGCACCAATGGCTTGTAGATACGCTAAAAGAACATGGTGCAGGAGACTATGCCGAGGAAATAGCACAATACTATATAAAAGAAAAGATTGTTAAGCGGGATTTGCACGTTAATAGCTACAAGTTTTTGCACGGTGCGTTTTTAGATAGTGACGTTATAGAACGAGCAGTCGAATTAGTAAAAAGAAAGGAGTGCTAACAATGACAGAGCAACACGCAAGGTACATTGCAGATTATATAATGCATGAGATAGAAAACGGCCTAAACGTCTACTCTATGGATGCTCAAATACTTCGGACGCTAATAATGGAAGCAATGGTCGCTATCAATGGCGGTGCAATGGAAGGGTACACGCCATGCTAATCCAAGCAATTACAGCACAACAGCGGCACCAAGCCGCACAAGCAACCACCATACAGCGCAAGATTGTGACGGATGACGAAAAAGAAACAATCTACGCGCTAACGCGTCAAGGTTTAGCAGTAAAAGCCATAGCGGATAAGCTAGACTTAGGCTACTCCACAGTTTACAATTACCGTAGACACGAAGTTAGAAGGATGAGAAAAAATGGATCTATTTAATACACTAGCAACCACGCTATACCCAACCAACATAACGGAGCACAACGACGAAATGAGTAACCACTACAACGACGAGCGCGACGAGCGTATTGCAGAATCAGTTTATGAGATAGTCGATAGTCTGTCCGAGGAAGCTATACGGCGACTCTTAGAGGAAAACCTAATAGAAGCAGCCATCACAGACGAGGATTTTGCCTACACTGTCCAATATCAAACAAGCACGTTTATTCACCAAGCAGAAACAAAAGCGGAGTTAGCCAATGCTTAACAACAACAAGTGCGCAAACTGTGGCACCACAAGCAAACCAAGGCACAGCATGGTCTACGTTAGTAATGAGCTAGTTTGTGTTAAGTGTGCTATAAAGATACTTAAATTTAGAGGATTGAAGTAGCGTGAACATATTTTTTATTGACGAATGCCCAGTAAAAGCGGCACAAGCACAATGCAACAAGCATGTTGTCAAGATGATTTTGGAATCAGCACAGATGCTATGCACAGCACAACATGAGTTTGGCAACCATGATGTCCCGTACAAAGTAGCGCATAAGAATCACCCAAGCACTATTTGGGCGCGTAGTGGAGCCAAACAGTACAACTGGCTCTACAGGCATTTTAAGGCTCTCTCAGACGAATACACGCTAAGGTATGGAAAGGTACACCTAACGTGGCAAAAGTGCTCACAGGTGCTCTATGAGCCGCCTATGGGCATTCCTGATATAGAGTGGTCAGATCCTCCCCAATGTATGCCTGACGAATGCAAACGCGCTAGCAGTCTGGAAGGCTATCGGGTATACTACTTCCAATATAAACCACAGGTTATCGACATGCGATGGCCTGAACATCGACAACCACCAATGGAGTTATTAGCAGCATGAGTACAACACACCCAGACATAGACGTTACGGATGACAACGAGCCACAGGAGGTGAGCGAACGCGACAGGAAAGAAAACGAATTAATTGAATACCAAATTAACACAATGACAATCACGGACTTGGCGAGTGCAGCGACAAGTTGGCTTGCTCTAACTTTAGCAAACCATAGCGACGAGCAAGTAGACGAGCTACACAAGCAGTTATTCCATAGGGAGTTACACTAATGCGCTGTAAATCATGCGACAAACTAATGGAGGATTTTGAGTTGTCCAAGGCTGATAAGATTAGAGGAGTGCCTATAGATATGTGTGGCGACTGTCTATATGTGTCTAATCTAGCTCTTTTAGGCTTAGACAGTGAAGAAGCAGGTTATATAGACGATACTGACTTAGATCATATTGTTCTAAGAGATGAGCACGTTGAGTATTGACGCTACTAAAAAAGTATGCTACTGTACTCTACAGATTCTTTAGGTTATGTTTAATAAATACTTTAAGCATATCCTTAAAGATTCTAAAGTAAACTTAAGTAACTATTGGAGTGAAAACTTATGGCAGTATTAACTGGCAAAGCCGCATTTGTTAACCTAACTGAAACTGAGCAATATCAAGGTCAGGATACAGGTCGCTATACGCTGACTGTAACCTTGGACTCCGATGCTGCACAGATGTTGTCTCAACAAGGTGTCAAGCTACGAGACTACGAAGGCACAGCCCAACGGAAGTTTAGCAGCAAGTACCCTGTCAAGGTCATTGATGCAGAGGATAACCCTTTCATTGGCCCAATAACCAGAGGTTCTACAATACGTCTAAGCTACAAGACAGGCCCAGCACACCCAGTACACGGTACACCAACGTACCTAAATGCTGTACGGGTTGTTGAGCTTGCCGAAGATGCGAGCATAGATGACGAGCTTTAAGGATTCACAGTTCGTCAAGCACGAATCTTGTCCAAGGTGTCAGTCTTCTGATGCTTTGGCAAGGTACTCTGACGGTCACGCCCACTGCTTTGCGGTGGGTTGTGGCTACCGTGAGTCAAGTAAAGGTGAAGTTATGACGGAAGCAGCACCAGCGGTAACTCTCAAGCGGCCACTAGAGGTTGCTGGAGTAGTCGCTGACATACCTGACAGGCGTATATCCGCTAAGACTTGTCGCAAGTTTAACGTCACAGTTGAATACTCTAGCGACGGGAGCATAAGCAAGCACCACTACCCTTACTACTCTACTGACACTGATGATGTCAAAGGTAGCAAGGTCAGGCTGGTGCAAAACAAAAACTTCTTTGCAACGGGTACTCTACAGGGTACAGGCTTGTTTGGTCAGCAAACATGTAGGGGCAAAGGTAAATACATAACCATCACTGAAGGCGAGTTGGACGCTCTGTCCGTAAGTGAGATATTTGAAAACAAGTGGGACGTAGTGTCTCTACGCTCTGGTGCGTCATCAGCAGCCAAAGAAATTAAAGAGCAACTGGAGTGGCTTGAAGGCTATGAGAATGTTGTACTTTGTTTTGATGGTGACAAAGCAGGACAAGCCGCCATTGATGAAGTCAAGGACGTATTCAGTCCGGGCAAGCTAAAGATATGTAAGCTGCCCCTGAAGGACGCCAGTGACATGCTTCAGAGCGGCAAGGTGCGTGAGTTTGTCTCTGCATGGTGGGATGCCAAACCGTATCAGCCTGATGGTATTGTATCGGGTAACGATACATGGGAAGCCATTATAGGCAAGATGAAGGTTAAGTCTATACCGTACCCTTGGCAGGGACTAAACGACATGACCAAAGGTTTCAGACCATACGAGCTAGTGACCATCACCAGTGGCTCAGGAATGGGCAAGTCACAGATGATTAGGGAATTAGAATACTACTTCCTTAACGCTACTGAGGACAACATTGGAATCTTGGCCTTAGAGGAAGACGTAGCAAGGACTGCTCTAGGTATCATGTCAGTAGCCGCTGACTGTCCACTGCACCTAGAGGAAGACTTGGACGAGCAACTAGCATTCCCCTACTGGGAGGAAACGCTAGGAACTGGTCGATACTACCTCTTTGACCATTGGGGCAGCACCAGTGAGGATAACTTGCTTGCTAGAGTACGCTACATGGCTAAAGCTCTTGACTGCAAGTGGATTGTCCTAGACCACTTGTCCATTGTAGTTTCCGCACAGGACAATGGTGACGAGCGCAAAGCCATTGATGGGATAATGACCAAGCTACGTGCATTGGTTCAAGAGACTGGTGTTGGTTTATTCTTGGTGTCTCACCTACGTAGGACACAAGGCAAGCCACATGAGGATGGTGGTAGAATTAGTCTTGGTGAGCTTCGGGGTTCACAGGCTATTGCACAATTATCCGACATGGTTATTGGCTTAGAACGTAACCAGCAGCATGAAGACCCTGAGATTAGAAACACTACCACAGTGCGTATACTCAAGAACCGCTATGCAGGTCTTACTGGTGCCGCTTGCTGGCTGAAGTACGATAACTTTACTGGTAGAATGTCAGAGACAAGCAAGCCAAAGGAGCATGATAATGACCTCTAGTCCTCTTTTCCTTGACATTGAGACAGACGGACTCAACCCCAGCACTATCTGGATGGCTGTAACACGCCAAGATGGGCAGTCTCAGGTACACTATAGTGCAGATACGCTCTTAAACGCCCTACAAGGCGATTTCAGCGTGATTGGGCATAACCTAATAGGGTTTGACCTACCTGTACTAAAACGCCTGTGGGGGCTTTCTGTGGCTTCTGAGAGGATACAGGATACTTTGGTACTTTCTCGGCTTTCTAATCCTGCTCGTGAGGGTGGACATAGATTAGCTAATTGGGGTGAGATTCTAGGGTATCCCAAAGGCGACCATAGCGACTGGTCATGCTACTCAAAGGAAATGGAAGAATACTGTATACGTGATGTTGAAGTTACGGAGAAGGCTTACAATAAACTTAGGATTGAGTTGCTAAGGTTTAGTAAGGAGTCCATTGAACTAGAGCATCAAGTGCAGTGCATCGTACAGCAGCAGATACGCAACGGCTGGCTACTGGATATGCGCCATGCTACGGAGTTACTTGCTACACTGAAGGAACGCCAGATGGCTCTGGAGGATGAAGTACAGAAAGTCTTTAAGCCTAAGTGGGTTGATGTTAAGGAAGTAACACCCAAGACCAAGAAGGACGGTAGCTTGTCCAAAGTTGGCCTTACTGATGATGAGTACGCAAAGATACAGGAGACAGGTGATAGGTCGCCGTTCATACGTAAGCATCTAAAGCCATTCAATCTAGGTTCACGCAGACAGATAGGCGAGTACCTAAAAGACTTTGGGTGGGTTCCGAAGGCAAAGACTCCCACAGGTCAGCCTGTAGTGGATGAGTCTATACTGTCCAAAGTAGAAGGTATACCACAGGCGCAACTGATAGCTGAGTACCTCATGGTGCAAAAGCGTGTTGCACAGGTAGACTCTTGGGTTGTAGCGGCTGATGAGGACACTGGCAGAGTGCATGGCTATGTCAATAGCAACGGTGCTGTAACTGGTAGGATGACACACTCTAAACCTAATGTGGCTCAAGTGCCAGCTAGTCGCGCTCCCTATGGGGAAGAATGCAGAGCTTGCTGGACTGTGCCTAAAAATAAAGTGCTGGTTGGTTTTGACGCCAGTGGACTAGAGCTACGTATGCTAGCTCATTACATGAACGACAAGGAGTACACTAATGAAATTCTCCACGGAGACATTCACACAGCAAATCAGCAGCTTGCAGGACTTGAATCGAGAGATCAGGCTAAAACTTTCATATATGCCTTCCTATACGGAGCAGGAGATGCAAAACTTGGAACGATTGTCGGGGGAAATGCTAGTTCTGGCTCTACGCTTAGAGCAAGATTCCTTGATGGTCTCCCAGCACTTAGGACTCTTACAGAAAGAGTGCAAAGAGACGCTGAGAAAGAAGTTCTTGAAGGACTAGACGGTAGACTACTTCATGTCCGTAGCGCACACGCTGCACTTAACACTTTGTTACAAGGTGCTGGTGCTATTGTTATGAAAAAAGCATTGACACTACTCGACGAATATGCTAGACTATGGAATCTTAACTATAGCTTTATAGGTAACATACATGATGAAGTCCAGTCGGAAGTCGAACCAGAGCAAGCAGACAAGTTTGGAAGACTCGCAGTCAGTTGTTTACAAGCAGCAGGAATTGCCCTTGAACTTAACTGCCCCCTTACAGGAGAGTACAAAGTTGGAAGAAGTTGGGCAGAGACACACTGAATTTAACAATAATCGTAAAGGAGATTTTTCTGAATACTATGCAGTCACTTGGCTATGGGATAAGGGGTATGAAGTATTCAGGAATGCAGGCTGCTCTGGGCCTATAGACCTAATTGCTTACCACCAAGAAACAGAAGAAATTGTTTTAATAGACGTTAAGACATTCTTTCCACATAAGGAGTCTGGGATTGGTAATAGGATTTCTAATAATAGGACGAAACTTCAGAAGGAGTTAGGAGTTGTTTTACTCGGTTTCGACCCAAGCACACGCAAACTTAGATTTATTGACCATAGAGACACAGAATGAAAACAATACACACACTTGTTGATGACATCTATAGTCTAGTAAAGACTAAACGCCCTGAAAAGGGTGTGGACGCTGAAGCAGAGATTGAAAACTTTGGGGAAGCTGTCAAGGACTTAATGCGTAAAGAGTTTACCAACCGTGGTGGCTTTGATGCACGTAAGCTGCGTATGTCCAACGTTGGCAGAGACGATAGATACCTTTGGAACCACTACAATAACGTAGGGCCAAAGGAGCCAATGCAGCCCCATAACCTAGTCAAGTTTCTGTATGGTCACTTGATTGAGGAGATGTTGTTGCTACTGGTCAGGCTATCAGGCCACACAGTTAGCCATGAGCAAGCTCAAGCTGAAGTAGAAGGCATTGTGGGTAGTATGGACTGTAAGATTGATGGAGTTCTAACTGATGTCAAGTCAACAAGCAGCTACGGGTTTAAGAAGTTCAAAGACGCAACGCTGGCTTTTGATGATCCTTTTGGTTATATAGCGCAGATTAAAGGATACGCTAAGTCTGAGGGTGACACACAGGTAGGTTGGCTTGCAATGGACAAGCAGAATGGACACCTAACTTATCTGAAGTATGACCTAGAGGACACTCAAGCGCCTGTGTACGAGGTTCTGAAGGAAGATATTGTAGATAGGATTATACATATCAAGGAGATGGTAGAGCAGCCAGAACCACCTGATTTTTGTAATGAACCTGTCCCTGATGGTAAGTCAGGCAACATGAAACTGCCTATAGGCTGCTCTTACTGTCATTTCAAACATGCTTGCTATCCAGAGCTACGTACATTCCTGTATTCCACAGGCCCACGATACTTGACAGAGGTGGCAAATGAGCCAAAAGTCCAAGAGGTTACGTAGAGACAGTATCTATAGATCAGGTCTTGAAGCATCTTTTGCAGCCGTAGCACCAAAGCGTAAGTTCAAGTATGAACCATTTGATGTCCCTTACACTATGCACAGGAAGTACAAACCAGACTTCGTACATAAGCGCACAGGGATACTCTTGGAACTAAAGGGCTTCTTTAGGGCAGGCGATACCATGAAGTACAAGTCTATTAGGGACTGCATAGACACAGAGCTAATCTTTGTGCTTTCAGACCCTAACAAGAAGCTACGCAAGGGCGCTAAAATGACTATGGGGCAATGGTGCGAGAAGGAAGGATTTAAGCACTACACATTAAATGACTTTAACAAGTTGATGAAATATGTTGACTCACAATAATTTAACAATGGATGAGATTAGGGAAATGATATTGAAAAGATATGACCCTGATGATTTAATAGACTACTTGGAACTGACCAGTGAAGAAATACTTGACAGGTTTGAAGACAAGCTAATTAACCGATTAGAGATGTTTGAGGAAGAACTACAAGATGACACAAGACCAGACACAGAAGAAGAATATGAGTATTGATGACATAACCAAAGAGCAATGGGATACTCTCAGAGCTAAAGAAATAGGCAGAGACTCTAAGTTCCAAGTTCAGTGGCTTGACGAAGAAGAAAACGTACCTAATGAGCATCCTGTCTTTGGTAATCCTGTGGACATGGTTGAGTCTCCACCACACTATAACAATGGCAGTATAGAGTGTATAGAAGCTATAGAAGCTATGTTATCTAAGGACGAATACATTGGCTATCTCCGTGGAAATGCGTTAAAATATATGTGGCGGTTTAGATACAAAAGTAAACCCTTTGAAGACCTACGCAAAGCACGTTGGTACGAAGAACGATTGATGAAGTTTTTGTTGGACAATCAAGATGCAGTATAAGACAGGCACTCAAGATTACCTTGGGATTACTATAGACTACGAAAGAGAAGCAGAACTAAACGACTTCTCTCTGAATACCCTGAAGGACAGATACTTCTGGAAGGATGAAACACACGCACAGGAAGCCTTTGCTCGTGCATCGGTGTACAGTGCTACCTACCGTGGCGTCACTGACTTTGACCTAGCACAGCGCCTATACGACTACGCCAGTAAAAGCTGGTTTATGTTCAGCACACCCCTATTAAGTAACGGAGGAACTACTCGTGGTTTACCTATTAGCTGCTTTCTTAATTTTGTGCCTGATTCCAGAGGTGGTCTATCGTCTCACTATGATGAAAATATTTGGCTTACTTCCAGCGGAGGTG
>Ga0208767_1003875_pt1 | contig 10686 bp, 17 predicted proteins | sample VirMetDEL_Mar_21_FD_184514 | JGI IMG/M metagenome (GOLD analysis project Ga0208767, IMG submission 184514) | Aqueous microbial communities from the Delaware River and Bay under freshwater to marine salinity gradient to study organic matter... | ecosystem: Environmental > Aquatic > Marine >... | reverse complement strand
TGCTCAAAAAGAACAAAGCAATTTTAGCCCATCTAACGGCTCTAAATCTTATCAGCGTAACCAAGCATCCATAATTGCACAATATGCCTTTAGAGAGGCTAATTTAATGCTTATATCGAATGGATATGGTGAAGATGTTAATACAACTTCTCAAAGACTAGATAAAACTACTGCACTAGCAGAGTTAATTTTAGATAAGTTAGTAGTGTTAGAACAGAAAGCAAAAGATAACGGACTAGGATAATGAATACTTGTGGAACAATAGAACAAGCGCATAGAGACTACGGCACTCACCCTAACCCTACTACGGTAGAGGTGGGGGAGTTTGCTAAGTTAGTAGGTGTTGACTCAATTAAAGACTGGGTTAAACGATGTGCTAAACACGTTGACCTTTTTAAAGCAGATAGATACGGTCGTGGTTATGTATATGAGTACAATGATAAGTGTATAAGACTACCTAAAGCTATTGAGTATCTAAGTAAACTAGAGGGTAAAGACATAGCCTATCTACATTATAAGGGTGAATGGTAATTAAACACTTTAAAAAATGAATAATAAACTAAGAGAACAGTATTGCTTAGAGAAGGGTGGTATTAATCCAAGTAATATTATTGAATGGTATTACATCGAATGGCTGGAATCCAAACTAACAGAAACTAAACAGTCAGATAATAGCGAGTTGACAGAAGAACAATTAAAAGGGCTTGGTTTTAAATTGACTAAGCAATATGAACACGATGAGTTTCATACAAATCGATATGCTAAAGGCGTTTTAGAAGTAGAATTTACATACGAAGGCAAAAAGTTGGTAACTTGCGATTTAACTATTTCGGAGCTGAACTGTAAGCCCGTAACATTTGACGAAATGAAAGTCCTTACAACTATACTTGGGGATTGGAAAGATTGTTAAATATAGTTTACAAATTAACAATATTTTGTTAAACATATTTAACATTAAATAAGCGGCTGCCTTATTAAATAATATATAAAAAAACTTAAACAAGATGAATAAAGACATAACACCTCAACAAAAACTAAATAAAGTAGCAGAAGCATATAAAGACATCGTGTGGATGGCTATTAGATATGCACACGGGAGACACACTTATGCTCCAGGGATGGTTAGACATTCGGTTAAAGTTTTTAAAGAAGTGTTCCCAGATTGGGAATTAAAAGAAGACAAAACCATAGAGCCTCCTACTCACTATATGTCTGGCTTAGAGGATAAATCAGATTATTTACACGACTTATTTAAAAAAAATGAAAACACTAACAGATAAATGGTACCTACTTCCATTGATACTAATTGTATTGATGTTGGTAGGTAAAAAAGCCAAAGCTCAAGACACCACACAAGTAAAAGCACTACTAGAAGCTTATGGAGTTAAACACGTAGATATAGTAGTAAGGCAAAGCGTAGTAGAGACTGGATGGTATAAGTGTAATAATTGCAGCTTAGATAATAACAACCTATTCGGGTTTATATCTTCCAAAGGCGGTTACATGAAGTTTGATAAGTGGCAAGATTCAGTAAAAGAGTATGCAGTATGGCAGCGTAGATTCTACAAAGGTGGAGACTACCATAGTTTTTTAAAGCGTATAGGTTATGCAGAAGATCCTAACTACATTCACAAATTAAAAACGGTTTACTAATGAAAGCAAATGAATTAAGAATTGGTAATTTTGTCCAAGACACTTTAGGTGTAGTTAAAATTGGATTAAATGCAAAAGTAAAGTTTGCAGATATTTATAATGGAATACCACTTACAGAAGAATGGTTGTTAAATTTTGGGTTTGAGACTTATACAACTGAAAAATCTAAAGTATACAAACTAGGCAACTTCATGGTTACTTATGTTTTAAAAGGTAGGTTTGCTGGTAATAAATATTTAAAAGCATTCAATATATCGTTTAGTGAGTTTGGACACATCAAGCACGTCCACACTTTACAAAATTTATACTTTGCTTTGACTGGTGAAGAATTACAAATTAGGAAGTAATGAAAATAGACCTAACTAAATACAAGCCGTTTAAAGAGCTTTTATCCATTGAGGAGTACTCTATACTAACTATCATAGATAACTACTGTGAGATAAGCGAAAATGGATACTATCATCAACCTGCATCTTATATAACTGCGATACTAGGAGACACAGACCAGTCTAACCTAAGAAGAATTAAGCAACTTATAGATAGTGGTTATCTTATTTCTAGGAGTAAAAAAGGATTCAAAAAAAGAAAAATGTTAAAACCAAGTCAAAAATACTTTAAAACTAAAGAGAATGAAAGTACTTAATTTATACGCTTGTCTAGGTGGTAATAGATTGCTATGGGATAACTGCGAGGTAACAGCAGTAGAGTTAGACCCTGAGTTAGCTAGGATGTACCAGGAAAGATTCCCTAACGACAAGGTAGTGGTAGCAGACGCACATCAATACTTGTTAGATCACTATAAAGAATTTGATTTTATATGGTCTAGTCCTCCATGTCCGACACATAGTAGAATGAGAAAAACGAACACAGGGGAGGGAGAGAGAAAGTCTCCCGCAAGTTATCCCGACATGAAACTATACCAAGAGATTATATTTTTAGAACATTTTTTTAAGGGTAAGTGGGTGGTTGAAAATGTCGTACCTTACTATGAGCCGCTTATACAAGCCAAAGAAATAGGCAGGCATTTGTTTTGGTCTAACTTTAAAATACCAGGATTCAAGGGACGTAAAGCAGAAAATTTTATACACGCAAAACGTAAAGAGTTAGAGAAGTTCCATAAGATTGATTTAAGCGGATATAAAGGAACACAGCGAAAGGATAAGATAGCTCGTAACTTGGTAGACTATGAAGTAGGTCAACACATATTTGACATAGCAAGAGGTATATACAACCACAATAATAATAAACAAGGTGAATTATTTAGTTAAATACTTTGATATTAAAGAATAAGTATTATCTTTGTGTATAGTTGCGGTTCCACAATATAGCAACGGGGAAATTTTAACTAACCTTCTTAATGAATCTGAAAGTGGAACCTCAGAGGATTTAAGAGGGTTTTTTAATTTAATATAAAATGGAATATTATAAAAAACTTGATTTAGAATCGCTGCATGGAGAGGAATGGATTGATGTTATAGGTTTTGACGGTATATATGAAGTGTCTAATCTTGGCAGGGTTAAGAGTGTTGGAAGATACGTGCAGGCTAATGGAGGCGGGGAAAGATGGGTAAGAGAAAGAATATTAAAACAATCTATGGGTGATTCCTCCCTTGTGGCTACATTATGCGTAGGAGGTATATGTAAAAGATTTCAAGTATCTAGGCTTGTTTTCTTTTCATTTAACTATAATAAAGATTGCTTGCCAGAGTACTATGTTGTACATAGAGACAACAACTGGAAAAACAATAGTTTAGATAATCTAAAAATAGGCGATATGAGTGAGGTGCTTAGGTTAACCACGGATAGCGGAAAAATGTCTCACTTAGATAGAATTAGACCTAAATTCTCTAAACACACGCTGAATACTGCTAAAATAAAAGATGGGTGCATAATAGAGAAAAAGTGTATTTGTTGTAATGTTTTTAAAAAACCGAACGAGTTTAGACATGAAAGGAATACATGTAAGTCATGCGTTTGGGAAAAGGAAAGAAAAATAAAGGGAATCAAAACAAGAAAGTGCAAAGGTTTGAAAGTGGTAGAAATAGAAACAGGTAAAGTTTCTTATTATAAAAATTATACAGATCCAGACTTATTAAAGATTATAAGTACTACGACCGCAATTAAACATGTTAGAAATAAGACTGTTTGTAAGCCTTACTTAAAGAGCCAAAACTTTAAACCTTTTACTATTCAAGAGATATGAGTAATCGAAAAGCATTTAATTTCTTGAAGTCTTATTACGATGTTTACAATAAGCTTAAACACGATAAAGACAAAAAACAGTTCATTGAAGCATTAATGGAGAGAATGTTTTATGGAGTTGAGCCAAAAGAATTATCTGACATGGCAGACTTTGCATATACATCTCAACAACACGCAATAGATAAAAGTGTAAAAGGCTTTGAAGATAAGACTGGCGTAGCTTTGAAGCACCCTAGCCAAGACCCTTCGCAAGGGGGTAGTCAAGACCCTTCACAACAAGAACAAGGGGAAGAAGAAGAACAAGAGAAAGGGGAAGGGGAATTAGACCCATCCTTTCCACCTCCTTTAAGTTTGGTTGAAGAGTATTTTTTAGATAACGGTTATACAAAAGAAAGTGCTAAGAAAGCATTTGACTATTATAATGCGTCATTGACTGGCGGTAAGCGAAAGTGGACGGACAGTAAAGGAAACGTGGTTAAGAATTGGAAACAGAAGATGCGTAGCGTTTGGTTTAAAGAAGAAAACAAGGTTAAACCTAAAGCAAGTTCTAACACGTTTGTAAATTCACAAGGTCAAACTATTAATAAAAACGCTTGGTAATGGTGGAATTTATAGACTGGAACGAACTAGACTTGAAACGCACAAGGGGCAAAGAGAAAATTCGTTGCCCTAAGTGCGACCATTTGCGATCCGATAAAAAGGATAAGTCATTACAGATTAACCACAATGATGGTTTTGGGAAGTGCCACTACTGTTCCGCTTTGACTTTTAGAGATTCAGAGAGCAAGATAGACGAGGTAAAAGAATACACATTGCCCCCTCAGACATGGACAAACTACACCAACCTATCCGAGAATCTAGTTAAGTGGGTAGAAGATGAACGTAAAATTAAACAGTTTGCCTTAAAAGATTTAGGGATAACAGAAGAGAAATACTACCAACCTAAAAAGCAAAAGGAAGTTAATAACATTGTGTTTAATTACTTTGAGGGTGATAAGTTAGTAAATAAGAAGTACCGCACAGGAGACAAGTGCTTTACTCAATCCACAGGCGGTAAACCTATCTTTTACAATATTAATTCAATTATAGGTGAAACAGAATGCTACATAGTTGAGGGTGAATTTGATGTACTTGCTTTACACACATACGGCATTAAGAATGTTATTAGCGTTCCTAACGGTGCGAACGATAACGATGACTACTGGAAGAACTCTGACATCTATTTAAAAGACATAGAGAAGTTTATTATTGCAGTAGACAATGACACTAAAGGAAACGAACTAAAGGAACGCATAGCGCAAAGACTAGGACGTTACAGATGCGAGTTCATAGAATGGACAGATAAAGATGCTAACGGGGCTTTAATTAGTGGTGAGATTGAGAATGATATTAAGAATAGGAAACGCTTTCCAGTATCTGGAACATGGCAAATAAAGGACATTGAGAGCGATATATTCGACCTTTACCACAATGGACTACCCGAGACAATTAAACCTAAGCATCCAACCTTTGCCAAGTTTAATGAAATGTACAGCGTAATGCGTGGGCAACTAACAATAGGCACGGGAATACCCTCTCATGGTAAATCGAATTTTACAGAGTGGTATGCTTTAAACCTGGTAAAAGATTACAACATGAAGATGTCAATGTTTACACCAGAGCATAGCCCTATGTCATTACACCAAACAACTTTAATACAAAAGGCAGTAGGTAGAAACTTTTGGAGTGACAGAGGCCGTAAACCACGAATAAATGAAGCTGACATTAACCGTTATGTTAGGTGGGCGAATGAACGGATTTATACTACGCTACCAGAAAAAGGAGAAGTACCAACTTGGGATTGGTTATTAGATAAATTTAAGGAACAGATGTTTGCCTTTGGCGTGGATATATTTTTAATAGACGCTTTCAACAAGGTACTACTCCCTAGAGGAGTGAATAAGATAGATGCTATTAATGAGGTGCTAACTAAGTTAACGTCTTTTGCTCAAGTCAATAACGTAGTAGTGTTCTTAATTGCTCACCCTACAAAGATGAAGAAAGACGATGCAGGAGTTTACAATACTCCAAGCCTTTACGATGTGTCGGGGAGTGCCGATTTTAGAAACCAAACACATAACGGTTTTGCAATTCACAGATATTTTGAGGATGAAAATGGGTCTGGTTACACAAAATTTATTAACTTGAAAACAAAATTTCAGTTTCAAGGCAACATAGGCGCAGAGTCTTCATTTAACTATGACATTGACAACAGCAGATACTACGGCCACGATTGTCCTAGACATGAGATTGATTTAACTTTAGAAGATATAGGCGACACTGTACAGCCTAACTTAGATTTTGAAACAAGCGCAAAAGAAATAATACACCAAAAGAAAATAGATAGGGGAGATTATGACATCATAGAAGATGACGAACTCCCTTTTTAGAAATTCCGTAACTGTAATGAGAAAAGTAAGCAAGAAAAGGTCTAAGCAATTAAAAGAGTACAAGAAAGTCAGAGAGAATTGGCTGGAAGATAATTATATTTGTGAGAGGTGCGGAAGTTGGGGTAATGAAATACACCATAAACGTGGTAGATTTAACGATAGATTAAATGACACAGATTACTTTATGACAGTCTGCTCACCATGTCACAGATACATACATGATAATTCACAAGAAAGCTACGAGAAAGGATGGTTAATATCAAAATAAAGCCGTTAAGTGTCAATAAGGTTTGGCAAGGGCGCAGATTTAAGACTAAGGAGTACAAGGCGTACGAACAAGAGGTCTTGCTTATATTGCCTAAAATTGACGTGCCAGAGCCACCGTATTCCGTTTGCTATGAGTTTGGATTCTCTTCGCCCTTATCAGACTTAGACAACCCAATCAAACCGCTTCAAGACATACTACAAAAGAAATACGGTATTGATGATAAACACATATTCCACATGGAAGCATCAAAGAGAATAGTAAAAAAGGGTGAGGAGTACATAAGATTTTCAATAAGTAATTTACAAGGATAAACTAAAGAAGCTAAAAGAACATGGATAGAATGAGTGAGATAATAAACGAGTATAAATCTAATCAATGGGATGAAACTAAACTAGTCACCCTAATAGATTTAAGGCGTGAATTAGCGTGTCTAATCTACGAACTAAGTAAAAAGGTGCGTGAAGCAGCAATAAACTATAACCATGCTTATGCAACACGTAGGGTAGAGACAGCCCGTTTTAAGATTGAACACTTAACTAATGGCGATAATGGTCAAGTGTCAGAGGCAAAGGCAACGGTAGACGCTAGAGATTACCGAACAAGTGAAGCTCAACACGAGGGAAATTATAGAGGTGGTAAGAGCGTACAAGAGTCTGCTAACGGTGTACTTAAAAGCATGGAGCAGGATATATCATTCTATAAGAAATTGTACGATAAACCAGAGTAAATAGATATTTTTTGAAAATAATTTTCAAAATAATTATTTTTTATATAGATTTGCATAGTAGATAATTAATAAAAATGATAGATAATGAATTACGAACAATTTTTAGAGAGCAAGAAACATTCAATAGGTAACTTTGGATTTAAACCTAATTACATTCCTAATATAGCCTTTGATTTTCAAAAAGAAATAATTAGCAGAGCAGTTGAGAAAGGAAGAATGGCTGTATTTGCTGACACAGGTTTAGGTAAGACTTTAATACAACTTTCAATAGCTAATAATATAGTTAGAGAAACCAATGGTAAGGTTATAATTTTAACTCCCCTAGCCGTTGCCTTTCAGTTTATATTAGAAGCTGAAAAACTAGGAATAGATGATATTGAATATTCAAAAGACGGAACGCACACAAAGAGTATAGTAGTTTGCAACTATGAGCGATTACATTATTTTAACTCAAAGGATTTTAAAGGGTGTATTTTAGATGAAAGTTCCATATTAAAAAACTTTGACGGGAAGATAAAAAATCAAATAACATCTTTTATAAAGAAGATGCCGTATAGATTTTTATCTACTGCTACTCCATCACCTAATGACTTTATAGAATTAGGCACAAGTTCTGAGGCGTTAGGATATATGGGGTATATGGATATGCTAGGAAAGTTCTTTAAAAACAACAATAGTAGCGTAGCAAAACAGACTAGAAACATAGGAGAGAAATATTATCTAAAGCCTCATGCGGAAAGAGATTTTTTTGCATGGGTAAACCAATGGTCAATAATGGTAAAAATGCCTAGCGACTTAGGATATAGTAATGACAGATATTTATTGCCCGAGTTAATAGTTAACAACCATGTTGTAGAGAACACTTCAACGCTTGACGCATCAGGACAAATGAGTATAATAGTCAAAGAGGCTAAAACATTCCACGAGATAAAACACGAACAAAGACAGACTTTAGAAGAGAGATGCGAGAAAGGTGTTAGCCTAGCAAAAGACAAGACATCTGTTTATTGGTGCAATCTTAACGATGAAAGTTCTTTAATAAAAGAGTTAGATCCAGAAGCGCAGGAAATTAAAGGTAGCATGAGTATAGATAAGAAAGAGGATATATTAATAAACTTTGCTAAGGGTAACATAGACAGGATAATTACTAAGGCTAAGATGACTGGTATGGGTTTAAATTGGCAGCACTGCAACCACTCTGTATTCTTCCCAACTTATTCATACGAGCAGTATTACCAAGCTATAAGAAGATTTTGGAGGTTTGGACAGACTAAAGACGTAACGATAGATATGGTTACAAGTACTGGACAGAAAAGAGTGTTAGAAGCCCTGCAACAAAAAACAGATAAAGCTATACACCTTTACGAGAACCTAGTTAAAAACGTAAACCAAATATTTAAAGAAGATAAAAAAAAATTTAACAAAGAAGTAATAAAACCTAAATTTTGATAGACATGAATAAAGTTAAAGACCAATTAGTAACGAATGATTTTGCAATATACAATAGTGATTGTATGTACGTATTGCCTACGTTAGAAGATGAAAGTATAGATATGGCGGTTTATTCTCCACCGTTTGCGGGTCTGTATAATTACTCGAGTAGCGAGAACGACTTTAGTAATTGTGAGAGTAAAGAGCAGTTTTTAGAACAGTATGAATATTTAGTGCAACATATGGCTAGGGTAACTAAGTCAGGGAGAATAAATGCGGTTCACTGTACAGATGTATTCGACAATAGTTCTAGGTTGTGGGATTTTCCTCACGAGATAATAAGGATACACGAGAAATATGGTTTTGAATATAGAAACAGGATAACTATATGGAAAGAGCCATTAAAAGTAAGGATGCGTACAATGGTTAAGAGTCTAATGCACAAATTTATAGTAGAAGATACTACTAATTGCTTTACTGCTATGCCAGACTATGTACTTATATTTACAAAAAAAGGAGAAAACAAAGTACCAGTAACGCACCCTAAAGGTTTTAATAGGTATTTTGGAGAGACACCTGTTTTACCTAACATAATGAGGGCGTATAACAACGCAAATAAAACGAACTATAATGAGGAGGAATTATGGGAACATTTAAATAGAGAATTTAAAAACCATGAAGACCCTAAGAGTAATAAGTTATCGCATTACATATGGCAAAGGTACGCTAGTTCTGTTTGGGATGACGTAAGGATTGACAACGTATTACCGTTTAGAGAATCCAGAGAAGAAGATGACGAGAAACACGTACACCCCTTACAATTAGATGTCATAGATAGACTTGTAGAGATGTACACTAACAAAGGCGAGGTAGTTCTAACTCCTTTTATGGGTGTGGGTAGTGAAGTATATTCGCCTGTATCGTTAGGTCGTAAAGCAATAGGTATAGAATTAAAAGATAGTTATTACAAACAAGCGAAAATAAACTTAGACCACGCTAAAGGTAGATTTAAAGAAGAGTTAGTACAAATGTCTTTACTAGATTAAAATGAAAAACATAATAGAAAGTAATTATAAGAGCATAGTGGATAGGGGATTAATTTCCCCTAAAACCACTAAACGAGACTTTATATTAAAACTAGAGGAAGAGGTACAGGAATTTATAGACGCAGCACTAAACAGCAACGGATCAGAGAGCGAAGAGTTAGCGGATGTGATATTAGTTTGTTTAAATATTGCTAAGCACTACGGAATAAACATAGAGAGTGAGATGAACAATAAGATACGTAAAAACTTTAATAGGTCAGTTGGGGGTATTTGATTTAGGAGCATGAGCATAAAAGAAAACAAAGAGTTAAGAGAGAGAGCCATCCAAATGCTAATAGACGGCAAGGATATGCACGAGATAAAAGCAGAGTTATTTCCAGATGTAACTAGAGAGATGTTTCAGGAGTTAATGAGCATTGCCATATCAGAATCATCCTACACAGATAAAGCGGTTAATAAATTCAACGTAAACGCATACTATAATAACGGCTTAGATTTTAAATGGGAGCATGAGTTAACAGAAGAAGACTATATGTCTATGCCTTTACCTAATGAATGGCGTTTGCCTATGTTTAAATAAAACTTGCTTATTAAAAAATAAGGTATTATATTAGCGGTCTAGCAATGAGTTCTCAAGTATTCATTTCTTAATTAGTTTTATTATTTATCTATTAAGCCCCTGCAATTAATTTTGTAGGGGTTTTGTATTATATAAGAAACTTTTTGTATATTAGCAACGTCTATGTAAACGAACATGGAGACACGACAAGAGGTTTTAGATATTCTAAACGACAATAAATGGCGTTTAATGTGTTATAAGTTCTGCAAAGATGAACTTCACTTTGCCGACGACCTCTACCAAGAATGGGCTTTAACTCTATTGGAGACATCACCAAAGAACATAGACGACCTAATCAATAAGAACCTTTT
>Ga0208767_1003873_pt1 | contig 10689 bp, 11 predicted proteins | sample VirMetDEL_Mar_21_FD_184514 | JGI IMG/M metagenome (GOLD analysis project Ga0208767, IMG submission 184514) | Aqueous microbial communities from the Delaware River and Bay under freshwater to marine salinity gradient to study organic matter... | ecosystem: Environmental > Aquatic > Marine >... | reverse complement strand
AACACTACTAGCAAGAATTACCAGCGCAGCATCACATCAAGGCACAACAATTACTTCAATTACAAACCCAGTTGCAGGTAACACTATCGAAGCCTACGCAGCACTAAGTTCAAATATCACAGCCGTTACAGGTACAAACAGATTGAATGCAACCGCAGTTGGCAGTGCAAGCACAACCAACACTGATAGAACTACATCTTGGGGAACCAGTTGTACATTTACACAAACAGTTGCATTTTCAAGTCAAAATGCTGCACGTTACTTCTTCAACGCAGGCGGCAGAATCACACTGTCAACCAGTAGAAGTGGCGGCACATCAAATGATGCAAACACTGCGGTTACCAACCTGTGTACAGCATATGGCACACTGAACTTTACTGCCGGTACTGGCACACAAACAATTGCAGGTTCGAGCTATACAGGAACAACCAAAACAGGTGGTTCAGGTTCGCCAACTATTGTAACAGGCACTGGTTTTTATGATCTATCAGGTACACTGGCACAGGTTTGTACACAAAGTTCAAGTTCATATTATGGTTATAACTCAAACGCAATTACAACCAGCTTGTCAAGTAACGGGTCTGGAACAGTTACAGTCAGCACAGTGTTTACCACAGCGGCAACCATTGACGGTACACTGCGTTGTACAATTGGTGTTGTACCACCATCAACAACGTATTTGTCAGCTACTTGGGGAACACCAACACTAGGTGGTTCGCAGAGCGGTTCATAATAATCAATTTAATCTAATACACAGTAAAGGTCCTTCGGGGCCTTTACTTTTGGCTACATACCCTATATAATAGTTAAAATTATGGAGTTATTATGAGTGACCAACTAGTAACACAAATCAAAAGCAGATTTGATCATGCAACCAGCAAAAAAATACTACGAGAAAAGTATCACAGCAAAATGACCTTTGCACATGCTGGTGGTATGTGGCATGCAGGACCCGAATTGCTAACATTGCTCGGTGTATGCGAGGAAAATGCTGTCATTGAAGATTTATATGGTACTCCAGTTAAAGTATCAGTACATGAACTAGCAGAGATAGCACAACAACGTTGGCAAGAGCAAATGAATGCCTGGTTAGCAGAAAGCGAAGAGTTGTCACGACAGCGATGAACAAAGGTGTATTATATCTGGCATTTAACAACGACAAAGTTGACTACATTGCACAAGCAGTGTGGAATGCACATCGAGTACGCAGACATCTTGGAGTTGGGTGTAGCCTAGTCACTGATGCAGCTAGCAAGCCCAATGATACCAGCATGTTTGACAATGTGTTTATTGTTCAAAGTGCAAGCGGTGGTACCCGCAAATATGATCATATGAACGCTGATAGCAGTGCTGAATGGAAAAACATTGGCCGATGCAATGCATATGAACTAACGCCATATGAACAAACACTGATACTTGACACTGATTACATGGTCAACAGCAACCAACTTTCGATGTTATTTGATGTAGACTATGACTTTTTGTGTCATAGAGAAGTGCTAGACATCACTGACAGGCAAAACTTTGCACGTGATACACGTTTTGGAGAAACTGAGTTTCCTATGTGGTGGGCAACTGTTACCTACTTTAGAAAGAGTGAACTTGCTGAACAGGTTTTCACAATGTGGAAAATGGTACAAGACAACTGGTATCATTACAGTAGACTTTACAAGTTTGATCAAGAGTTGTTTCGCAATGACTATGCAGTAAGTATCGCACTAAGCACAGTTTACGGACATCAGCACAATATACCAAGCATACCTTGGCCACTTGTTACTGCATTCTATGATGTGTACATGAATCAACTAGACAATGATAAATTCAAGTTAAACTATGTTCGCGTTGGCAGCAAAGAAACTCATCAAACACTGTTGCTTGACAACTGTGATTTACACGTTATGAATAAACCAGACTTGGGAAAAATCTGTGACAGTAGTATATGAAAGAGGCTACTTGATTGTAGCCAGCATTAACGACAAGGATGATTTTCTTGCTTGTGCTAGAGCATTAGCAAAAAGCCTACGCTGGCATATGCCAGATTGCAAAATCTGTTTGGTTACTAACGGAGAAGAATCCGACCCTGTATTTGATATTGTAAAACCTTTCCCATATCCTGCACAAGGCGGCTGGCACGACGACTGGCAAGTACTCGAAGCAACGCCTTTTCGTGAAACAATAAAACTAGAAGCTGATATGTTGATTACCAGTAACATTGATCATTGGTGGAACTGGTTTGAACATCGTGATCTAGTGGTTAGTACAGGTATCCGCAATTATCAAAACCAGCTATCAGAAAGCCGAGCTTATAGGGCCTTGTTTGACGAAAACGACTTGCCTGACGTTTACAACAGCATTACATATTGGCGTAGAAGTAACACAGCATTTGAGTTCTTTGGATTGGTAAAACAGTTTTTTGAAAACTGGACTGAAGTGCGCAAGTCATTAAAATACTGCGATAGTGTGCCAGCTAACACTGACATGATATATGCTATGGCAGCAAAATATATGGGTGTTGAACAAGTAACGTTGCCTGGCAACTGGCCTAACATGATACACATGAAAGGTGCAGTTAATTGGTTACGGAACGATACCTATCCCTGGACAGACGAGTTTGTTTGGGAGTTTGATCAAGGTAGAATACGCATTAACACTGTGGAGCAACAGTGGCCATTTCACTATCATCATAAAACATTTGCACACAAAGCGGAAAAACACTATGACAAACTTTTGGGAAGCAATTGAACAACTAGGCGGCACTGCTATGGAAGTAGTGCCTGTCAAGTTAGAACGTAGATTGTACTATGATGAAAATGGTGATGTTGTAACATACGCCATGGAAGACCTGCCCGGCAACTATATTATTGTCAGTCAAGAAATATTTGATCAAGTTCGCACTGATATTAAAATCAAAGACGGTGAAATTATACGCATCACTCGCAGCAACAGTTGGAAGTTACAGCCCAGTGACAACAAATCTACATCAATCCATCCCAATGACGTAAGTATAGTTGTAGATAGTAAATATAGCAAACCAGCTTACTGGGAGGTTGTTACCACACACGACGCTGAGTAACTAAGGAGAACTATTATGAAAAGATTAGCAGGCATATTTTGTTTTTTCTTGATGCTTGCTAATCCGTTGCATGCACAAGTTAGCGGAAATGAAGAAGCAGTAAAACTTTCTATTGATGTTATGTGCAACAAAGACAGTCCCAAAGCTCGGGCACTTCCAGACGGCTATGACGAACTGCCTTTTGCAAGCGGGCGTGTGCAAATTCGTTCAACAAATTTAAAAGAAAACTTGGAAGCAACTATGTGGATGTTTGTAAACCCTACCACTGGCAGTTTTACAATGTTAAGCAAGATCGACGGCGATCCGTGGTTGTGTTTGTTGGTTAACGGAAAAGACTTTCAACCATGGACTAGCGGAGTAAAAAGTGAAATCAATTGATATTGCAGATTTAGATTGCGTATATCTCAGTTATGACGAACCACAAAAAGAAGAATTTTGGGTAAAAATACGCAACATGGTGCCTTGGGCAAAGCGAGTCGACAATGTCAAAGGTAGTGATGCTGCACACAAAGCAGCGGCCGCAGCCAGTGACACAGAACGTTTTATACTAATTGACGGAGATAACTTGCCCATTGAAGATTTTTTCAATCAAACAATTGAGCATATCAATGATGACTACGAACAAGCAGTATATCGTTGGAGAGCAAGAAATCATATTAACGGGCTAATGTATGGCAATGGCGGCATGAGTTCATGGACAAAAACATTTGTTAACAACATGCGCACACATGAAGCCAGTGAAGGCAGTGATGCTACCGATGTAGAGTTTTGTTTTGATCCCCGATACTGGCCAATGCATGATTGTTTTAGTACAACCTATCCCAATGGCAGTGCTAAACATGCTTGGCGTGCAGGATTCCGTGAGGGTGTAAAGATGTGTCTGGATAGAGGACGCAAGCCGAGCACCAGTGAATTCAAGGACAAAGTACACAGTCGCAACCTTGACCACTTGACTATCTGGCACAATATCGGATCTGATGTAGAACACGGTCTCTGGGCCATTGCTGGCGCAAGACTAGGCACATACAAAACCATGCTCACTGATTGGGATCACACTGAAGTACAGTGGTTTGACAATCTTGAACAGATGTGGAGTGAAATTGAACATCTAGAACCAGGCGAAATAGTTAGTCTACACAAAGAAGCATTGCACACACAATTGGATTTGCCAATGAATGTGCTAACACCAAACCAAAGTAAATTTTTCAAACACCACTATCGCAGTAACTGGCACAATCGCGGTATTATGACTCGAGAAATTGATGTTATCAGGAGTCAAGAAGGTTGGTAACAGTTAAGGTTATTTCAAGCGATAGCAAAGTTTGGAATCTTGGAGAAGTAATTACTGCTATTACGCAGGCAAAAATCCAAGATCAAGACTTGGTACTTGATCTAAATGAAGAAGGCCCAGACTTTACTACTCTTGGACTAGATAACTATCTAACCGACTGGCAAACACGGACAACAGTGGTTACAAGAAATGCTGTACAATCTTCGTTAGGCAAAATAAAAATTCAGCAGGAGTGGCCGCATTGTTTAACCACTACTAGAGCAGATTTACAAAATATTATTGTTGATAAGAAAATCAAAAAACCTTTTGGTTGTTTTATTGGTCGCAGCAATGCACCAAGGTTGTACTTGAGCAGCTACCTTTACAATAGAAAATGTGCAGTCCAAACTTTTCATTATGATCCAACTCATGAGTTTCACCGAAACAATCTTGGATTAGAAGATATTATTGAGCAATATGGAGTTAATGGAGTACAACAAACACTATCCCTGTTATCACACTCGCCTTTGACATTCGAAGAAACTGTTACTTATCCAATACATATGGGTCAACACAATAATATCTATTATGCGTATTCAAATTTTTTGGTTGACATTGTTTGCGAATCGTATTATAATGGACGTACATTCTTTCCAACTGAGAAAACCTGGAGACCAATGGTATTAAGCACACCGTTTATTATCCAAGGACCACAGTGGCATCTTCATAGATTGAGAGATCTGGGATTTAAAACATTTGAACGTTGGTGGGACGAAGGTTATGCTGAAGATCCAGCCGATCATCAACCGCATGAAATTGTAAAAGTCATTGATTTTTTAGCAGAAAAAAGTTTAGCCGAACTTGATGCAATGTATAACGAGATGCGACCAACTTTGGAGCATAATAAAAAACGTTTTATGGAATTAAACAGCAAAGATTTTGAAATATTTAAAGATGACCAATACTAAAAACAATAAAGGCGATGAAGTTGATGCAGACTTCAAAAGCAAGTTTCTCAGTGACGCTGAAATTGCACAACAAAAACTAGATACAGTAAGTCCTAGTATGTGTTTGGCCAAGTGGAAACAACTTAGCCTGCACCTGACTACAGGATTAAACAACAGTTGCTATCATCCGCCACTGCATAGAGCAGATGCCGAAGCAATCAAAACCAACCCTGGTGCATTGCATAACACAGAACACAAAAAGCAACAACGCAAATTGATGCTGGAAGGTGTTCGCCCGCCTGAGTGTGACTATTGCTGGAAGATGGAAGACAATGGCAAACTGAGTGACCGTCATTATCGCAGCGGCGAACCTTGGGCAATCAAAGACTTTGAAACTATTAAAAATGCACCCTGGGATCAGGATGTTGTTCCAAGTTATGTTGAGGTAGATTTTAACAGCGCATGCAACCTAAGTTGCAGTTATTGTAGCCCGCAGTTTAGTTCAAGTTGGATGGCAGAAGCAGAACGCGAAGGTGCGTGGCCTACGTCAACTCCACACAATGATCCTGCACACTTTCGAGGTGAGCGTAGACCAATACCTGCTAGAGAGCATAACCCTTATGTAGAAGCGTTTTGGGAATGGTGGCCCACACTGTATCCTGAACTGGAACATTTTAGGATGACTGGTGGCGAGCCAATGATGGACAAAAACACCTATAGAGTTTTTGATCATGTGCTGGCAAATCCAAATCCAAAACTGCACCTCAGCACAACATCAAACTTTAGTGTAGAAGAAAAATTGTGGCAGCGTTACAAAGGTTATGTAACCATGCTATGCGAAGAACATGGCCGAGTAGAACACTTTATGCAGTATGTGAGCTTGGATGGAATGTTTGCACAAGCAGAATATATGCGCCATGGACTTGACTTCAACTTGCTTTGGGACAGAGTAAACCAGTTTCTCAATGATATCCCAGAACGCAACAGTATAACATTTATTATAACAATGAACAATTTAAGTGTGACCACATTACAAGATTTGTTTGCTGCTATTTTAGGCTTGCGTCAAATATACAGCAAAACCTATCAAAGAGTTTGGTTTGATACTCCTGTATTGCGCACACCAACTTGGCAAAGTTTGCAGCTATTGCCAGAGAGTTATGTACATGAACTGGAGATGCTTAAAACTTGGATGCAACAAAACTTAGAGACCGAAGCAAAACGTTTTAAAGGATTTAAGGATTATGAAGTTAACAGACTAGATAGAGACATAGCCTGGATGCGCGATGGGCAAAAACTCGATTCTGCATATATCAAACGTAACAAAGCAGACTTCTACAGGTTCTTTAACGAACACGATAGACGTAGAGTCACAGACTTTTTGAAAACATTTCCTGAAATGAAAGACTGGTGGGAACAGTGCAAATATCACGCCAACAACCAATAAGCGATACATACTGATATGCCAAAGCCATATAACGAAACTGATTTACAATATAAACAACGTGTTCTTGATCCACTTAGTTCAACCATGTGCGGTGCCAAGTGGTACAATGCTACCATATGGTTAGGCAGTGGTATGACTACCAGTTGCCACCATCCACTTCCGCATTATGTAAGTGTTGAAGATGTAATAGCAAATCCAAAAGCACTGCACAATACACCACAGAAAAAAGAAGAACGCCGGAAAATGCAGTGCGGCGAACGTCCTGGCGGTTGTGAGTACTGTTGGAAAATTGAAGATATTGGACGCGACAATATCAGTGATAGGGTTTACAAATCTGTAATTTACACCGATGAAGATTTACAAGCTGCACACAGTCTAGATTACAATGAGGACATTGATCTCAAAACACTGGAAATTGCATTTGATAGAACTTGTCAGTTTGCTTGCAGTTATTGTAATCCTGCATTTAGTACCACATGGGTTAAGGATTTAAAAAAAGACGGCGGTTACGAAAATTTAATCAGTGACGGACGTAATCATTATACACATGAACATGAAAGTTCTCAACGGTACAGTTATAATGAAACCAATCCTTACATTGAAGCCTTTTTTAAATGGTGGGAAAGCGATTTACACAAGACACTGGAGGAACTGCGTATTACCGGCGGAGAGCCAATGATGAGCGGACACTTGTGGAAACTGTTAGACTGGTTTAAAGAAAACAAAGGTGCAAGCAAAACCACTCTTGCAATAAACAGCAACCTTGGATTAGAAAGCTCAGACATACTTAAACTGTTAGACAGAGCAGACAGCGCACCACTTAACATTTATACGAGCAATGAAAGTATGGGTCCACAAGCAGAATATATTCGTGATGGATTGGAATGGAGTAAGTGGACCAGAAACGTCCATTTGCTAGCAGGTTCGGGCAAATTGCAAGGGCTGCACAACATGTGTACTATTAATGCACTGTGCTTGGAAACACTGCCAGAGTTTTTGGACTACTTGATGAGCATAAAAACACAGTATGGCAGAGACTTTCCCTGTATCACACTGAACATACTGCGTTTCCCTAGTTTCCAATCTCCACTGGTATTACCTGATCAAATTCGTACCCTACACAAGAATCGCCTACAAACATGGTTTGACAAAAACAGAGACAGCAAACTATTACATGATTTTGAAACCCAGCAAGTTCAGAGATTGATAGACTATCTTGATGTTGTTAAGACTCCGCACAGTGATGCATTTGATATGCCAAAATTGCACAATGATTTTAAGAAGTTTTATCAGCAGTACGATGTTAGAAGAAATAAAAACTTTTCAAGTACTTTTGCCAGTCTCAATGAATGGTACGAAAAGCTGTAACGATAAATATGGTTATGCAAAAATTAAGTGAACAACAATGGATATTGTAATTTGTAGTATACCAAGGATGAGCATATATTATCCGCCAGCCGCGCCTGCACTAATCAAAGCAAGTGTACAAGCAGCTGGCTACACTGCAACGACCGTTGACTTTGTGATTCAGTTCCACGACAAATACTTTGGAACACCGATGTGGGATCAACTTGATCAGTGGCTAGTACTTGAAACAAATGATCCAGAATCCTATGCAATCATGAAACAAGAAGCCGATCAGTGGGCAGATCAAATGTTATCGCTATCACCTAAGTGGATAGGCATAAGTGTGTTTAGTTTTGAAAGCCACAAAATAGCAAAGTTACTATGTATGAGTATCCGTAAAAAAAGCACATCTGTTAAAATTGTTCTTGGCGGTGCAGGTCTTAGCGGAGATGTATATGATGTAGGTGCTCAGTATAGAGAAAACAATCTCTGTGATGAGATTATCACTGGTGATGGCGAAGCCAGTATTATTGAACTACTACGAGAAACCTACAAAGGAAAATTTGACAGATTAGATGATCTGGATCAATGGCCTAATGCAGACTTCAGTGATTATGATTTGGACTTGTATAAAGCCAATAAACAACGCAAAAATGATATATCAACAAACAAACTGGATGTATGGCAAGGATACGGCAACGCATGGTATCGTAGCGATGAGATACTTACACTGCCATTGGTAGGCAGTAGAGGATGTGTGCGCAAGTGTTCATTCTGCGACATTCCTTTTTTGTGGCCCAAGTATAAAACCCGCAGTGCAACAAATATTGCGCAGGAGGTTATTGAACAGTACGAACAGCACAATGTACAGAGATTTCACTTCACTGACAGTTTGATAAACGGCAATCAAAAGAATTTCAAACGCCTGGCGGAAATACTCAGTGAATATAGAATACGAACCAACGCAGACTTTACCATTACAGGACAGTATATTTGCCGCAGTGAAGAATTTGAAAGTCAAGAATACTACAATCTATTAAGCAGCGCAGGCTTTAAGATTCTTGAAATTGGAATTGAGAGCGGCAGTGAAGCAGTGCGTTGGCATATGGGCAAAAAGTTTACTAACCATGATATTGATGTGTTATTGGAAAGATTGCACAATGCTAATATGATGGCTGTGCTTATGCTTATTGTAGGTTATCCAACAGAAACACTAGAAGACTTCCATCAAACAATGGACATGCTAACACGCTATCAACCTTATGTAGGAAATGGAACAGTAGTTGAAGCAACACTTGGCGGCACACTACACATTGATCCTAATAGTGCTTTAGGTAAAGACCCTAATATCATTACAAGTCTTGACAGTGAAGGCAACGTAGATTATTTTAATTGGGCATATAGTAAAAATCTAGAACTTACGTTCAAAGAACGCATTAGACGTAGACTAGTAATTATGGAACATGCACAAAGTCTGGGATATTTAAGCCCAACAAACAATCAAGAAATTGCAATCTTAAGAAAAAGATGGAAAAACATTAATGAAAATAGCAATACAATTGAAAACAATGACAGCCTTAGGCCGCGGCCCGAACTTGCGCATCAAGGTCAACAAAAAATCTCTGCATAGCGTTGAAGACTTACAGGCAGATACTGAGATAGAATTAGATTTTGATCCTCAAGATGCAAATCAACTTGTGATAGAACATTGGAACAAGGATCCTATGCACATAGCCCCTGGAGAGGATATTGCATGCGAAGTTGTTAGCATAAAGTTTGATAGCATTCAGATTCACCGTAACTTGTTATACACAGCAGAGTTTTATCCAAACTGGCAATACAGTGATGCGCCCAACATTATATCAGATAGTTGTTACATAGGATACAACGGTGTATGGAGTTTGGTATTTCCTAAAGATCCTATAGGTTGGACTCTTGACTATATTGAAAAAGAAATGTTTGACCTAGGAACAAGTTACAATCATCAAGAGATAGGCGACGACATAGGTGCCCAAGACCTGGAAGATTTCAAGAAAGATTTTTTCAGTTGAATAGATTCAGACATTAAGTACTAGTATGACCTATAATTATAACAGTAGCGAGCCAATCAAAATTGCGCTTGCGGATCTTAATCCGCGTGAACGTGAACTGCTAACCAAAAGCAAAACGTTTTGTATGTATCCTTGGATACACCTACATGCTTATCCAACAGGTGAAGCATATCCTTGCTGTCATGCAGAAATGGGTGTTGGGCAAGTGGGCAACTGCAAAAACAACACAATGCAGGAAATTTGGAACTCACCAGAACAAAAGCAGTTGCGTGTTGACATGCTAACTGAACAGCACAATCCTGCTTGCGGACGCTGTTATGAACAAGAAAAATCAGGTTTCTTTTCTGGACGTCAAAGTGCAAACAAGCATCACGGACATCACATTGACCGAGTGTTCGAAACACAAGCAGATGGTGGTTATGACGATTTTGAAATGACCTATTGGGACATTCGATTCAGTAACTTATGCAATCTAAGTTGTAGAAGCTGCGGGCATATATTCAGTTCAAGTTGGTACAAAGATCAGGCAGCATTGGCAGGTCCAGAATGGGCAA
>Ga0208767_1003872_pt1 | contig 10690 bp, 23 predicted proteins | sample VirMetDEL_Mar_21_FD_184514 | JGI IMG/M metagenome (GOLD analysis project Ga0208767, IMG submission 184514) | Aqueous microbial communities from the Delaware River and Bay under freshwater to marine salinity gradient to study organic matter... | ecosystem: Environmental > Aquatic > Marine >... | reverse complement strand
CAGCTTGTGTGTAAGCTGCATGTCCTACTGATACAGTTGTACTTGAACCAAGTGCTGCATGATTTAATCTTCCACCAATAATTCTAGCACCATCTGGTAACTTGAACATATTGATAGTTTCTTGAGCACCATCCGCAGTAAAGTCTGCGTAAGCTACTCTCACTCTACCATGAAGTTCAGTAGTACTGATCTTTGATGGTGAAGCCGCAACTGTTTTTGCGTATTGTGTTGAATTAGCCATAATTATTTCTCCTATATTAAGCTATGATTAGTTTGCAAGAACAGAAATAACTTTCGCTTCTTCCATTCTAGTTGCACCGATTGTTTGACAGTAGTACACTTGAGTAGCGTAAGATTTATCTGATCTTTCGTCTATTCTAGCAGTTACGTCTTTACCAATACCAAGTAAAATACCATCTTCTGCGAAGGCAATACATTGAGTATTTCCTGCTCCATTTTGAGTAAGTCTATTAGAAACATGAAATTTGAATCCCATAAATGAATCAATTTCTCCATGAACCAATGCTTTTACTGTATTGAAGTCAGATGAAGTAACAGTAGTGTTGTTTAACAAATCTTGAATCTCTGTTGGAGAAACAACAATGTGTCTTGGAATTGAAGGATCAACGTCTCCTGCATCAAGTTTTTGTTTTGCTAAAGCTAATTTTGCTATGTTCATAGTATTAGCTCCACCAGTACCAACTGCTGTAATATTAGCTGCAGGTAATGTAACTGCTGTTCCACCAGATACTCCAGTGTTAGCTGTTCCAAGTGCTGCTGAAATAATTACATCATCCATAGCTCTTCCCATTGCGTAAGCTGCTGCTTTTGCATAAGAAGAAGTTGGATCAATTAGTAATCTAACTTTGTCTTGTTGATCAATCAAATCAGCAAATTCATAATCTGCCAAGCTACATCTTCTTCTTGAGTGAGGTGTATCGATTTGAGGTGTGTCAGAGTGTCTGCTAACTTTTAGTTGAGCTGTTACTTTTCCGATTTGGTCAAAGTAAGCATCTTTACCAACGATAGATTCTACTCTAACTGCATCTCTTAATAGAGATCCCATTTGTTGTGATAACATTTGTATATTGGCAGAATACTGCTCAACAAATGCTGTTGTTATTTGTGATGACATATTTGTCTCCTATTTACATTATTGTTATATTTATAAAAAACAGAATAGTTCTCCATCAATAATGATAGGCAATTCTTGGATTTAAACTCTTTTAGAGCAGAAGTCTATTCCTTCTTGTCAGTAAGGTTCTTGCGAATTTTCTTACCTACTATCCAATTATAATATTTTTCTGCGATTGGCAAGGGATCATTTTTATGAAACTCTGTTCCTGTCTCTTTAACCAACCGCAATACTTCTAATCGAATCTCTTTATCATTAAGATTATTTATCTGCATTAAGCATCTCTCTTAATGTATAAACTTGTTGAACTATCTTATCGTGATCTGGATGACTTTTGTTCCAGTATGGTCCATCAGTGTCATTAGTAATAGCTGATATTTCAGATTCAATATCTTTAACTGAATTTACATTTTCACTTTCAGTTGCAACTATTTTATCTTCTGACATCATACCTGCAATTTTTGCGAAACCTTTTATAATTTCTGGATGATCACCTATTCTTGTACCATCTTGTAATTGCATATCTAAAACATCTGGATTGATATTTGCTTTTGCTAATGCACCAGCTTGTGCAACTTTAGAATCAAAATCTCTACCCCACTCTGATCTTAATTCTTGTTCGGCTTGAGCTTGTGCAGTTTCAGTATCTATCTTTGCTTGTTGTGCAGAGCCTTCCATATTATTTTTATAAAAATCTAATATGCCTTCAGCTTGTTTATTATTTAAACCAAGTTTGTGAGATTGTTCTGCAAAATTTTTAATTGCATTTTCATCTAAACTAACAACATCTGATTTAACATCTAAAACATATTTGTCTGGAGATTCTGGTCTACCAAGTTTTGAGTAAACCTCATTCCATTGATCTTCTGTTGAGTTTTTATTTGGTACAGCAACTTTATCTTGACCAATCATTCTTGTTGCATTGATGTAAGATTTTGCTAACGCATCTATCTCTGTAAACTTTTCAATGTTAGGATCGTTTCTAAATTCTTCACTGATAGAACTTTTCCAACTTGCGGGAGTATCTCCACTTGAGACAGGTGTTGCAGTAGGTTGAGGTGTTTCTGTACTTGTTGTTTCCACAGGCACAGTTTCTTGTGTTATCTGTTCTTCTGACATTATTTATCCTTGTTGTTTTGCAGCATTGATTTAATAAATAGAATGACACTGCGTTGTCCTTCCATATAAGCACTCTCATGGCTATCACCTTTTACGTTAGTGGTAGAATGATAATGACATCTTTTTTCAAGATCAGATAAAACTTCTTTACCTTCATCTGTACCGAATATAAATTTGTAGTTATTTTGTAATTCTTTTAAAAACTTTTCTAGTTGTTTTGTTTCCATACTATTCCACTAATGCTTTTGCTTCTTCTGGCAATGCTTTTGCTAGTGGTGCTATATCTCCTCCGGCTTGTGCAACTTGTTGCATCTGTGCCATTTGTTGTTGTTGTTCTGCTGCCGCTGCAGCTTCTTCTCTTTCTGCATTAACTTGTGATTGTAACTTCAGTACCTTTTGTGGAATACCCACAAGATCAGCTACATGTTTAACAAGTGTATCAAAATTAATATAATCAAATACTGGAGCTACATTAGCAAGTGATCCTAGTATTTCTATACCTCTAGTAATAGATGAAAGCTCTGTAGATTTTTGTGCTTTAGCAAGAGGTGATACATATTCTATTTCTATGTCTTGACCAGATAAAAAATCTGGTGCAGGAGCAAACTGTTCTCTTCTTAATAAAATATTAAAACATCTATCAATTAATGGTTTTAATAGTTCTGATTGTAGTCTACCTAATACTGGTCCAAGTAATCTCATCTTCTCTTCGTTACGCTGGATAACTTCTGTTGCTGTCATTTGCGGACCTGTTTGTAACATCAGTTGATCAACATAAAAAACATTTCTAATAGCAGTTCTTCTTTGCTCTTCCATGTTTAATCCTAATGGATTGTTTGCACCAATGTTTAATGGTTCGATTCTATCTCTTGTACCACTTCTATAAAAGTTTAGTCCACCCGGTACAGTTCTTACAGGAAGTAAGAAGCCATCATCCGGAACTAATAGTGGTGGATCAACTTGTTTTTGTGCGGCTTTAATTGTAGTCTTTGACATTTCGTTTAGCATCTTTACGTCTGGCAAGGCTGTCATTGCAGGGGATCTACCATATATTTCATGTGATGCTTTTAAATATCTTGGCACTACAAAAGGAAACTCTTGGAAACCAGATACTGATAATTCATTACCACTATCCATTTCTATATACACAGATTCAAATGGCATGTTCTCTGTATCTTTTAATTTAGGATTGTAATCTGATCTTGGATAAACAACATGCAATATTTCTATTTCATTGTATGGATCTTTAACTGATTGTGCTTGAACTGCTTGTGATACATTTTTACCAAACTGTTGCATTGCTGCTCTTATTGATAAAGTAAATCTTCTATAAACTGTATCTATTCTACCCTTGTCATCTTCAGCTATAAATATTTCATTGATGTGTCTTGTAGAAAATTTTAATACATCTTCATTATCTTCTTGTATGTGCATTGCTGCAGTACCAAAAGTAATTAGATCATGGTATAGTTCAAATATTTCTTGTTGAAAGTTTGATCTGTTAAATGCAGAGTACATAACTTCAGTTGCATCTTCCAACCAAAGTTTTGCTTCATCTTCCATTTCTAATGCTGAATCTTTAAATTTTAATGAGAACCAAGGTGTAGATGGATTTGTCATCATACCATGTAATGATGCTGCTAATAATTCTACTGCTTGTATAGGTGATGAATCAAAAATTAATTCATTTCTTTTATCACCTCTTGATCTTTTTTTTGTAACATCAGCTTTTCTTGGTTGCATATAATCTGCAACTTCTTGCCAATGATTTTCCCAGTTAGCTCTTTGTGCTTTTAGTCTACCAAATCTTGCTAATAAAGATTTTGTTAAATCTGTTTTTGCCATTATACTACTTGTCCTAATAAAGTTTTCTTACCTAATGAATAATTTGCTGCAGTTTTTGTTACACCTCCTGCAGATGTAAGGATATTTTTTCTTCTACCTTTTTTCTTTGTAACTCTTACATCATATTCTTTTGATTTAGTTTTATCTTCTTCTACTTTTGCTTCAGTTGTTTGTACTGTTTGACCACCAACATTTTTTTGAACTATAGCTGGTTGGTTATTATTGTCATTACCACCATTATTATTTCCAGTAGGTGTTTCTCTTGTATAGCCTTTAGCATCTAATTGAGATTTAAAATCTTTTGATAAAATTTGTTCGGTACTTAATCCTTGAATATTAATTCCTTGTTTGTTGGCAAATTTCATTCTTCTATTAAGATTAGCTTTATCTATTGTATTTCCAAAAACACCTTTTATTATTGCATCACTAGGAGGTACAAAAGAATTTTTTTTAGGAACTGTATAACCAAATTTATCTGTAGTAGTTTTACTTTTTTTCTTTTGAATTGTTTTTAATTGTTGAGAATAAGTATCTACTTTTCTTTCATCTGAACTATCTGATCCACCTGCTCCTGCTGCTGCACCCATTATTTTTTACCTAGCAATGTTTCTAACTGACTTTCTTTATCTTCTTGTATTCCAAGAGGACTAGTTAGTATTGTTTCACTTCTACCTTTTCTTCTTCTTCTTATAGCATCTTGTTCTTTTTTAATTGCTTCTTTTTCTTCTGCCGATAACTCATCACTCGGTGCTTCCGGTGCTGGAGGTGGTGGCGGCAATGATGGCATTTTTGGTTTGAATATTGAACCCATAATAATCCTATATAATTCTGTAACTATTATCTGCTACACTTTGTGGAGCCGATTGTCTAGTATTAATTTCTTGTAGTCCAACTGCTAGGTAACGCATTGCATCACAAGCATGTGAACTCCAATCATGTACAGGCTTTGATCTAAACATTCTATTTTTATCAATATACTTCCTGTGGTAATGTCTTAACGCATCTATTAATTTTTTGCAATGGTCAGTATCAATCCAACATCTAGGTAACGTCATTGTGGTTGCGTGGATACCATCTTCTAATGGAATTTTTGGAACGACTTTAAACCTAACTCCTAATTGATATGCGACCTCTCTCCGGGTTTTGCCATTACCAAATTCGGTAACTTCAATGTCGTGTGGTGCAAAGTGATCTTTGTAGATATATTCTTTCTCATTTATCATATTAATATAATAAGGTAATCCTTGACCTCTCTCTTCATGGTAATCAATTATATTTATGGATCTGCCGAGCTGTTGATAAAAAATTATACTACTGTGGTCGGAGACCCCAAGATCCCATGCTGTAGATACTGGTAAGGCAGGATCGTATGGAACTCTTGTAAGGTGTTTATCATCATCTAGTTTTGCTATAACATCTCCATATACTGCTCCCTCGATATTGGCTATCCAATCGCACTCAAATTCTTGTAGGTACTTTTTCTCACCCATTACTTCTTTTGCCTTGACCAACTCATCATTGTCTACAATTTTAGTATCTGATGCTTTAGCTTTATAATTAAACCAATCTTCTGCACCTTGTGCATGTTGGTACAGTTCATAAAAGTTGTTGTTCATTCCCATTGGTGTACCAATAAAGACACAGTAACCTTTTCTGTCAGATAGTGCGGGTCGTATTATTTCTGGGAATAACTTACTATTGACGTTAGCATATTCGTCAATCACACAGCCATCAAGATATATACCTCTTAACCCATCTGGGGATTCGGAGCCTAGCAAGGTGATCCTAGCACCATTAGGTAAGTCTACACGCAGCTCTGTTTCGTTAAACTTGGTGTGGGGTATCTTGGCGGTAAACTGTTTCATGTAATCCCATGCAATACTTTTAGCTTGTTTGAAGGTGGGTGCAATATAGGCGAACCTAGGGTTGTTAAGTTTGGACAGTAATGCTGACCTAATTAGGTGGTTGATCATACATACTGTTTTGCCAAATCTTCTATGGCATACCAATACATTCCATCTGTGTTTGTCTATCTGTCTGTGCAAGTGAGCTTGATGCTTTCTTGGTGTATAGGGTATTTTAATATCCATATCTAGTGTATCATGTCTGACTTCATACCATCTATAGGGTGATAATCAAAACCCATATTGAGCATAGCATAGCTAATAAATAGATCGGCTGATATTTTATTGGGAAAGCCATAAAACTTAATAATGACATTGTTTGTACCTTCTTCTATGTAAGCAACTGAATCTAAATCATCTGCACTAAAGTAATCCATATACTACATGTAGTGGATTTTAAAAAAAATAAAACAGAAAAGATGTCTTTGTATAAGTGGGTGGGTGTCTGTAAGGGTGTCCTCAAGTCCGGTCTATATATAGAAAGAAAACTGCGGGTATAATCTGGGGTATAGTGCAAATTAGAATCATTAAAAACTACATTAATCTAGGTAAATATATATCTATTATAGATTAGCGATAAGAAAACATTATCAAACCTAATTAGATTAATTAATAATAATTGCTTTGGTACTTATTATTTACTGTCGCTTGTTATAATGTGAGAAAAAAAACAAAGTCTGTTTATATATGGATACGATCTTTTAACTACTTTCCAACCATTTGAATTATGGCAAAATCATCTTATTCTAACCTTATTTATGCCTTATGAATATACGAATATAAATCATGTTTAAAACAAATCAACTAAAGGAAACTAAAATGAAAACATTAGGAAACCCAATTAATACAGTTAAATATTATTCAACTTTAATATCTAATTTAGTTAAGGCTCACCCAAACCCAATATTAAACAAATCAAATGATTTTGATAATTTAAAAGAAAACGAATTAATTGCTTTGTTAGAATTGGTTGAACTAATTAACTCTAATATTTTAACAGGTAAATTAATTAATAAAATAGTTAAGGAACAAGCCAAAAAAGTTGCCTAATTATAGCCATAAAAATATACGACTATAAAAACATGAAAAAAACAAATCAACCAAAGGAAAAAAAAATGGATAATGAAAAAGATTTATTAAAATTTAAAAAAGAAATTACAGAAAAATTTGGTTTTTCATCTGAAAGATTTGATGAAATTATGAATAGTGATTTTGAGGAAATAGATTTACCAGAAGATTTTAATTAAAAAAACAAATCAACCAAAGGAAACTATGACACAAATAAATGAAACAACTAAAAAATACAAAATAATTAAATTTAGAAAATCTGGAACTCAAAAAGTTATGGAAAGAAATTTGAGTTTAGATGAGGCTAAAAGATATTGTAGTAGACCAGACACCAAAGGCAAAAATTGGTTTTGTGGTTTTACTCAACAAAATTAATGCCTAATTATAGCCATATTTATTTATTAACTTTAATTAACTAACGAAAGGAAAACACAATGACAAACGTAGAAGTAAAATCAATCATAGCAAGGGTTGAAGATATGACAACAGCAAATTTTGATATGTTGTTAGAAGATGAAACATTTAAAAATATGTTTCATTTACTTATAAAAGGTGAAAATGCTGATCTTAAAAGTATAAGCCAAAGATTAAGCGATTACGCAAACGAAAACTTAATATAATAAAAATAGAAAGGAAACTAAAATGAAAGTACAAAACATAACTAGCAACAATGGAAACAAAATAGCAAATCAATTTATAGTAAATGATGACAATGGAAACACTTATTTTCAAAGTTACAATTCTATGATTGTTAAATTAAATGGTGATCGTGTAGAGTTAGATCAAAAATATTGGAACTACTCAAACACAACAGGCAAATATAGAAATATATTTCTTAATGAAACTATAAAAGATACACGAGCCAAAATTAAAAATGGTACTTATATCTTAACAGACTTAAACAAATAGAAAGGAAACTATGACAAAAAAACCACAAATGACTATTATATGGGGAACAGAAGCAGTTAAAGGAATAGAGAAACCAGAAAAAGATTACACAAAAAAAACTTATGTTTTTGAAGATGAAACACAGAAAGCATTTTTTTTATTAGGTGTAAATGAAAGCAATGGATGGTTAGAATATAAAATAGAAAGCGAGGAATAAATGAAAGTATATAACATAACATTTGTTGAAGAATGTACATCACAAGTAAAAATAAAAGCTGAAACATTAGAGAAAGCAAAAGAGATTGTGAACAGTGGTGATTTTAGCGGTGATGAAATAATAGAACGAGATCACTTTCAAATTACTGAAAGTTATGAAGAAAGCGAGGAATAAATGACAAAATATAAAGTATCTTTATCAGTTGATAAAAATTGGATTGATAGATTTGATTTAACATTTGAAGCAGATAGCGAACATGAAGCGGAAAGTATGGCTATGATTGAAGTTAAACAAAATTTATCTGATTATATAACTGCGTATGCAGATGATGAAAGCGAGGAATAAATGAGTAAAAAATATCTAGTAAAATTTAATTGTATCATTGGTGATTATGAACATTTAGATAGTTATATTTTTGATAAACAAATGTCAGAATATCAATATTGTAAAAAGTTTTGGAATTTATCAAAAAAAAATGAACTTAAAACAAATGTTTTTTGGGATGATTTTGAAATGAACGCAATAGAAGTTTATTCAGAAACAGAATTAACAAAAAAACAATATAATGAATTGCAAGAATTGGGGGTTGCTTAATGAATGATGATAGTAGTAAAATAGGTAAATTAATCAATGGTTTCAACGATTATTTGGATAAACTAAAGCAAGAAGAAGAACAAAGTTTAGCCATATTTTATGACTACGATATAGAACCATTGCCAAATGATTTGGTTGACATGGCTAATGAAAAAAACAAAAGGGAAAAATAAAATGCAAGATGTATCAGAAAAAATAGATGAGTATTGTAAAGAAAATTATGGTCATACTAATTGGGGTTATTTAGAAACTTACACTCAAAAACAATTAGATGCTGAACCTTACGATATTAATGGCAAAATAGTATTTTGGCATTATGATTGTGAGGAAGATGAATAAACAACTACAACAAAAACAAAATTTAAAAGAACTTATGAGATTAACTCTCATAAATATTTTAAATGCTAAAGGTCTTTATTATCGGAAGTATCAACAACAGTATCAGCGGAAACGTCAATCAAATCAGATTGATTATCTTCCCATGAAATTTTAATTGATTGATCGGTCTTAACATTTTGTACCTTATTATCTGAATATAAATCTGTAAGTTTGTTAGCAAGGAAAGTAATAAAGCGAACTTTCTCCCTCACCCACAAAATTTGGTTTGGGTTCTCCATTTCTTGATACTGAAAGACTTGCAACAGTTTATCTATTAAAGTTTGAACACCATTTTTTCTAGCCTCTGTTATCCTCTCATTCATTTCCGGATTTTTTTTTAAGAAATGATAAAATTTCATCAAGCTGAAATCGTAATGTTTTTCCTCTAGTATTTCTGTAAGAGTTAAGCCTCTCGTGAGTTTTTCGCAGATTGTATCGGCTTGGTTGGTTGTTATCAAGTCTGACTTTGACTTGGTTGTAATAGTATTCTTTGAGTTGGTCATCTGTATAGTTCCTAAATTGTTGTAATTTACTTAATTGTTTTATCCTTGTTTCATCTGTAAATTTAGCTTTTCTGAAACCTAGTTTGTTTTGATACCCATGATATTTACAGTAAAAAGTACCATTTGCAAGTTCATATCCTTTCATTCTACATGGTATAAGTTTTCCCTCACGTCTACCAGCACGAGTAAAGCCTTGACAGAAAACTTTTCTCATTGGTCTACCTACCATGACAAATTCTCTATTGTAATGTAATGGAAATAGAGCATTGTTATTTCTTTGGTCTACCTTTGTAATCAAGATTATTTCTTTTATTGAACGCAACCTTTTCTCTATATCTGGGGTTACTATTCTTACTTATCTTGGTTAATTCATTAATTATTTTTTGAGGATGTACATAGGTAGCCTTACTTTCACGATCTAGTTCAGCTTTTTTCTCAATAGCTAACTTTATATAGTATGGATTTTTAGTATCTGATTTAAGTTCTGACAGGGGGAGCTTTGATAAGTTTAGTATTAAACTATCTTTATCATTCCTATTATCTCTTATAATTGTATCTATATTATTATCTGTATTTAATGTATTAATGTCTTCTACTAATACTGATCTTTTATATACATGTGAGTGATCTTTTTTATACATCTTATTATTATTAGTGTATAAAATTGATCCATCTGATTCTGACTTAATAAATAGCTGATTAATCTTATAGGTTTTACCAGACCTACCTCTAACAGTGGATATGACATTAAGTTTTTCCAAAGTATCTAAAGTTCTTCTAACAGTTATCCTAGATAATTTAGTTTCTTTAGCTACAGTTGAATAACGTAGACCGCACTCATAGTTATTCTTCTTCCAAGCATGTTTCATTAGAGATAGATAGCAGTTGATACAGTTAGATTTTTTGGTCCCACTTAATTTATCCAAATGACCATATAATTTGTAAGTTATATGTAAAAAAGCACGACTATTGTTCATGTTTACACACTTTCCGGTGATTGTGTTGGAGGTCTAGCAAGATGGACACCCATTGATCCTCA
>Ga0208767_1003871_pt1 | contig 10693 bp, 17 predicted proteins | sample VirMetDEL_Mar_21_FD_184514 | JGI IMG/M metagenome (GOLD analysis project Ga0208767, IMG submission 184514) | Aqueous microbial communities from the Delaware River and Bay under freshwater to marine salinity gradient to study organic matter... | ecosystem: Environmental > Aquatic > Marine >... | reverse complement strand
TATGCTTCTTGAAGTCTGGTTGTGCTTCATCTTTTGCTAGTTCCCAATACACTTCGACAGGAGGCAGGATACCGCCCTGTAGCGCACACGCCATCCAGTTAGGGTCAGGAACCAGTATCTTTGCACATTCATCTACGCTGTCCTCATACACAACACGATAGTCAGACTGATGACCTTCTAGGTTTTCCTTTGCCCAACATAGTCGGTCGAATAGGTGTGTGCCTTGAAACTCAGGTGTCTGCATCAGGCTAAGTCTCCGTGTACATTGACGTTCACATACGCCCTATCTATTAAATTTTGACTTGAGTTGTTGGTTCCAACTGAAACATATCCTGTTGCCCAAGCGTAGGCATTTATCCAAGTGTCTGTGCCACTAGCCGCCCCACTACTAGATGAACCTGACTGTGAATAATCATCATTTGACATACTGCTACTAAAATTTACACTTATATCCCCTGTGCCATTGTCTGTTAGACTTGACAAATTAAAGGAATCACGCGCCGCAATAGTTCCAGTGCCGTTTAAGTTTACCCAAACCTTCGCCAACCCCTGTTGCAGATTAGTCGTGGTTGAGTTGCCTTCACCTGTCACGCTAATAGAACCAGCCGTGGTTACTCCTGTGATTGAGTCTACTTTTAATTGACTAGCCATTATGCGAGGTCTCCAAATGCTACCGATTGAGTTCTGGGGGTATCAGCGGCTCCTGTTGTATCTGTTTGCATCTGATACATATCATAACGAGAAGTTGCTACATCATCTATACATCCGTTATGACCCCACCCAGAAGAGTCATTTGTACAATGACCAGAAAAAGTTGTGTTAGCAAAAGATGTAGATAAATTCATTCGGGCAATGCCTGTACCTTGGTCAACCCCAGAACTGATATTAAAGGAATCGTTTACAGCAAAGGTGTCTGTCTGTTTTACCTGAGACCAAGCCTTAGCCAGCCCCTGTTGAAGATTAGTGGTCGTGCTATTACCTTCGCCTACCACAACGATAGACCCAGCAGTGCCAACGCCAGTAAGCTTATCTGTTTTTAATTCACTCACGCTAAGTCTCCGTGCAACAACGTAAAGTTAAACTTCTGGTCAGAATTTGAACTACCGTTACCCATATCAACTACATCAACTGGATACTGGCCTGTATTAAAAGTACCCCCTGCATCTCTTTTGAAAGCAATTCCCCTTCTGGTGCTATCTCCGCTATCTTGGTTTGATAATCCAGTAACAGCAACATTACTTGTTGAACTTACATTGTTAGCCAATGACGTAGTAAAATTTCCTGTAGAGTCATCACTAACACTGCTAACATTGAAACTGCCAGTAACAGCAGGAGTTTCTTGATTATACTGAAGCCATTGCTTCGCCGCACTCTGCTTAGTCAGCGTAGCCGCACCGCCGCCTGTCGATTGAATGGTATCTGCTTTTAATGTACTCATAGCGTCACCAATGTCCCACCGCTTTCAACGGTTAATGTAACACCACTAGCCACAGTAAACGGACCAGTTACATTGGCGTTCTCTGTAGCAAGGATGGTTGTATCTGCTGTAAGGGATTGTGCGTTGGTACGGAACAAACCACCAGCTTTGAAGTTGCCTTTGTTCTCAGCGGCTGGTGTAATCGTACCCGCTTGTGGGGCAAGGTAATTCACAAAGATATTACCAGTGCCAGAGGAAGGGGCGGCAGTAAATGTTAGTGTAGTGCCATCAGGAATAGTGTAGGCGGCAGTGTCTTGTACAACACCGTCAACTGATACCAGCACATCTTGCACAGAAGATACTGTAGTAGTCAGCGTAAATGTGGTATCACTACCGTCACCATTGAAGCGTTGTACAGCTTTAGTGGCTTGATAACTACCCGGAACTTTTTGACCAATATACGGCATACTTTATTCCTTATGAACTAATAGTATCGACTACGGAAACCCAAACATCTGCACTTGATGCAGTATCACTTTGTACCTTTAGTACATCACTTGCTTGCATTACAACCTTTGCACCACCATCTAGTACCTGCAGGGTTGAACCTACAGGGATAGGTGCATCTTTAATGATGTAGTAGTCGTTAGACCCATCATTGATAAACACATCCATTAGAATCTGTGTTGTTGTAACGTTGGCAATATTGATACCAATCAGTGCATCATCAGAGTTGGCTGTACGCATTGTTACTGCGGCTGTACCAACATTCCTTGCAATGTTTCTTTCAAAATCCTGTGCCATTACTTCTCCTCTGCTGCTATTATACAGCAATAATATTAAATAGTCAAGTTAAAGTGCAATCGCCATAGCCACTGCGAAACCCGCTGTTGCACCCGATGCTGGTAAATTGGTCAACTGAGAGCCATCTACCGCTGGTAATCGTGCAGAACCGTCCAGTTGCACTGCGTTGTTTGCGGATGTACCCGCTGTCAATACTGCTGCCGAACCCAAACCTAGCGTACTACGTCCCGCTGCAGCATCAGCGTCATCAACCAGACTGCGACCAAAGGCCGTAAAATCGGTGACTGCGTACGTATCGCTGCCCGTAGTATAGATAATTTTATTGGCTGCGGTAGTGAGACCAGCAATGGAAGTAAGGCCAGCATCGTATGCTTGTACGTCTGAGCCAATGGCTACTCCTAGAGTTGTACGTTGAGCCGAAGCATCCGCGTCGTCGAGCAGGGCTTTACCTGCTGCGGTCAAGTCGTACGTTGCCGCACTCCCAGAACCAGTGAACTGAATGCCTTTGTCTGCTGCAGAAGTCAATCCGGCAAGGGCTGCAAGTTCCGCATCGTATGCTTGTACGTCAGACCCAATAGCCAAGCCCAAAGTAGTGCGCTGGGCTGAAGCGTCGGCATCATCTAGCAAAGCTTTACCTGCGGCAGTCAAGTCGTAGGTTGCAGCAGAGCCACTGCCAGTAAACTGGATGCCCTTGTCGGCAGCGGATGTCAGACCCGCAAGTGCCTGTAGTTCAGCATCTAGGCGGGCGTTAGCCACTGTGCCTGTAAGCTGAGATGCGTCGATAGCTTTGTTGGTTAAAGTCTGCGAACCAGACAGGGTAGCAACTGTGCTGTCAATAGCGACAGTCAAAGTGTTGCCCGAACCGCTGGTGTCAATACCCGTTCCACCCGCAATGTCCAAAGTTTCGCTGTCTAGGTCGATGCTGAGTGCGCCGCCACTGTCACCTTGAAAATCCAAATCAGATGCAGTTACCTGCGCGTCTACGTATGTTTTGATTGCTTTTGCAGATGCCAGTGTGGTATCTGTTCCAGCAACACTTGACAGGTCTGTGTCGAGGACGCCTGACTTGAGGTTGTCTACTTCGATGTTAGATACGGTGTTGTTGTCCACATCGATTGTTTTGTTAGTAAGACTTTGCGAACCTGTCAGGGTAGCTACAGTAGAATCAATAGCAAAAGTAACAGTGTTGCTTGAGCCGCTAGTATCAATACCAGTGCCGCCTGTAAGCGTGAGAGTTTCGCTGTCAAGGTCGATACCAAGTGCGCCACCGCTGTCTGCTTGGAAGTCGAGGTCTTGTGCTGTGACTTGTGCATCGACATAAGTTTTAATTGCCTTCGCTGAAGCGACGGTATCGTCTGAGCCAGACACGGATGAAAGGTCAGTGTCCACGTCTGTAATGCTAGTTGCTGAACCGATTACGAGACCGTCAACGGTTGCCGTACCGTCTAGGTACAAATCTTTGAACTGTGCGCTAGTTGTTCCGATGTCAATGCTGTTGTTTGCGTCGGGAGTCAAAGCCGCGCCAAACGTAACGTTGTCGGCTGCGGTTCCTACGACGGTTACCCGCGAACCCTCACCTGCTGTCCCATCGTGGTTGTGTCCTGTGGAAGCGTTGAACGCCGCTAATATCTGATTAAATTCATCGTTACTGTCGGCGGCATTTATAACGTCACCGTCAGTGTATGTGGATTGCCGTGCGCTATATCCTGCCATTTGTTATCTCCTTCCTCCCGGAGTAAATTCCAGTTGGTAACCTTTTATTGAAATAGGGGATGCCCCTGCTGTGTCGTCTAATCTTACTGCTATTGTAAATCCACCGCCCTCAACACTCTGTCGTACTAGCGGGGTACCAGATGAACCGTAGACTGCAGTACCGTACGTGGATGTTGTGAAACCGTATATGGCAATCGCTGCGCCTGTAGTCAGGTCGTATTCTGCGGGCTGGGGAACTGCAGAAGAGTTGAAGTCATATCGAATACGGAACTTAGAGTTCACCGCACCTTCGTTCTCGTAGTTCCAGATTATGCGTTGCATCATTTTGCGGATGCCAGCATCACCCATAGTAAAGTCAGCAGACCTGTAAATAGCGGACATATCGGTACCGTCAAAATCGTTGCCAGACTCTTGCTTGTAGACGTACCCATCGTATCCACCGTGTACTACTGTCTCAACACCGCTGATAAAACCGGAAGCGCAACAAGCAGGTTTCAAACCCTTTATGTCAGCGTATTCCCATCCTATGCCCCCGCCTTCTACACCTGCTTTGATAACGCCGATGATTCCTGCCGCAGCCGTTGCCAATTGGGAGTCTTCTGGGAAAAACAATCGATACTGTGTTTTGCCCCGTATGACCACAGAAGAAATGCGGTCTTTGCTTATGTTGTCTAGGCGCGGCTGGATTTGTTTCGATACAGTTCCCAGTTCCACGTCGCCAATCTTTTCAGTACCCGCAATCGTGCGGAGACCGTCCGGAGCAAGATATACAATATCACCTGCAATCTCCTGAACACTAAACCCGTCTACACATCCTATGTTTCTGGTGACGGGCTGTAATTGAAAGTCAGCTACGGATGAACCTGCAATAAGAAATATTTCGTCTTCACAGAACACATACAAACGGTCACGAAAGACCTTTAGCTTTTTGATTGCGCTGTCTACCCGAATAGACCCAGCACCGTTAGCTGTAGAAAAGTCAGCTTCGTTGAACGGGGCAGTAAACACAACCTCTTGTGGATTTGCGGACATACCACCAAAGAATACGTGGTTCTTGAATACCGCAACAAACGAAGGGTCAGACGGTGCGCCAGTAGCATTTATGTCGGTTACGCTACTATTGTCATACGAAGATGCTCTGTTGGCACCATCACACCAAATCACCTTTTCCGTGTTGTTAAAGTTAAAGTTCACGAAGTCGTAGCGACCTGCGCTGGTGCGGCCTGTGTCTATGCTAGTCCAACCACTTCCTGTGCTTTTATATACTGCGGTACCTTGCGAGGCAATGATTTGATTCTTGTAGGTGTGTACTCCAAGTATGGTAGCCGAAGAGCCACCAACCTGTGCAGAGTCGTACTTGGTGAAGCCATTGATGCGGCGATAGCCACCGTTGATGTCAGGCTCAAAGTTTTGCAGTTGTGTGGCAGCACCGGGTGGAAGCGTAAAAGCATCCTTGTCTAGCATCAAGCCACCGCCCAAACGGACAATGAACGGACTGAGCAGGGAAGTATCTGGCATTATACAGCCCTCATGTAATCCTTACGGTTGATAAGTTCGACGCGCATACGACTCAGACCTTCCGTATAATCTCGTAAAGCGAGTTGTGAAAACTGCACGTCAGAACGAAGCATGTGGGAGTAGTACCGTGCGCGATTGATAATCACATCGTGGAAGCGTTCTGGTATAGTGGGTGTATCTGTATTCACGGCCATGTCTGATGTGGTTTTGTAATAGTAGTAACGCACGGTGTACGTAGACTCGTCAGGAACCGGGGACAGGCCGATTTTGTTGTCCGGGGTTTCGTAGATGTACTGAGGGACTGCCCGCGAACCCGTGTCAGGGTTGGTGTCCGACTCATTATAATTCTCTAAATATTCATTGAATGATATGTACTTCAACTTACGTTCGGCGGTGCTTGCAGACTCCTGTATCGTGAAGCTGTCAAAATCTAAAGTCTTGGCATCAGATTCTCTTGAGTATTCTGACGTTCCAGCCGTGGTAGTAAAGGATTGGCTCTGTACTGTAAAAGGCCACTCTACTTCGGAATTGATAATATCGCGCTGGGCTTTGTTTACAAAATCTTTTACAGACGACTGAACACCACGAGTAGAAGTTACGTTAGTTATTTCAACTTCGTTTATTTCACGTAAAACAGCATTAATTAGTTCTAGGTATGTCATAATTAAGCCTTATGCTGTGGGTTGTAATATTCTTCGACGGACACGATTACTTCCATTGTATTAGCTGTTTCACCGTACACCACAATCTTATCTCCCGCGTGTAGGTTAAAGTAGCCGCCATTTACCAAGTTAATTACGCTGTGTCCTGACATGGACAGACCATTTGCAATGTAGTGATAGGTGTTATCTTCTTTGTGGTAAAACTGCACGTACACTTTTTTTGTAGACGTGTTGTTGTTGCTTATGTGCAGATACCGTGTGATTGCGCCAAAGTTAGCAGGGCAGGTGTACACTACGGTTGCACTTGCATCTGCAGAGGTAGACGAAATAGTGTACCCCTGTGTGTGAAACTTTGAATTGGTTAAGTCTGGCACAGCTAGATTCTTTCCTGCAATAGATTAGTAGCCATTAATTTTCGCTATCCAATACTTCAAGCGATTCCAGCTTGTCTCTAGCATCTGCCCAACTTTGGACTGCTTTATCCATTTCTTCGAGCAGGTCTGGATGCTCTCCGATAGCTGCCGGATTGATTGTGTAATTTTTAAATACATACTCTGCACTCTTTTGCTGGGCTTTGTACTTGTGGCGTAGGGCTTCTACTGCTAATTTTTTCATGGGTACCTCTTACACCATTATAAGCTAAAGTAAACAAATAGTCAAGAACTATTGTAATTCCTTGCGTATGCTGTCAAGTGTTTCTTTCAAGGTAGGGCCATCTTTTTCGCGGGGGTTGTACACACACTGGTATTCTCGTGGACAAAACTCGTTAATTGTCATGGTTTCTATTGTGTTGTTTGCACCCCTATATGTACAGATGTACTCTGTGTAGGGGTTTTGTTTTATTTTAACTCTTTCATAAGCAACAAGTCTACACGTAGTCCACTTGGTATTCGCTGCTTTGGCTTGTTTGGACACAAGGAACATAACAAATGCGTAGAGCAAAGCAGAAGCCAGTCCAATCATAACAACCCACGCTACTATTTCTACAAACTTACGTCTGCGTTCCCGTTGGCGGTAAAGTGTTTCCTGCCGTTGCTTACGTATCTGACCTTCCATACGTACTAGGTCATCCCACTTTGACCTACCCATAGTCAGGCTAATCCACTGCTGTAGTTCATACCGCTGGGCTGCTGCCTTTTCTTTGTTGGCAAAAGCAGTGATGGCTTCTTCTTCTATACTTGCGCCATTAAACAGCTTCTTGAAGATAGGCGGGTTCTTGGCTTCCTTTTGTGCTTGGTCAATATCACTTAGCGCACCCATCCAGCGAGACAAGTCACCAGCCATAGACTCAATGTCACGACCTACTTGCATCCCCTTTTTGATAGCACCGAAAGCCGCCGATGCGGTAGCCATTGCGCTAATAGGGTCCATCTATGCAGCTTCTTCCGCTAGTTCTTCTACAGGGTTCTGTGCAGATACGCCCATCCACTTAGACCACTCAGCGTAGTAGTGACGCATACCCACCTCATCGTGGATTGTGCCGCCTTCGTGTCGCCCGTGCAAGATGTTACGTGGCTCTGTGCCTGTACGCATGGTTGTGCCTTGTCCAGCTACGCCAATCAAGTCTTCGTGTAGGTTACGGCCAAACGGTCCCCAGATAGAGTTGTGGTGTTCGATACGAGTAGCACGGTCTTCTGGGCTGTCACTCTTCAAGCCGTAGCCACGGAACTCAATCAGTACCTTGTTAGGGCCAAGTGGGGTTACGCTGTCGCTACGGTACGCACTGCCGCGTAGATTGAAGTTGAAGCCGGGGAACAGGTCTACCATGTACCACTGGTTTGGTGGCAGGTTAGGAAATGACAGTTCACCCCTGTCTTCAAAGCCCTCGTACTCTTCATATTGCACTGTGAAGCTGCTGACGTTTACGTGTCCGTTGTTGAACGGTATGTTCTTACGTGCGAAGTACGCATCGTTGAATCCGGTTACACGATTGTGGTAGTGCATGAAGTCGTGGTAGAACTCAGAGTTTGTGTCGTGCCACAGCTTGTAGTTTGTTTCGATGATGGCTTTGTGATAGTGAAATACCTCTAGTGGTTCGGTGTTAATAGCGTCGTCGATACAATCAAACGCACCATCTAGCCACTGCTCAAGTCCCTGTGTAGGGTTGCGGTCTAGTGTAGTCCACACCATTCCACCATAGTTTACTTCTGTGTGCAGCTTATCCCATGCAGCATAATCTAGTTCAGACAGATTACCTGCCACACGCACAATGCCGGGATTGTGGTACAGATAGGCTTGAATGCCATCAGGCTCGTGTGCAACAAGCACATTCTTGTGTGCAATCTGTGATGTACGATAGCGTCCTACTTCTGGTAGTTCACTTTCGTGGCACACAGGCACCCATACTTTAGCAAATATCTTTTCAATCTCTTGCTCGTACAAGTCATAGTCAGAGTAGATAAGCGAACTGATGTGTTCTATGCTAGGAGTCTTAGTCCATTGTTTGTGATTTCTAGGGGGCATTCAATATACCTTTACATCGTCTGGGTTTACATAGCGGGGTACACAATACGCTGTTACTCTGTCTTTCGGGTCGATAAAATCACTGTATTGATAGTTGCCGTATCGTTTGGTTACGCGGGAAGCAAAGTAGTTACATTCGTTTATGTTCCAGAAATACATGTCACTGCTCTCTAGGGTACGAAAGTTCCCTGTGCCTATGTACACAAGCAACAAGAAGACGTGGGCTGTCAAAACTCCCCTGACTTCATTGCATCCGCAAGCTTTCTTGCCCGCGAACCCACCTGCCTTGCCCAACGCGAATCCATCATCTCAAGACTTGCGGCATCGAAGTTACCCTCGTGGATAGCGTTCCACATTTTTTTGAACTTGCATAGGCGCGGCACACCCATATTGAAGGCCATGTCCATCAAGATTAACTGGCGCACTGCATCTAGGTTGTCCACGCACTTGTGTACCTGTGACAGTTCGTTTTCTACTATCTTGATGTCGTTCATTGCAAGATAACGGGCGTCTGCCTCGCTAATACCTTCGGTGTACACGATAGCCATGTTGGGTATGTCCATGTAGGCTAATTCTTCAGGACTTATGCCCCGGTCTTTTAAGTTTCGTCCTATACCGATGGTGTCTATGCCCAAAGTATCTTGGTACACTGTAAGTACCATTCCTTCGTGTTCGATTAGTTTGTCTAGGAAGTGTGATACGTTATACTTCATTTTTCATGTCCCAACCATACCGCAAATGCACCTGTCATTGCCCCCGTGACTACACTTACCAGTGCTGACTGTTGTGTTGTCGGGTCTGGCAGAAGCATGAACCATTCTACTACTCTCCACGCTGATATTGACATCATCAACATCATAAGGCGGGGCAGTATCTTCCACTTGAGGAATCTTTCCATTGTCAATTCTGCCATGTTTACTTCTTTCCAAAGAACTTCGTCGCTGCTCGTGTTCCAAAGCTTGCAGCAACAATAACGCCCAAGCTGTACTGGTACCATTCAGGCATTTGCTCCAATTGTTGAAATCCGTTACGTACAAGTTCTTCCATCCCCGGAACAAACGCTAAAATAAGTGGTAGGCTAAATAAAATTGTCAGCCATTCGTCTTTCCACGATGACTGACTTCCCTTTGCCATCTCCAAATCCCAATCGATTTCTCCGGTGGCTTTCTTTTGCATAACCATCGCTTCTGCTTCTGCTTTGGCTACCTTTGTTTTTGCTTGCGCTTTCTTTTCTTCTACTTTACCAGCCATCCACGTGCCAGCAAGTTCTGCTACAGGTCCGATTAGTAAGTTTAACACTTCCACCTCTTTCTTGCTTGACGCAAACGACTGTTAGGATTCTTTGCAGCTTTAGGAAACTTTTTCATTTGCCCAGCGGACCTAGCACAGTATGACTTGCGACGTTTTGCTGCGGCACTGCCCGGCTTGACTTTACCCGTAACAGCAGTCTTGAGTTTAGAGCCGGGATTCTTGCGACGGTAAGCAGCTACCCCAGCCTTAGTCATTCCCGCACCCTTCTTTGTGGCACGAAAGTTCTTTTTGTTACGGGCTGGCATGTTATCAGGTTTTCTTGGTGCCACGTTTCTTCCTTTTCCTTCCAGATGCAGTAACAGACCATTTTACTTTGGCTGGTCCCGTCTTCTTAGCTGCTTCTTTTTTGGTGATGCGCTTGGCGACTTTGGCAGGTCTACAGGCTGGGTAGGGACGTTTCTTTTTCTCTGAACCAGAGCGACCGCACTTCTTGCCAGTCTTCACATCCCGCCAGTCTTCTTTGAACCATTTGGTTAAGCCGCCCTTTGGTTTAGCCATTAGGCGTACGTCCCACCACGCTTCTTGTAGGTCTTAACCAACCAAGCATTTGCATATGCACTAGGATATACCTTGAATTTCTTCTTTGCTTCGGCCTTGACCCGTGAGTACAGGGCTTTGTTTTTTGGTGTAGGGCTTTTTGATTTTTTAGCTGCCATTGTATATTTACCCCCGGCAAAAGTTATTGCTTATATCACGAAATAAATAAAGAGTCAAGGGGGCAAGTTGCCCTGCCCCCAATATTGTTTAGGCGAATGGTGCGCCTGTTCCGGGGTCACCCAAATCACACATAACTGCAACACAACGG
>Ga0208767_1003870_pt1 | contig 10693 bp, 11 predicted proteins | sample VirMetDEL_Mar_21_FD_184514 | JGI IMG/M metagenome (GOLD analysis project Ga0208767, IMG submission 184514) | Aqueous microbial communities from the Delaware River and Bay under freshwater to marine salinity gradient to study organic matter... | ecosystem: Environmental > Aquatic > Marine >... | reverse complement strand
GTTGAGTTCAGAATGGTACGAAAAGGAATTGCTTAAGGAAGAGTTTCCTGAATTTCACTTCCTTGATGATGATATGTTGGTTTTGGATATGCAACATGAACTCTTGGCTACCTTAAATTAAAGAAGGTAACTGAGACACTTGTAACTTGAGGGTTCGATCGTATATTCAAGTAAAGAAAAAAGGATGGAAGATTTGAAATTCAAAACAGCAGAGCAAGTCATGGCTTACACTTACAGCGATCGCGAAACAGATTTCCAATGCAACCGCAACAAGGGATTCTCAATGAACGTCAACGGTTACAGAATCAGCGTTCAGTTTGGTCCTGGTAATTACATTTCTGATATGGACATCAGGCACAAAATGGAGCACGATGCAACATTGAATTACAGAGTATTTGGTACTGACGATGCTGAGGTTTGTATTTTCAATCGCCATGGTGATACGTTGTTTGATTTGATTACTTACCACCTTGACCCTGATGAGTGGGAGCATGATGAAATGTACACTGCACAGGGTGGACATTGTGATCAGGTATTTGGTCACTGTAACTCAGATTGTGTTGCTCGGATGATTGGTTGTTTAGCTAGCTGTGGTGATGAGGATCCACGCCGGTCAATTGTTCAAATTTACAATGCAAGTAAAAAATAAAGATGATGATAAGTGTGACCGGTTTGATAATTGGAGCAGTGTTAGCTGCTATTGTTAGTTTATGTTTTGATAATTCGATTTGATGATGATACAATATTTGATAGGATTTTTGATTGGCATTGGGTTCGTTGTTGTGATTGACCAGGTGATGATTAAATGTAATGGTGATGAAGAAAAAAATTGACCCAGCGTTTACGTGTTGTGAATGTGGTAACAGTGATAACGACACGTTGATGATTATACGTGGGGCACCACATGTGGTTGAGTGTATACAGTGTGGACATCCGAACGATGCACGGTGGCAGCACGATATGGACGACGTGTTTCGGTCGTGTAGTACGTAATGTCTCAGATTTGTAGTATGTGTCTCACGTTTGTAGTAGGACAAGCGTTTGTAGTACTACAATAGCGAGACATGGCATGTAGGTATCCAGTCGCAGACTGGTATGTGTTGATGTTTGAAACGGCGTACGTAATAATTACACGCGCAGCCACTTTCCTTCGATCGAGCCTCATTTGGCTCCCTGAATGCAATGAAATTGTTTAGACGCCTGTAAATTGAACATGCGTTCGTATATTCATGGGGTAAGATTGAAGCGAAAGAAAATTATAAAGTGATGATAGTATTTGTTTGCACCGCAGTAACAGTTATGTTGAATGGAGTTTTGGTAGGTATGTTGCTTGCCTTGAAAAACAAAATCGACTGAGACGCTTGTGAGCTGAAGATTCGATCGTATATTCACGGTATAAGAAAAAAGGGAAAAAAAGTTAATTCAAATGTTCAACACAAAACAATACAACATGAACAACGTTCAATTCACCCCGAGCGCCAAGCTCAACACCGCTGATGTTCAATTCACAACCAAGGTTCGTACCGGTCGTCCGATCGATCCAAACAGCGCTCGCCAGCAACGGCTCGCAACGGCGCCTGGCAAAAAGACCGGTCGCCCAGTGGATCCAACGAGTGCTCGCCAATTGCGGTTGCTGGAGCAAGCAACGCGCAAGGCGTTGAATGGCGGTGTGGTTAAGCGCGGTCGCCCAGTGAATCCAGATTCAGCACGTCAGATCGCATTGCGTGCTGCAGCCGAAAAGCTTATTGCAGAGCAGAGCTGATTTCGGATCAGCGTCGATCCGATAGCGGCCCGATATCGTAGTGATGTCGGGTCGCCCGCGCCACAACCGCGGGCCGTCGATGGCGCGGGGTCGGCGCGCCATTATTATGTGTATATAATCATCGACCGTATATCTCTTGGGTCGAATGTATATACAAATATAAAGCAGGGTACGCCCTGCTTCTACTAATAAAAAAGCAAAATATACCCTGCTTCTTAGTTATACCCATTTAACCAAAAATCAAAAGGATCGCGACTTAAAATCTTCGAAAAAAAGTTAATCGAGCCTCGCTATATTTATTACAGATGATAAAATTCGCACAAAGTGACATTCAGGATAAATGGAGCGCGATTTATAGCGACTTATATTTCCCCAACCTAGAATTTGACGATACTAACGAAGCTACACGCCAGTTATTAAGTCGAATGATATCTTATGATGTACTCCATGAGGGCGCAGTAACTCGCTTAAATGAATTAGGTATTACATAAAAAAATCCCGCTCACCGCATATTATACAGTATAATACATTATGGAAAAGCACTTAACCAAAGCACGTATGACATACTGGCAACATTGGTATCACGCAACTACATGTGGAATAGCGCTGTTAATACATGCATGGTTTCCCCATATATTACAGAATTATGCTAGTGATAAAATATGTAAAAAGCGATAAGCTTACAAGCTTTTTTAATAAATTTCGTATATACGTAGGTAAGTATAAGGGACTGTAGGTTAGCTTGGTTTGTTCGTGTATTTATAAATAAAGAGGAAGAATGCCAACTAAAATTACTAACATTAGTGGAATAGATTACGCCGATGATGTGCTGTTTAATGATAGTACGCTATCCAATACGGTATTATTTAATGGTTTTCCCGTAAATACTGAAACTTTTCCTAGCGGGAATAATTATATTTGGTCATTTTATACGGGATCTAGTAGGGAATTACTCCCTCCCGGCACTCCTTATGTAGAGGGTTTAGCTTTTGATGAATCCGATGTTGTACTTCACGATGATTTTTCCCAAAGAATCACTCTTAATGAGCAATGGAGTGAGAGAGGTTGGTATAATCCTTCATCTAGTGATGATTATGCTACCGCACTAGGATCGCTTGCTATTGAGCCTGATGTTGTAAATTTAATGGGTAATAAAAGGGCTTGGCAAATTGAAACGAGATTAGGGATAGGGGATGAACTTGTAAATCCACTTGTTGAAAATATTTTTGGTTATTTAAATAAAATTACTGCATCTCTTGATTCTTCTGCTATAAATGCTGTATATCAGCAGCTCCAAATCCCAGGAGATGACAACAATCGTACGTTTGCATCCATCGTAGATAACACCTCCATAGATCGTTTAGGATGGGTAAATGGCGAAAGAGCAGTTTTTCCAGTAAGACTTAATAGTAGTAGTGATATTGCACAACCTTGGGGTAATCCTGGGGGATCCTTTATAAATGGGACTAAGGGATATGCCATGGGGGGATATGCTAGGGAAATAGATTATGGGTATACTGTTGCTCATGGAACTCCCTCTATAGGAACGGGACCCCGGGGTGGGCCCGCTCCCTATTTAAGTCCCTTTATATACTCAACAGCTTCAATAGTTTTACACACTGACGTAAATGAAGCTAATAAAGATAGATTTATCCATTGTGAACAGGGTTTAGGTACAGGTAAATTTGCAGTAGTAAGAACTCCTCAAAGAGTTTTTAACTATCACCCTGAAGAAGGAGTAAGTAGAAAATTTTTTAGTTTTTATTGGCATGCCCATTCTTTATCATCAGGGATTTGGGACAATATGTCTCTAGTCCAACAATACCCTGTAGGAAGTCCTGATAATGAAAACTATATAGCTACTGTGTGGGCTACTCAATATAATATGTCAGGGACTAATACTAACGATTATACTCACCCACCAAGTGGAGTTACATATACTGATCGATTAATTTATCACCAGACCCCAGACATAATACAAGTTCTTGGCAATCACAGGGTTGTATTACAAACGCCCCCTACATTTATAGGAGGTATTAAACGTAGTGACGTGGGAGATTTTAATGGGACGGCGGCTGGATTTGGGTTTTTTGATAGATTTTATTCTGCATTCCCTGAGGGATCAGGATCAGATTGGAGAAGTAAAGTTTTTGAAATCCCTGATAGTGCTTTTGATTACGGTGGGACTATAGCATTAGAACATGACACCTCTGCCTCCCCCCAATTTATAGATACTGATATTGGGGTTGGGAAAAATAAAGGAATATACATTTATGTAGTTACTTCACCCCCAACCGACCAATTTAGTGATTTATCGTTTTGTAATTTCCAAATAGGGGAATTTGATAACGCTTTAGTTCCTCAAACTATATTAGATCAACTAGAATAATTTTTTTGTATGTATTAACGTATGAAGCAATTATTCGTTATTTTCACATTATTATTAGGTTATAACGTTCACGCCCAACATTGGTGCGGATTTGATCAAGTTTTAGAAAAAGGGTATCCTTATAAAAACCTTACTACAAATAACCCATCAAGGGTTAACTCCCCTAAAATTATTCCCACTATTGTCCATGTATTATATAATGGAGAAAAGTGTTGTCCTTACGATGCTGGCGATGCATATGGTGTAGGAACACACATTACTGAAAATGTAGTCGAGAGTAAAATTAACTTTGTTAATATTCTATTTTCTAATACAAATGCTAATATAGAATTGTGTTTAGCTCAATCTAATAATTTTGGGTCTATTGACGCTATTCAATACCACAATATTTACGATGTATTCGACGAAGCGGATATTGAAGGGTTACCGGTTTGGGAAATATATAGCTGGTATGAGGAAGTAAGAGACTATACTATTGTAGAACCTGAGTATTTTTTAAACATTTACCTTTATGAATGGCTTACTGTTAATCCTTTAGGATTCGCTAGTTTTCCTCCTGGACCTAATTGTTGGGTAAAAACTTCTGCATTTACTCCAACCTATGCCACTACTTTAATACATGAAATAGGCCATTGGTCTGGGTTGTTACATACGTTTTCTGACGAACTTTCAGGGATTTATACTTGTGTAACTGCTTTAGATGAAGTTGATTGCGAAAATGAAGGGGATTATGTATGCGATACACCACCAACAGGTTTGGATTTTTCTTGTTTGGATGCTTGTCCGGATATATATTCCCCTTGGGGACTTGTGTATGAAGGTATACCAGAAATTAGTGAATCTTATATGTCTTACGCACCTGATGCGTGTCAATGGATGTTTACTCAAGGACAAATCGATAGAATGCACGAACAATTAGAAATCCATCGTTCCGCTTTAATAGGAGGGAATACTTTTTGTGAGCCTTATTCAAACCCTTTAGCATGTCAAGGTGATTTTAATGGAGATGGGATGGTAGGGATTGAGGATTTATTGACTTTTTTATTAATTTATGGTACTTCTTGCGAGTAAATTTGGCTTCTAATTAAAATTTTCGTATCTTTAGTAAAAGATATGGAATCATTTTACTATAGATATGGACCAGTAGAAACTACAAAACTCTGGTATCAACCTATCCCTAAACATTTATTGGATAATTGGGTTAAGGATTTTAATCAATTAGACCTAGAAGATTATTCTATTTACTTAGGTGGTAAATATGTTATAGATCCTTTGAATACAAATGATATAGACATTTGTATTACAGGCCCTATTCATAACTATGATACACTATACCATATTATGAAAACAGGATATGAATTAGCTTTTGATAAATATCAGTTTTTAATTGACATTAAACATTATGACAATTTAGACTTTTTTAAGTACCCCAGAACTAAAGGATTTAAAAGATATCATATAATGACTGAATTAGCTGGTTTAGAACAAAAAATAATTAATGGGGTTGAAGTTTTTAATACCATTAGAAAAACTCATATACCTAATTCAGAATTTATCCCTAAAGAATTTGCAGTAAATATAGCAATATTTCCTATGGAAAAACAAATAAAAGACGGGAGAATATATGATCCCATAAAATTAATATAAATGAAAGTTAAACTATTAAATGTTACACCAAACGCTGAAGACCACATTGTGGAGGTTGCACGTGTATCTAGTTCACGTAAGAATAAGAAGGATAAACCAGAGGGCCTTCTTCGCTACCTGGTACAACACAAACACTGGTCGCCGTTCGAGCACGGTCATGCGACGTTCGAGATTGAAACTTCCAAAGCCATCGGAATCCAGCTCATCCGTCACCGTTCATTCTCTTTTCAAGAATTTAGTCAACGATATCAAGATGTTAATCGTTTGGAATCTATGTTCGAACCCATTGAATTACGGGCCCAATGTGAAGATAATAGACAAAGCTCAACAGAAGTAATTGATCCTAAACTTTCTATTATAGGAAACGAAGGCATTTTTGCTAGTGAAGCTATAGATGGACATTTGGAAATGGCTCATAGACTTTATAATAGATTACTTGAAGCAGGTGTTGCCCGAGAGCAAGCTCGTATGGTATTACCTTTAGCTACTACAACTAAAATTCATATGACGGGTTCAATTCGTTCTTGGATCCACTTTTTAGAGCTTAGAGATGACGAACACGCTCAAAAAGAAATTCAACTGATAGCTAAAGAAATCAAAAAACACTTTAAAGAACAGTTCCCCATAATTTCAGAATCTCTGAAGTATTAAGTCATATTACGGTAATACATTAATATAGTATATATTATATTTAATTGTGTTATATAAAAAACTTAATTAAAATGAAAAAGGTAAATTTATTATTAGCGGCTTTATTAGCCTTTGGATTATATTCATGCGATCCAGCCCCCCCACAACCTACCCCTGAAAGTTACTTTATTAATGAAGTAACAATTGATGGTAATGTTTATAAAAAGTTAGAAGGTATTATTGATGAAAATATTACTCTAGACTTAACTGAAAATTGGTTATTATCGGGTGGGGTTTTTGTTAGTGAAGGTGGTAGTTTAACTATTATTGAAGGTGGTACTGTTTATGCAGATACTGAAGTTACTACATTTTTATCCATTCAACAGGGTGGAACTGTTTTTATAAATGGTAGTAGTACTAACCCAGTTGTGTTTACTCCTTTAACTGATTCTCCTAATTATGGTGATTGGGGTGGTATAATTGTAAACGGTTATGCTACTCTTAATACTGGTCTTACTGCTGAAGGAGAAGGAGGAACAGGAATATATGGTGGTAATAATGACCAAGACAACTCAGGAACACTAAAATACGTTAGAGTAGAATATGCAGGGAAAGTATTAGGTACTGATAACGAATTAAATGGATTTTCATTTAATGGTGTTGGAAGTGGTACAACTGTTGAATATATCCAGGCATATAAGGGATCAGATGATGGTATTGAATTTTTTGGTGGTACTGTAAATGTTAGATATGCTGTATCAACCCACAACCAAGATGATTCGTTTGATTGGACACATGGTTGGAGAGGTAAAGGCCAATATTGGTTAGTTCAGCAAGGTCCCGATGGAGGTGATAGAGGTATTGAAGCTGATAATAATAGTGATAATAACTTATTAGCTCCATATTCTAATCCTACTCTTGCCAACGTAACTCTAATAGGAGTTGATGATGGTGATGGTTTAAATACAGGTATGCGATTAAGAGAAGGAACTAAAGGCCAAATATATAATGCATATGTTACAGGATTCCCTAAGTACGGTATAAGAGTATCTGATGAAGTAACTTTAGGACATATTAATAGTAACGAATTATTTGTAGCTAATTCAGTGGTCGAAAATAATGGTACCGATTTTAAAGATTGTGAGGAATTTGCTAATTTAACTCAAACCCCCGAGGATAATTGGTTTTACACTGATGAGTCTATAGGATCAGGTGATTTTTGGACTGAAGGATGGGTAAAAGAGTAAGTTTACTAATTGGGATTTTATTCTTATTAGGGATAAAATCTGCAACTAGTCAAACAGTATATGGAAGGGTAACGGATGAATTTAATAGTCCGTTACCCTTTGTTACTGTAACTGTAAAAGGAGAGACTTTAGGTACTACAACTGATTTAGAAGGTGGATATACATTAGATTTAGGGGGAATTTCCTCTATAATTGTATTTTCTTTTATTGGGTATAATGAAGTTGAAAAAAATACTAATGGGGGAGAACTAAATGTAGTATTAGGTTCTAAGACAGAAATACTTGAAGTTGCTGAGGTTGTTACTAGGGTAAATAAAAATAATGAAGTTATACTACTACTTGATAAAAAAGAAGAAATTAATATAGAGTCTTCAATAGGTTCAGTTGAACTAAAAAAGAAAGGTATTTCTAATGCTCAAGAAGGATTAAAAAAAGTTAGCGGAGTTACATTTAACAGTAATAGAATTAACGTAAGGGGATTAGGTGACAGATATAATCAAATAACCCTTAATGGGATTCCTCTCCCCTCTAATAATACTGATAGGAAAAATTTAAACCTAAAACTACTCCCAACAGTTTTTTTAGAAAATATTAAAGTAAAAAAAACATATTCTACTGAACAGTGGAGTAACCTTGCGGGGGCACAAATAAACATAGCTAGTTCTGGGGTTAGAAATGTTAAAAATATTTCCTTAGGTTATACTTTTAATACCCAAACTAATGAGCCTATCACGGGGTTATCATTTATTCTAGGCAAAAATACTTCTAAAATTAAGTATTTAGTAGCATTAAGTAATAATATTACTAATAGTTTTACTTATGGGAATACTAGAATTATTAATAAACAAGGTAATTATATATTAGATTATAACTTTAATAACAATCAAACCACAGTTAATCGAAATGGGGTAGGGGTTTTAGCATTAGATAAAAGGAATTTTAATCTAAAAAATACTTTATTATTTACAACCCAAAATATCCTTTCTAATCGAACCACTTCAGGAAACCACTTCGATTATGAAACCGAAATTTTTACTACTAGAAAAACCCCTACAACCCATAATTTGATTTTAAACCAAATAGAGTTAAATTATTATAATGACCTATTTGACCTAAAGACTATAGGTAATATTTCATATGTTAGTAGTGGTGAAGATCAAAGAGAACAATTCGTATACCTTTACGATGGAAATTATTCATTAAATAATATAGATAGATTAGATAACCATCTATTTTCCAACCAGAATAGAGAAACTAGATATAATTTAACCACTGATCTAAGGAAGCAAGTAGGATTGTATAAGTTATATGGGGGTTATGCTTTTAATTTAACAAATAATACTTTTGATTATAGTCATGAATACTTTGATTTAGCTCAAGTTAATATTGAATATGATAATATCAACCCCAATAACCCACACGATTATATAAATGAAAATAATTCAATTAGTTATTTTGTAACAGACCCATCATCTTTTATAAAAGGTCAAAATATAATTAATGGAGGTTTTTTAAAGGGAGAATATTATGGAGCTAATCTAAATTTAGGAAGTGGTATAAGGATCGAAAACGTTTACCAAAATGTTCAATATCAAGATCAGTTAATACCTTCACTTACTAAAAATCACTTTTTAAGAAGCACCGAATTTCTCCCTTATTTAAGTTTAAAATATAAACTAAATGAAATCCACCAATTTAGGATAACTAATTCTATTACCACAGTAAGACCCAGATTTAGGGAACTTACCCCATTTATCTATACTGAGGTATTTGCAGGAAGTAAGATCCAAGGAAACCCTAACTTAATTAATAGTAAGGTTTATAACACAGATATATCGTACGAGTTATACCCTAATCAAGGAGAAATGGTGTCTTTTAATATCTTTAATAAGATAATAAATAATCCTATTGAAAAAATTAATGTAGCAACTGCTAGTGGGAGATTAGAAACTTATCAAAATAGCGAATCTGCGATAGTAGTAGGGGGAGAAATCGATGTAAAAAAGAAGTTTAATAACCTTCATACAGATTATAACTTATCTATATTATGGTCAGAAATTAAAATCACAGATGGGGGCCCATCATCAGTTATAGTGACTAACTTAAGTAGGCCTCTACAAGGATCATCACCTATATTATCTAATTTAGATATATTTTATAATTTAAACCAAAGCAATAACCTAGGAATAACCTATAGCTATACAGGTAAAAAATTAAACTCAGTAGGTGTGCTGGGGTTAGGAGATATTTATCAAAGAGCACAACATTTCTTAAATATAATATATAATTATAATAAGAATAATTTTTCATCTACAATACTATTAAATAATATCCTCAATACTGAATTTGTTCTTGATCAAGATTCAGACGCCGGCAATATTATTATCAATGATTTTAAAACAGGTGTTAATTTGTCTCTAAAAATAAAATATAATTTTTAACACATGAAATTAAGCAAAAACCTATCCCTTAGTGAAGTGATTAAATCTAATACTGCCCAACGTAGGGGTATAGATAATACACCTCAAGATTTACATCTAAGTAACCTAAAATACTTAGCTGAACAAGTATTCCAACCAATTAGAGAGCACTTTGGTGTTCCAATTTTTATTTCTAGTGGGTATAGAAGCCCAGCATTAAACGAAGCTATAGGGGGTTCACCACGTAGTTTCCACTCACATGGAATGGCCCTTGATCTAGACCAAGATGGCAGAAATACGGGAGTTAGTAATACAGATGTCTTTTTCTTTATTAAAGAAAATCTTCCATTCACTGAGTTGATTTGGGAATTTGGAGACGAAGATAAACCTGATTGGGTTCACGTAGCAATTGCTAAAGGTAGAGAAAATGAGAAAAAAATTAAAATTGCTGAAAGAATAGAAGGAAAAACCAAATATAAAATTTGGGATAGAGACTAATTTTTCGTATCTTTCGCTAAGAAAAGCGAATTATATGCAAAAAGGAGCAGCGTACTGGATGGATCTTCATCACTTCAATGATGAGGATCCATTCTTTTTG
>Ga0208767_1003869_pt1 | contig 10697 bp, 13 predicted proteins | sample VirMetDEL_Mar_21_FD_184514 | JGI IMG/M metagenome (GOLD analysis project Ga0208767, IMG submission 184514) | Aqueous microbial communities from the Delaware River and Bay under freshwater to marine salinity gradient to study organic matter... | ecosystem: Environmental > Aquatic > Marine >... | reverse complement strand
TAGTATTTGCTCCAGCAAAACTACTTCCAGATTCAGCTGCGCTTACATCTCCTCCAGATAATCCACCAGACATACCAGCATCAGCATCACCAAAACTATCTAGTGACATAATTCCTGATGGACCCATGTTAGGTCCTTTTTCTAATCCGCCGTGTATGTTTGCTTTTAAAATTAAATCTTTTTCTGCTTTAGTAATATAAGCTAATTCTGTTTCTGGTTTATCTGGAGCAGACTTCCATTTTCTAGGAGCCATAACTTGTGGCTGTTTACCAAGATAGTTCTGTACACCACCTTGCATTGTTGGTCCTTTATCTTCGTATCTAATTTTTTTATCTACTGCCATTATCTTCTACCGTCCGGTCTTAAATCTACTCTTAATGTACCATAACGCCATGTTTCACCTACAGCATCATTAGCTATTTTGATTGAAAGCAATCGTCCTCTTGCTCTAGTATCTACTTTAGCAGTAGAATTACTAATTGTAAAGGGTCCAAGGGGTGAGCTTGTAGCTGTCTCTGATGGATAATCATTTAGCAATAATGTAATTTTTGAATTACCTGTAAGTAATTTAAAGTCAGGAATAAATCTATTCATAGATATAATAAATTCACCATCACCTCTTAGGTCTGCTATTCCTGTAGCCTGACCCGTTGGAGCTCTAGCAGCAGTAATATCATAATCTCCAGATTGAATATAAGCATTAATAGAAGTTGTACCTGAGCTATTGACTTGATCGGTTCCGATTTCATGAGCATAATAAGTAGATGCTCCTGCAGCATTTGTAATACCTTGAATACTAAAATTAGGTGTAGCTGTTGTTGAATACTCCGTTGCATAAGGTAAATCAAACACACCTTGATCTGCATAACTTGTCCTAGCTAATGAAGAAGTATACCAAACATTTTCTCCATAATTATATGTTACACATCTATCAATTTGTTTTGAACCTGCTTTTGGATAAAACCAATTAATCTCTGTATATAAAGAATTATGCTCTGCATAAACTGTTTCAGCAGCATCATAATTAATACCTAAGTTATCTCCATCAGATGCAAATACAAAATCTTCTACTAAACAAGGTATGGATTTAACTGTACCATCATACATAAAGAATCCGCCTTCACCAGACATCCAAAAGACAACACCATTAGAATAACTTAATGCATTTTGAGATATTAATCCGCAGTTCGTACCAACTTGTTTAACTGAAAATGTAAATGGTGGTCCAACATATTGAATTACATAAGCTGAACTATCTGTTAATACTAATGTATAATCCTTACCAGATACAGCTCCAACAATTTTATTACCTTTATCTAATCTAAATGTACCAGCAGTATTAGTAGCTGTTGGTTGATAAACAGTATAATCTTCTTGATTAGAAAATCTTATAAACATTGGATCTTGTGTTCCTGGAGAACCAATTGTTGTTTCTGTTCCAAAATGAAATAAATGTCTATCTCTATCTGATACCTGTGTTAATATTGTTTTAGTAGGAGCTCCTGTCATAACAGTTGCTCTAGTATTTCTAGCACCAATGGCTCCTGCATCCCAAGTATAGGTTTTACCATTGTGAATAGTTGCAACTAATATTTGACCAAAGTTATCAAGACTCCAGAGGCCTGGATTTAATATCACATCAGAAACAGTTCTAGCTGTTCCCCAAGTTGAATCTCCAAATAAATATGTACCCCAACCATAACCAGGAGTTTGAAAAGCTGGTCCTATTGTTATGTATGGATTTACAGATACTGATCCTTGAGCCGACATTCCTGAACCTGTTTCATTTGATGCCATAGTAACTGTAAATGAATTTGCATTTGGAACTGTAATTACTTCATAAGCAATGTTATTAAAATCAGCTGTTGTATATCCTGTCTCTCCTCCACCAGGTAATGATGTAGAACTAAATGTAAAGTAATCTCCAACTTCTAATAAATGAGATGTTTTGTTAACCGTTACTGTTGCTGAACCTGTTGTTGATGAAAATGTACAAGATGTAATAGCTGTTTCTAATGGAGTAATATCATAGAATGCATCTCCATAGAACAAAAATAAACCTTTATTTGTTCCAATGGCTGCATATTTTTCACCGCTAATAGCTGTCCAGGTATGTTGAGCTCTAGCTACTCCAGGAAGTGTTTCATTAGCAATAGTTAATTGTCTCCAACCACCTATTTTTTCAGGAAGACCGTATCTAAAACGAACAAAGTCTCCATCTACCCATTGTGCTTCTGCTCCTGATGCCGTAGCTTGTTTATTAAAACCTGGTTTAAAATTAAGTTTTTGTAACATGGTAATTTATTATATATTGGGATTTATCTAAAATCTACCTAAAAGTAGCCACCAATACAATCCGCTCTCCCTTAGTTGGGAAATAATGAAAGTGAGGTTTATTTTCAAAACAAATGCCTCTAAATTGAGCAGGTTCTATTTCATACCTCTCTTTTTTATCTAGTATAACTGTTTTTGCAGTTTTGTCTATTGGATCATTTAGATAGATAATAATTTGTTTATGGGGAAAATCGTGATCCTGATGTACGGGAGTTTGTTCAAACCCATTATTATAGGTAAGATTAACACACATCCTAAGAATTTCTTTATATTTAATCTTATGCTTTGAGGTAAATTCAGAAATCATATTAACACAATCCTGATAACAGTCAGAGTTAATTAAACCATCCTCTCTTTTTTTTATAACGTGAGCTAAAAACGGGTATTTATCTTTTGAATTAATAATTAAATCATCTCCATAATAATATGGAAAACCTACATTTAAAAAAGATTGTTTTATATAATTCTTACTTAAATCACTTAAAAAATCATCATCTTTAATAAAAAACATTATATACCTCCAAAATTAAAAGCTATAGATATTCTATCTTCATTTGAACTGTTGGGTGTTACTTCGTGTTTTAACCAAGCAGGAAATAGATACAGCATACTTTCTTCTGGTTCAAATCTCCATACTTGTGAATTGTTTGAATTAAAATTATTTACTTTTAATGGAAAAAATCTAATTAAAGCATCATTAGTAAAAACTAATTTACCAGAATCTTTAGGTACTTTTATATAAAATACCCCTGACACAATAGAGTGTGGATGATCGTGCAATGTATTTGAATTTCCTTTTTTATTTATATTTAACCACATATTTGACAATTTAACTTTTTGACAATCTAACAATTTGCAATATTCATTTGCATATTCTTCTATAACTTTAATAAATTCTTTATCTTTACAATTAATTTGAAACTGATCCCCACCTAAATTACTTAAGTAGTTTTTATTAGTCTTGATTAAATTTTTTTGTAATCTTTTTAAATCTAAATCTAATTTAGTATAGAAAATAGTTTGTTTAAATATATCTATCCATTGCATAACTTATTTTTTTAAATAAGCAGGTAAACCTAAACATTCTCTACGATCATAAATATTTTCTAACGCTTCTGGTTTACTAGCATCTGTATAATGTAAAAAAACTTGAGCACATACTTCTCCATTAAAAGGTTCTCGCCAATGCTCTTGTACACTACCTTTATAAATAAGTAGATCTCCTGGCCCCAACATTACTTTTATTTCCTTTTGTTTATTAGATGGTTTTAAATATATTGGCCACATATCACCACCTAAACTAATTGTTGTTGAGATTTCACAAGAATATCTATCTTTATGTCTCTCTAAAACATCCCCATATTTATATACTCTCATATAAGCATAATTTGGGTATAATGTTAAACCAGTATGTTTTTCCATTTCACCGTGATATCTTAATAATAAAGTTTCCATAGCAACATCACCATATATAGAGAAAGTATTTGGTACTTGTATGTCGTTATAAATACCGTGAATTTTTTCAAATGGAGATATATATTTTGTTTTTAATAATACATTTAATGTATTTCTTTTCATTAAAGAATAATTATATAGAAAAGTAGCAAGTTCTTTTTCGACTAGACCTTTTACAATTACATAGCCTTGTTTATCAAATTTATTCATATTCTATATTTCCGCTTACTATTGTTCTTACATTATCATTATTTGCTTTTACTTCGTGAGGTATTGTACTATGAAAGACTATTAATTTACCAGTCTTAGCAGTAACTTCTATTGCTTCTGTACTTACATATGGATGACCTACATTATAAAAAAAAGTAGATGCAGAATCTTTTGTTGTTTTTAAAAAATAAATAAACGAAAAAATAGAAGTTTTTGGTGTGTGTATATGTAAACTATGGTGCTCTCCTTTTAAATATTTTTGAACCCACATATTAATTATTTTATAATTTTTAAAACCGTGTCCGTTACCTATTTCTAAAAATTTAGGCGATAGAATTTCATTTGTATTTTTTATAAATTTTGGGTTATCGTGTTTAACATCAAAATTATTATGCTGTTCTTTTCCTTTTAATAATTTAATTTTATTAATTTCCTTTAGATAAGATGATGGTACTTTTATATTATCTATATAAATAGGTTGTATAAATCCTGTTTGATGCATTAAATATATGGCCTTCCTAGGTTCCAAATAACTAAACTATATCTTGTTCCTTTAGTTACAGGCATTACTCTGTGCCAGATAAAAGATGGAAACACTACAATAGAACCTTTTGGTAATATTTCTTCACAAGTAATAAAATTTTTATTAGATACTTTATCCGCATCTCTATAATCAAACTGTAATCTTCCCCCTTCGTAATCATTAGGATCAGATAAAGAACAAGTAACAGATAGTTTTCTTATAGTACCATTTTTGTATGGTTCTATATTTTCATCAAAATGCCAATCATAAAACTGATTTATCTTATATTTTGTAAATTGAGCTGTTTCACATCCTTCTAATTGAAAGTTCCAACCAGCACTTTTATTAGCTTCATTGACAAAAGGAAGTACTTCTTTCATAATCCAAGGGTCGTCTAACCAAGATACATTTGATGTTCTTTTTTTATTAAAGAATTTTTTTGTTTTTTTATCTAATGTTTTAAAGTTTGAATTATTAATATTACCAACAAAACCAATTTCTTCTCTTTGTTGATTGCCATAGGCAACTACTTCATCACAAAATTTATCTGACAAAGCTTTTTGAAAATACCAATATTTATATTTTAAATTCATTAATGACCAAATTCTACCCAACCCGTTAATATGTATTTACTTTCTTTTAAAGGTGGGTTTCCTCTATGAACGTGAGTGTAACTACAAGGAAATAAAATTAACTTATTTTCTACTGGTTTTATTCTTTTACTTTGATAAAGAAATTCTGTTTCACCGCCATCTTTAATAGAGTTTAAATATAAAATAAAAACTGCAATTCTATTATTACTTTTTGCTGATCCTGATTCACAATGCCAAACGTGATAACCTTCTTTAGGATTTGTTTTCTGCAACTTTACATCTTGTATTGTATGTCTTTCATAATCGTTTAAGATACTAAATCTTTTTGTATACTCAGGATAAATCTCATTAAAAAATACATTAGTAACATCAGAAACATTATAATTTACATTAAAAGATTTTAATACATTTTTGTTTTTAAGATTTCCTACTAAATCAAATGCATTATCTTTTTTAATAGTTTCTGGAGTAGGTCTTTCTAAAGTTAAATTATTTTTTTCCATTTCATCAAAAAAATTTACATATCTTTTACATAAATCATTTGGAAAATAATTATTAAAAATACCTATATGGTCATCAGTTATTTGATAATTTTTATTTTTCATTATTGTCCTTAAATGTCATATTTAACGAAAACCTATATGTAGGTGCATCTATAGTTGATGGTCTTATTAAATGTGGAATAGATGCGTCAAATACAACTACTCTATTAGGTTTGCATTGCACAATATTTGATATATTTTTCCTATCATTATTTAAAAACAAAGTATCTGCTCCCCATTCTAAATCCCATTTTAAATTTGCATAATATAAAAAACTCCATTTAGTATAATCTCCAGCATCATCGTGCGGATGAAAAGAACCGTTTTGACTAATAGCATTTACCAATGCTCTTTGCATTGAATCAATATTAATATTAAATTTTTCTTTTATATTTTTTGGTAAAGCTCTTATTATTCCCATCCTATCAATATCTCCTTTTGAAAATCCTGCTCCAAAGGTTTTATTTTGAGAATACTCCATACTATTACTATCGTTCATATTTATTTTAAAATAAGAATTTATGATAAAAGTATAAAATTTTTGCGTGTAGTGTGAATCAAATACGTTATCAAATATATGTACTTGTTTTTCTTCTACTTTAAATGATGCCATTTAATTACGTAATGTGTTAATATTTTTTTATCTATATTCTTACTAAAATAAAAACTTACATCACTGTTAAAAACAACACATTTACCTTTTTCAATAGGTATTTCCCAAGAAAGGTTTCTATATTTATGATCATTAAATTCTAACACTAATTTATTACTAGCATCATCCATAAAATAAATAGAAGTAAAGTCGGGTGTATTTTTAGGAGAAAAAAAATCTATATGCTTACGTTTTAGCGTTATTTCATTATGGTCTTGTTTTAAAAGATGTTCGCTTAATTGCTCTATATTTATTTCGTGATAAGCATCCATTTCATTTTTAATAAACCAACTAAGCCAACTAGTATGTTTATTAAATGAACAAGGATATTCTCCATAGTTATCTATTTTATCGGAGTGCTCTGCAATTTGTTTAATAGAAAATTTTTTAATTTCTTCATTATTGATACCTGATAGATCAGGAACCATTTTAACAAATAATGCTGTTTCGCTTAATGTAACTTTTTTCATACTGTATAATTTTTAAAATTATACAATACTTTTTAGTTATTTTCAACTACCCAGTTTGTAATATTTTCGTCCCAAAGAAGACGTTGAGTTTGTGGATCCCAAGTAGGTTCTGGAACAGGTGCTTCCCATAGACCTGTATCAGAATTATATACCCAAGATGGAAATGTTTGTTTATCTTTAAATACATCTAAATCAGGATCATAACTTCCACCAATACCTGCTGGAATTTTTCTAGTTCCATCAATATAAGATTCTTTCCAATTAGTCCAACCGTGGTGGTGTTGTAAATGAGCAATACCTGCTGCTTCATCAGTAGCTACAGAATCATCTACTGCTAGAACATCTATTACTATATTATTATCGTCTAATTTTGCAAATTGTTTCATAATCTATTGAAATTGATACCTTATAATTACAACTCCTGTACCGCCTGGAGCTGGGTTTCTTGGCCCTGATCCGCCGCCACCGCCGCCGCCAAGTCCGCTTGTTCCAGCTGATGCTGGTGAGTTATCTTGGGCTCCGTAGCCTCCGCCTCCTGATCCTCCAACGCCGACTCCATATCCCGATCCGCCGCCACCGCCGCCGTAAATATTTCCTAATGGGTTTCCTGGATAAATTGCAACAGTTCTTCCTGGGCCTCCTGGGCCGTGACCTGATGGAGAACCTGCACCGTTGGCTCCTCCGCCACCGCCGCCTTCATTTGAATTTCTATTTCCTCCTGGATATCCTTCTACTGGAGAATAACCACCTTGATTTCCTGATCCACCCGCACCTGTTGGGCCTCCTCCGCCCCCAGATCCTCCTGGGCCAGCAGTTGCTGGGGATTGACCTCCGCCGTATCCACCACCTGTAGCACTAACGCTTGAGAAAGTACTGTTTCCGCCTTTTTGTCCTGGATTGTTTCCTCCTGGAAAATTTCCACCATTACCTACTGTAACTGGATAACTTGTTGCTGAAACTGGAAAACCACCTGTACCTGGATTAGGAAAGCTATCTCTAACTCCTCCCGCTCCTCCAGCTCCTCCAAAATAACGGCCTCCGCCTCCTCCGCCTGCTACTACTAAATAGTCAACTGAGTTTGAACCTGATTCTCCGCCAGCATCTGTAACTTCAAAAGTTCCTGGGCTATTAAAAATATGAATTTTGTAGTCACCATCTTCTACGATAGTTCCGCCTGTTGCTGCTACAAATTTAGGCCCACCTTTACGTTGACCATAACCTCCCGCAGAACCTGCTCCAAATGTACCTATAATTGGCATTCCAAATTAACTCCTATTATGCAAACTGTGTTTGCGATGCTAAAACAGTAAATGTTGCACTTCCTGTTTTTATAACAGTATATGTGTATACGTCAATACTACTAGGATTACCCGCTACAGGTGCTGAACCACCTTGCCATTCTGGAGTTACTGAACTACCATCAATTGTAACTGCTGAATTATAATATGCAGTTCCGCCTTGTTGAACAGCGTGAGCAATAGTAATTGATTCTCCTGTATCCATAATTGAATCTAATGAATTAGAAGCATCTCCTCTAATATTTAATGTCCAGTCTCCTGACGCATCTGTAGTGTAGTTTAATACTGCTTGAGTAATAACATCATAATCTACAGTTCCTGTTGCCGCTGTAGCTGAGTTAGTTACTTTTTCTGCTAATTGTTGAATCTTACCTGCACCGTTAAATGTTACTCTACCAATACCTTTTGGTGTTAAATTTAAGTCAATGTTTGTATCATCTCCAGTTGCTGAAACACTAGGTGCATTTCCTGTAGCTGCATTAGTTGCAGTTAATTCATTTACTGCAGATGCAGTTGTAGCAAATTTAATTTGCTCTAAACCATTTTCGTCTCCAATAAAGTTTCCGTTATCGATTAATATATTGTTTCCGTTTGCATCTAAGTTACCACCTAATTGAGGTGTAGTATCTTCAACAACATCTCTTAAGAAAAATACATCTTTAACATCTGTACCATCTGAGTAAACCAAAACAGTTTTTCCTGCTGGAATAGTTACACCATTTCCTGATACTGTTTTAATTGTTAAAGTAAATCCTGCTCTAGTTGTAGAATCTGCAACGATATAAGTTTTTTCAATTCCATCTGGAACATTAACATTTCTGTTTGCAGCTAAAGTTCCTGTTAAGTTTAACACCATATTTCTAGCATTAGAAATAGTAGCGTTTGTCATAGCTAAAGTTACATCTGCTGATGCAACATCGATAGCTTCATAACCTGCAATTGCTTGTTGAATTAAGTTTAAATTTGTATTTGTTTTATCGCCCCACGTACCAGAGTTTTCCCCTGTTACCATTAGTTCGAGTTTTAAATCTGTAGAATAACTTGATGCCATAAATAACTCCTAATATTTAATAATTTTACTTTTAAGCCGCTGCTTTGTCAACAACGCTCCACGTTGTACTCGCATTAGGCTGTATAACTGCCCAAGCATTTATACCCATTGTACCATTAGTTACAGTCGCTGTCACACCTGTAGGTATAATTAATTGGCTGATACCTGCAACAACTGTACCTTTTTGTGCTGATAATTGTTGGCCTGTAGGCACAATATTTACATCAGTAAATGTAGTTTCATCTCCTTGGAATATCTCTGCAGAGACACCAGAAAGAGTTACATTAGCGTCCCCTGATACAGTTTCTATTCCAATAGTCCAATCTAATTGTTCTCCTGTTACAGGAACATCAATTGAAGGTACTAGTACAGCATCTGCTCCTATTGCAATATCTGTACCAATAGATTGACCCCATTCTCCATCACCCCAAGCTAACTCACCCCAAGGTTGTGCTGAAGCTGTTCTTACTTGTACTTCTACAACTTCTCCACCAAATACATCTCCATCTACTGCTGTAGCTTCGACTCCGTTCAAAGAATATGTAACCTCATATTCTAACTGACCTGTGTTTCCAGTAATTTCTGAGCCTGCTGGGAAAGCGTCAGCATTAGCTTGGACATTAACTGAATTTACAGTTGTAGTTGCCTCTGCACTTCCTATTAAATATTTAAATTCAATAGAGGCTGTTCCTGTAGATGTAGTTGCTGTAGCTGAAGTAGGTTCTACAAGTACAGAAATACCTGCTATTACGTCATTTACAGTAGAAGTTATTTCTTGTCCTTGAGCATTTATTTGTTGACCAATTGCAATTGAAGTATCACCTAATGATAATGTCTGACCATCACCAACTCCCCATCCACCAATACTCCAAGCGTTTTCTCCCCACGCTTCGTTAGAAGCAGATGTTACTTGTACAGTAACAACTTCTCCACCAAAAACTGAATTTACTGTTGAATTTAATTCTTCACCTAGAGGAGAAGTTTCTACAGAAATACCATCTACATAATCTCCAATAATAATTGGGCCAAGTAATTCTCCAGTAACTTCTACTACTACATCGGTAATTGCAGTTACAGCACTGACTGTTGTTGTGATTTGTTGACCAGTTAAAGCTACTTCAGGTGAAGATAAGTCTCCCCATTCGCCCGCTCCCCAATATTGGGCTCCCCAACCAGGATTAGATTGTTGGTCTACTGATCCTACTGATAAAGATAAAGTTGATTGGCCACTTACAGTTATAGATACATCACCGAGTGTTCCCCAGTTATAGTACCCCCAAGTCTGCGAACCCCAAGTGGCCATTCATATTCCTGCTCGTTATTAAGCGATTCTTAATATTGCAGCTGATGATGTAAATGCTGGAAACTGAATAGTGAAAGTTCCACTAGTTGCAGTTTTGTCTGATCCAAAATCTAAAACACACACTGCTTTATTAGCATCGCTTGTATTGTAAATTAAAGCTCCTCTAGCTGTTAATGTAACACCTGTAAAAGATAAATCATCAAAATCAACTATTGCTACACCTGTGTCTAGTCCTGTTTGTTGACCTTGTAATGCTCCTCCACCCG